>ENA-OWRC01000422-OWRC01000422.1-human-gut-metagenome-genome-assembly--contig:-NODE-422-length-54188-cov-48.213788_pt1 | contig 54188 bp, 48 predicted proteins | sample MGYA00248268_ERZ651895 | MGnify/ENA primary metagenome ERZ651895 (study PRJEB26924, sample SAMEA4378242) | human gut metagenome | biome: human gut; feature: human-associated habitat; material: faeces...
TAGAGTAGCTGACTACGGATCAGCCGGTTACAGGTTTGAATCCTGTCGCGGTCACGAAAAAGCACCTTTCTAAAAATGAGAGGTGCTTTTTTTATTTTCTCCAAGACGTCTATCATCAAGCCTGGGACGCAACATAAAAACCTGAGGGATTCGTTATTAGGCATAAATTTTTGCAAGCCTGAACAAAAAGAATCGGTCGCTGTAAAAAATATGTTGACACAATTTATAATGTTTAACCCGTCAACTTAGTCAGAAATTAATCTTCAAACTGACAACTATTCTCAGTACACCTTAAACGCACTGACGTTCCATCTTAAACGCACTTGCGTTTTATATTAAACGTCGAAGCGTTTTGATTCAAACGTAAGTGCGTTTTCCCTGAAATGTACTTGCGTTTTTATACAAACGAAAAACAAATATAATCCGTATTATGTTTAATTATAAAAATAGATATACCTCCTATTAAGGAAAAACGGAAAATCCTTAAAAGTACAGCGACAAATTAATAGCCAGTAAAATTTAAAAAGGAAGAATACAAATTATTGGAGCGAACAAACAAATTAGGGCCAGATTCTAAAAAAGAATCCAGCCCTGCCTAAAATTTAAGGAAAATCAGTTTATTTGATTACCAGAATCGGTGTATTGGAATGGAAAATCATCCTCCGTGCAATGCTCGGATTAAACAACCGAGCAAAGATATTCCGCTTGTAATTAGACAAACACAGCACATCGATACCTTTTTCCTTCACATAATTATCGAGGTTGCTGAGCAGACTTTCTCCGCCCAGCATATCATAATCAATGGTCAATTGCGGATACTGCTTCTTAAAATATTCCTGAATACCTACCAACTTGATTTCGTTCCATGTACGTTTCTGTGCATTATCACTCAAATGAATGAACGATACTTCAAAATGATAATCCTTAAAGGTAGTCACCAAAGAATCAAAAGCAATTAGGTCACGCTGATCAAAACTGGTAAAGAACGCAATCTTATGAATATCATCAAAATTCTTTTTCACGGCATTTTTGGGAATAGCATATACAAAAACCGGACTACGGTCGATAATCTCAGCCGTCACGCTACCTATCAGATCCATTTCCTTTTCTCCCTTTCCGCGGGTTCCCATAATAATGATAAGTGGCCTTTCCTCACGTGCATAATGCAGAATTTCCTCTTCAGGCACTCCTTCCTTCAGCACACAAGTGTATTTCACGTCGGGCAACTCTCCTTTCGCCATACGGTCCTTGATACCGTTGGTGAGCTTATTCAACTGCGCGTGAATATTGTCGAGCATGCTCTTGATACCCAGTTCATGCTCCATAGGCAGTCCGTAGCTTTCCGTGGCATACTGCAGGCTCGGCATATACACCGGACTGAAATACACATGCATCAATACCACCTCGGCTTGGATTTTGGCTGCAAAATTGAATCCGAATTCGCAGGCAGCCATTGAATAGTCGGAGAAATCCACCGGTACCAATATCTGCCTGCTGTGTTTCTTTTCCGTTTTTTCCTCGTTGACCACCTCATCGGCCAACCATGCAGAACTTTCAATGATTTTCAAAGCCCTCGGCAAGTCACTTTCGCGAATACGGATTCTCACCCCCGAAGAAATGACAGGCTGAATCAGGTTGACATTATGGATGCATGCCTCAATTCCTTCATTTTCAAGCACATTCTTAAGAATCTGGGCTTTAGAGTAAGTAAGAATGGCCAGTGTTACAAGTTTTTCTTCCATGGCTTCTGCATTTTAAGGTTAATATCTGAACAACAAGGGCTGCAACCGGAAGGAACGGATACTCTCCCACTCCCCTGTTACAGCCCTTATCTTATTTCTTTTTCAAGCGCGTTGCTCTTCTTTCAGAATGGCTATTGCCTTGTCGAGCACCGTAGTATCGTCCAGCATCACCAGTCCGCCGTCGGGTCCCGGTTCCAGATGAATACCCACGCTTTTTCCGTCTTTGAAGTTATGTCCGCCAAAAAAATTACGCACCGTTTCCACACTGAGGTTCAGCTCGTCGGCTATACGATGCATACTGCCCGAGGGCAATGAATCTTTGATTTTACGGAGTTCGTTAAAAGTTATTGTTCTGTTCATAGTAGTCAAAATTAAGTGTTAGACAAACCGTTGTTTTTTAATATCGAGTTAAATATAGCAAAAGATTACGACAGCACAAATTTTCTGCCCCACTTTTTTGAGAATATCTCCCTTTTATATCAGAAATGCAGACTTTTTGCGACCAGCATCCCCTTGATAATCGCATAAAGATAGGTCAGAATCAGCGTGGCATGCAAAATGGATATGTCTTCACGGGTATATCCGCTGCAGGTGTATTGGGTGGAGATGTATTGCGGACTGTCGAAAAAGCGTCGGCAGAGGTACGTATAGAGCCAATATACCAGTCCTCCCACGGCCAGCCCGACTATGGCCCCGCACAGGATGTCGCCGGGATAATGCACTCCCAAATAGATACGCGAATAAGACGGAATCAAGGCCCAAAGGAACATCATGCACGTGAAAGGCAGGTAACGTACCAGCAGCGACACGAACATGGCTACAGCAAAAGTATTGGCCGCATGGCTGGAGATAAAGCCATACAAGCCACCCCGGTAACCGTTGACCGTCTGCACCATGTACATCAGTTCCGGGTCTTGCGTAGGGCGGAAACGTGCGAAATACGGCTTACAGAGTCCGGAGGCCAGCTGATCGGCCAGCAGCACGCAGAGTCCCACCATCAGCGTGATGACAATGCCCTGCGAAATGCGGTTGTTCTTGAAAATGACATACAGCAACACCACCATGGCCGCAATCCATGTACGGGTGTCGGTCACCGTCCACATGAATCCGTCCCAAAACAAGGAATCACTTCCGTTCAACGAAAGCAGCAATGCCTTGTCGGCCTCGATGAGTTGCTGTATGTCTGCCATTTTTCAATAATTGAATTAAATAATTTCTATCGCCTCCGTTTTCACCCAACCTTTATTGCCGTCTTCCAGGCGGATTTCTTTCCAGCCCTTCATGGAATTGTCTTCAATGAAGACTTTCGTTCCTTCGTGAAGCACGAACAGGTCGGTACCGCTTTCGTTCGGCGTACTCTTGACATTAATGGTAGGTTCCATCACGATGGCACCCGTACGGTCTACAAGTTCTGACTTCTGTTCGCTGGCAAAAAGATTGGCACATACCGTCACCACCAGAAATACTACGGCTCCGATGAATCCCGTCTTCTTAATCCAAAGGCGATTGCCGAAGATATAGAAAGAAACCCCAATCAGCAAAAGAATGAAGGAGAAAATTCCTACATATCCCCAGCTTTTCTCGCTCATCAGGTTGACCAGCGACTTATACCAAGTGACGATAAACACCTCGGCTGTCGGCGTGATGTTGTCCACCGTCTTGCTTCGGGCCATATCCAGGTTGAAGCGGATATCGGCATCTCCCGGGCTCAGCAAAAGTGCCCGCTCGTAGTTGAGCACTGCCTTGGGCGTGTTCTTCATCTTGAAATAGGCATTACCCAGATTATAATAGATATCGGCCGACTCACCCTGCGTCTGCAAGATTTGCTCGTACATAGCGGCGGCTTCACTGAACTTATCCTTCTGATATGCCTGGTCAGCTTCTGCCTTCGTGGGAGCTGCCATCGCAAACTGGATGCACCCAATCAGTCCAATCAATAGTAAAGACAATTTCTTCATATTTAGTTGCTCTCCTATCCTTTTTTAATGTTTGATACTGTTTTCCATTTTGCTGATCACTTCCACGGAAGCGGAATAAACCTTGTCCATGGCCTCGTTCTCGTCCCCCGGAGCATAGCGTGCGTATTCACATTCATTGAGCACCCCAATGAACTCGGCAATCAGAGCCTCCTCTACGCCGTAATTGGTCAGTTCGGCTTCGATGTTGTCCTTTGAAAGCTGTGACACCGGAATACTGAGCTTGTCACTGATGTATCCCCACAAGGCCTTCAGTACCTCATCGTAGAACTCGTTCTTCTTGTTTTCGGCCAACAGCTTGCCAGCCAGTTTCATACGGCGAGTAGCCACCTTGTTGGCCTTCTTGGTCTTCATCTTGGCCACGTTGGCATTGTCGAGAGCCTTCTGGCGATAAATTACCGCAAAGACGATGAACAGCAGCAATGGAATCAGATAGCATAAGTAATAGCCTACGCTGCCGAAAAAGAATTCGCCTTTCGGACGAAGGGTTGTATTACCCAACTTGATGAAACGAACATCCTTGCCCAGCATCTTCACGTTCTCTTTGTTGGTAAAATCTGCAATCACCTGATCAGCATTGCCTTGTCCCTTTGCTACTTTCAAATTGTATGCCTCAGTTTTGAGCGTCTTGTAGCTGTTGCTCTTCAGGTCGAAATACGTGAATTCTACTGCCGGAACGGTAAAGTTGCCGGCATGGCGTGGAATAGCCAGATATTCAAAAGTCTTTGTACCCGTCAGCCCACTGCTGGTCAGCTTGTAGTTGTCGGTCACTTTCGGGTCGTACACCTCAAAATCCTGCGGGAACTTGATGTCGGGCGTACTAATCAGTTTCATGTTACCCGTACCCGTCAGGGTCAGCTTGATGGTTACGGCATCGTTGGTCTTCACGTCGGTAGCGTTGATAGACGAAGCCAGCTTGAAGTCACCCACCGCGCCCGAAAATCCGGCAGGTTTGGCCGGAAGCGGCTGTACGTTGATAACCAGCTTGGGAGTAGTGATTTTCTTTTTCACCTCCACGTATCCCCCGCCATTGAAGAACGCGTCAAACGGATCTTCGGAAGCTGTCTGCTGGGCAATCACCCCATCGAACGTGATGGAAGGAATCTCCAGTTTGCCGGTCTGCTGCGGGAACAGTACATACTGGCTCCACACCGTCGTATTGTAATTCCGTCCCTTATAATGCTCCAGCGTGAAAGTCTTCTGCTGCGGCAATTCCACTTCCTGCGTATGGAAGCCTTTCAGGTCGGGCATATCCCCACGAAGTTGGCGCAGATTCACCACGGTATACACCTTGTAAGTCAACAGAATGGCTTCCTGTTCGTGTACGGTTGTCTTGCTGGCCGTAGCCGTGATAAACAAATCATTAGACGTAATCCGGCTGCCTGCCACCTGACTCCGAGCGGAGGAACTGCTTCCCCCACCGTTTCCTCCGCTCTTCGATGCCTGATCCTGCGGGAGCACCTTGATGGAAATGGCATTCGAAAACACTTTCTTTCCATCCACTTCCACACTGGCTGCGGGAATGGTGTAAGTACCCGGGTTACCCGCCAACAGAATATACGTAAAAGCCGTCGAGCTGCTCGACGTACGCTTTCCGTTGATAATCTGGATGCTGCTCTGCTGAGAACGGCTTGGTCCCATCAGCACATCGAAGCCCTTGATGGAAGGAGCCCGGAAGTCCTTGATATCTTGCGAGTTGACCGTGAAGACGAGACGCACCTGATCACCACTGACCACCACGTCGGCAGCTTCCGCCACAAACCGTACGTTGTCGGCCTTCACCTGTCCTACGGCAAGTATCATAAAAAGTAAGAATATTATCTTTCGCATTATTCTTTGATTTATAATTATTCGTTTGTTCTTCATCTTTGTTGGTTTACCAGTCCTTCTCCAGTTTACGGCCCTGCACCTGAATCTGCTTCTTCACCTTGTCCTGCACATTCTTTTCGTCCTGCATGGCGGCGTTGAGCAACTGTTCGGCATTCTCTTTCGACATCTGGTTCTGATTCTGCTGCGGTTGCTGCGGATTCTGCTGGTCCTTCTTGTTCTGTTCCTGCTGGTCCTTGTTCTGCTGTTTGTCGTCCTGCTTCTGGTCCTGCTTGTTCTGTTTCTGGTCCTGATTCTGCTGGTTCTGCTGCTGGTCTTTCAGCTGCTTCTGCGCCAGTGCCAGGTTGTAGCGGGTTTCATTGTCCTTCGGATTGTTGCGCAGGGATTCCTTATAGGCTTCGATACACTGTGGCAACTGTTTGGACGACTGCAGGATGACGCCCATGTTATGGTAAATCTGCGCCAGCTTCATCTTGTCCTTTTCAATCTTTGAAGCAGCGGTAAACTGTTCCATGGCCTCCTTCCCCTTCTGCTGCATCAGCAACGCATTGCCCAGGTTGTACATGGCATCGGCCGACTTGGGATTCAGTTCCAGTGCCTTCCGGTAGTCCACTTCTGCCTTGACAAACAAACTGTCCTTGTAGAGTTTGTTGCCGCTCCGCAGATAATCACGGTCTGTTTTCTGTGCGTAACCTGCCACAGCAGTCATGGACAGGCACATACACAGCATATATCCTTTCACTTTCATCTCCAATTTCATTTAAAGAGTTTCACATTCTTGAAAAGCGGATTCTTGCGGTTCAGAATCATCAGGTCGGCAGCCAGCAACAAGATAGCCAGCCAGGCCAGTACCTGGAACTGTTCGTCAAATTCCGTAAAGACCTGCGTCTCCACGTCCGCCTTTGCCAGTTTGTTGATTTCCGCATTCAAGGCTCTCTCCGCATTGTTGGTGTTGTCCACCCGCACATAAATGCCGTTTCCCGCCTTGGCGATTTCCTGACACATCTGTTCGTTCAAACGGGTCACAATCACATTACCGTCCTTGTCACGGCGGAACTCATTGCTGCCTTCCATCGGAATGGGCGATCCGTCGGGTGAACCGACTCCTAACACAAACACGCGGATTCCCTTCTTGGCGGCTACCTGTGCAGCTTCTATCGCTCCCCCCTCGTGGTTTTCTCCATCCGTAATCAGCACGATGGCTCTTCCTACGCCTTCATTCGGCGTGAAACTTTTCATGGCCAAATCGATGGCCCCGCCGATATCCGTACCCTGCGTGGTAATCAACGACGGGGAAATGGTTTCCATGAACATTTTGGCCGATACATAGTCGCTCGTAATCGGGAGCTGTGTAAAGGCCTGACCTGCAAACACAATCATGGCCACCTTGTCGTTGTTGAAGGTTTCCACCAGACGGGAAATCAGTTTTTTCGACTTCTCCAGACGGCTGGGAGTGACATCCTGTGCCAACATGGAGTTGGAAATATCCAGTGCCACCACGGTTTCCACACCTTGCCGTTTCACTGTCTCCATCTTGGAACCGAACTGCGGACGGGCCAGCATGAAAATCACCATGGCCAGCGCGGCAAAAGTCAGCCAGAACTTGACATCGGGACGGTATTTGGACACATCCGGCATCAAGTGTGCCAGCAGTTCCGGACTACCGTATTCGCGCAAGCGCTTGCGGCGGCGGTAGTTCGTATAAAAATAGAACACAGCCAGCAAGGGCAGCACAATCAGTAAATATAAATATTGAGGTTCTCCAAATCGAAACATGGCTTCTTCTTTTAAGGTATTTTCTTTAATACTGTATTCCGCAACAGGATTTCAAGCAGGATGCTCAGGAACGCAATCAAGGCAAATACCTGATAAGCCTCTTCGCGCTTGCTGAATTCCTTCACGTTCAGTTTCGTCTTCTCCAGTTTGTCAATCTCGCGGTATACTTCTTTCAGCTTGGTATTGCTGGTAGCCCGGAAATAGTTTCCGTTGGTAGTACCCGCAATCTGACTCATGGTCTGCTCGTCGATTTCCACCGGCATCTGCACATACTGCACACCCGCATAGGTCTGCATCGGATAAGGAGCCGTTCCGTTGGTTCCTACACCGATGGTGTACACGCGGATACTAAACTGCTTGGCAATCTCGGCCGCCGTCAGCGGAGAGATGTCTCCCCGGTTGTTCACACCATCCGTCAGCAGGATAATCACCTTCGACTTGGCCTTGCTGTCTTTCAGACGGCTCACTGCGTTGGCCAGTCCCATACCCAGTGCCGTACCGTCTTCAATCATTCCACGCTGCACCATGTCGCAGCCCACACTCTGGAACAAGTTCAGCAACACCCCGTGGTCGACCGTCAGCGGACACTGCGTGAAAGCCTCTCCCGCAAAGACAGTCAGACCGATGTTGTCGTTCGGACGTCCGTTGATGAACTCCGCTGCCACCTGCTTGGCCGCCTCGATACGGTTCGGCTTCAAGTCTTCTGCCAGCATACTGGTCGATACGTCGACCGCCAGCATGATGTCGATACCTTCAATCTCCGTATTCTGCCAGTTATCCGTAGTCTGCGGACGCGCCAGCACCAACACAATCATCACAAACGTCAAGATACGGAGCACGAACGGCGCGTGCAGCAAATACACCTTCCAACTGCGCGGAGCCTGCATGTACATCCGTGTGGTGGATACCTGCATGGTCGGTTCCGTTTTCTTGCGGCGCATCACGTACCACACGATATACGGAATCAGCAGCAACAGCAGGAACAGATATTCTATATTCGCAAAAATCATAGTCTCAACTCATTTTAAAATTAAAAAAAGAGGTCGATGAGGTGACGCACAGACAGATACAAAGCAATCAATGCGGCAATGCCCGTAATAGCAATGCTGCAGAGCAGTACAATCCGTCCCTGTTTGGAGCGTTTTTCCTCCACCTTGATTTCCGTCGGCTCCTTCTTGGCATTCGGATCTTCCTCTATCTTGGTCTGGTTGATGAAATCCACGGCATTCACCAGGTTCATGTCGTTCTCGTTCATCAGCGGCGCATATTTGGCAAACTTTACCAGGTCGGCCGTTTCAAACATCGCCTTCAGGTCGCGGATGGAATCCTTGTCCTTTTCCTCCAGCAAGCGTTCGATGATTTCCGAAGAAGTCATCTCCATGGCATTGAAGCCGAAACGCTCCTTTATATATACACGAATCACATCAGTCAGTTCCGTGTAATATGCTTTCGGATCCTCCCGTTTGGCAGCCTTGTCGGCCTTGATGGTCTCAATCTTCTTCATGGCAGCCAGATGAGGAGGCAACTTCGGTTCTATCTTGATAATCTTGATAATCGGCTTGTTGTCGCGATAGCGAATGACAAAGAAGACGGTCACCACTCCCAATGCGATGAACAACAGGATGGAATACACCAACGGTGCCAAGTCATCCCAAGTGAGAGGTACCTCCTGAATGGTTTTCGGACCAAAGAACTGGTCGGGATGCAACGTATCCACAGGAATGGAATACACCTTCAGAGCCAGCGCCTTGGAACGGTAAGCCTTGTCATTGACCAGCACTTCGAACGGCGGCAGGTAATAAAGTGCCGAATCGAAAGAAGTCACCGTATATTCCTGTGAAATCAGCCAGCGCTTGTTGTCGTTAAGCAGCTGGGTATCCGGTTTGGCTACATCCAGAATCTCCACTCCCCTGACCAGCGTGTCACGAAGCAGCGGCAGACGCAGTTTCTGATTGGCATCCATGCTGACCTGCAACTTAATCTTGGCCTGCTCTCCAATCAATAACTGAAGGGAGTCGATAGTCGCTTCCACCGTCACCGACTGGGCTTTCAGTCCGGATACTCCACACAAAATCAGCACCGCGCAGCAACATGCCTTCATCATTTTCGTACAATATAATAAAAAATGTCTCATGTCAACTGTCAGTTTCGTTTAGCAAATAAATTCAACAACGCCTTCACATAATCCTGATCCGTACGGACAGACACAGAGTCCACATTGCTGTGGGTGAAGGTTTCGTTCAGCTTCTGCTGTCTTTCCTTCCACCAGGCGTGGTGTGCATTCCGCAACGCCTTGGAAGAAGTGTCAATCCACTGTTCATGACCGGTTTCCGCGTCACGCACCAGCATCAAGCCCACATCGGGAAGCTCTTCCAGCCGGCGGTCGTACACCTGTACAGCCACCACATCGTGCTTCCGGTTGGCAATGGTCAACGCATTCTGGAAGTCCCGGTCGTCGATAAAATCGCTGAGGATGAACGCCGTACAGCGTTTCTTCAACACATTCGTCAGGTACCCGATAGCACACTGCAGATTGGTCCGTTGGCTTTCGGGCTTGAAATCAAGCAGCTCACGGATAATATACAAGATGTGCTTGCGTCCTTTCTTGGGAGGGATAAATTTCTCAATCCGGTCGGAAAAGAAAATCACGCCAATTTTATCGTTGTTCTGGATGGCAGAAAAAGCAAGCGTGGCGGCAATCTCCGTCACCATATCCTTCTTCAGCTGCTTGATGGTACCGAAATCCAGACTGTTGGACACGTCCACCAGCAACATGACCGTCAGTTCACGTTCCTCCTCAAAGACTTTTACGAATGGTTTGTCGAAGCGAGCGGTCACATTCCAGTCTATATCGCGCACGTCATCCCCAAACTGATATTCGCGAACTTCGGAGAACGCCATACCCCGACCCTTGAAGGCCGAATGATACTGGCCGGCAAAAATATTACTCGAAAGTCCCCTCGTCTTGATTTCAATCTGACGGACACGCTTTAAAAGTTCACTTGTCTCCATTCCTTTAGTATTTGACCGTGCCCCTGCGGAATTGGCCGAGGAACACGGTTGAATCGTTTATAATCTATGCAGCCTTCCCGCTGCGGATAAATGCCGACGGGAACACTCTCCTTCCCGTCTGCCCCGGTATCAGGCGGCGGACATCAGGGCACTTCCACCTTGTTCAGAATCTTGCTGACGATTTCGTCGGAAGTCACATTGGTAGCTTCTGCCTCGTAAGTCAGTCCGATACGGTGACGGAGTACGTCGTGTGCCACGGCACGCACATCTTCCGGAATCACGTAACCACGGCGTTTGATGAAAGCATAACTGCGGGCAGCCAATGCCAAGTTGATAGACGCACGCGGAGAACCACCGAAGCCAATCAGACCCTTCAAGTCTTTCAAATCGTATTTTTCCGGATAACGAGTAGCAAATACGATATCCGCAATGTACTGTTCAATCTTTTCATCGAGATATACCTGGCGAACCACTTCACGGGCTGCAATGATGTCTTCCGCCTTCAGAATCGGACGGATTTCCACACGTTCCCCTGAAATATTCTGACGGACAATCTTCTTTTCCTCTTCCAGCTTCGGATAGTCGATGATGACCTTCAGCATGAAACGGTCCACCTGTGCTTCCGGCAGCGGATAGGTACCTTCCTGTTCAATCGGGTTCTGTGTAGCCATTACCAAGAAAGGTTTCGGTAAAGCGAACGTCTGCTTGCCCAGTGTCACCTGACGCTCCTGCATGGCCTCGAGCAAGGCACTCTGTACTTTTGCCGGGGCACGGTTGATTTCATCGGCCAATACAAAATTGGCGAAGATAGGTCCCTTGTTGGCGATGAACTGTTCGTCCTTCTGACTGTAAATCATGGTACCGATGATATCGGCCGGCAGCAAATCAGGAGTAAACTGCACACGACTGTATTTGGAGTCTATCAATGAGGCAAGAGTCTTAATCGCCAATGTTTTTGCCAACCCCGGCACACCTTCCAATAAAATATGTCCATCGGAAAGCAACCCGATCAACAAAGATTCAATAAGGTGTTTTTGACCTACGATTACCTGATTCATTCCTTCCATCAGGTTGGTTACGAATGCGCTCTGGCGTTCGATACGTTCGTTTAATTCACGAATGTCAATAGCTTCAGCCATAATTTTCTTCTATTTTAGTTCCTATTTCTTTCATTAAAAAAAGTCCTTTTTACATAGATACCTAAAAGGACACCCCAAAATTACGGCATTCCATTAACAGGCACAATAAATTTTGATAAAAAAATATAGACTGTTTTCCCCTTTTAAGGCTTATTGAACTAAAGAAGATTAAAAAGGCCCTGTTTCGATTAAAACAAGGCCATTCTCTATTTTTTAGGAGTCAGTTGTGGAATCTGGATAGTAGTACCCACTGGCACATTGTCCGGATTCTTGATAATAGACTTATTATGCTTTACTAAATAAGGCCACAATTTCTTGTTGCCATAAAATTTCAGGGCCACCCGTACCAAGCTTTCTCCGGGACGGAGTGTGTAAGATGCCTGCGTACCTGTAATCTGGTATTCCACCGTGTCGGCCAAAGTTTCCCGCTTTGCCGGTACCACGGCCGTCGTTTCATTTTTTCCCGTTTGGGCAGGAGTTGCGGTCACCACCTTCTGCTCTTGCCTTACCGTATCCGGACGCTGCCCTCTCTGTATCTGGGATGAATCCACTTTCACCGTCAAAGTATCTGCTACCTTGGAAGAATCTGGCACGACAGGAGCCACTTTCTGCTGCTGTTTCTGCTGCATCAAGTACTCCACCACTTCTTCCGGTACATATCGCCGCCCAGAAGTCAACGCCCAGGTAATCAATCCTCCTATAAAGATACCGACCAACAGGATTGAAGCAATCATACACCACGGAATGTGTCGTTCCTTTTCTCTTTCCGGTACAGCCGCATCAGCTTCTGGAATGTTCATTTCCTGCATAAGCGTTTCTGTATCCACTGCTTCCGTCGGTTCTTCTTTCTCTTCCACCGACGGATCTGCTGCTACTTCCGGACACGATACCTCCGGCTGCTGTTCGATGGAAGAAGAAACCACATCAGTTTCTGTCGTATCTGTATCAGACTCCGATTCTTCTACCCCCTCCGGCAATACACCTTCTTCCGGGAGGTCGGCAAAATGCACCTCATCTTTGAGCAGCACCGACTGAAAATGGGCAAAAGGTTTGTTAATCAGGTCTCTCAATCCCGCCTCCGGAATGAACGATACACGGGTATGTCCCTTGATTTCAATGGTTTCCCCCGTGTTTACATCCACACTTTTCCGAGCCTCTATATTGATAAGTTTGAAGGTGCCTAACCCTTTCACCTTTACATACTTGTCGCGTGTCAAGGCTTCCTCAATCAAAGAGAGGAACTCCTTCACAAATAGTTCCGCATCTGCCTCATTCAACTGGCATTTCTGCGCAAACAATTCCACAAGTTCTTGTAAAGTTACTTTCTCATTCATCAGTTGACACGTTTTTAAACTTTTCTTTCAGGGCTGCACTCGGCTTGAAGGCCAGCGTCAATTTGGGAGGCACCAAAAAGCGTTGGTGAGTGACAGGATTCACAGAGATACGTTCCATCTTCTTCTTCACCTCAAACGCACCGAACCCTTGCAGACTGACCGTCTTGTCGTCCTGCAAAGCCTGCGACATACATTCGATAAACGAAGCTACCAAAGAAGCCGTCTCCTTCCCCGGCCTGTTCACACGGCGGGAAAGCTCCTCTATGAATTCCTTGTTTGTCATTTGATTATTTTACAATTCTTGCGTACAAATCAAAATCATCTGCATCATACACCTTCACGCGGTGGAAAGTACCGGTCTTCAGCCGGTGTTCACCTGCTTCAATCAAAACTTCCGGATCTACTTCCGGTGAATCAAACTGAGTACGGCCGATGTAATAGTCGCCTTCTTTCCGGTCGATGATAACCTTGAACTCCTGTCCGATTTTCTGATGCGCCAGTTCGGCCGAAATTTCCTGCTGCAACGCCATCAACTCATCCAAACGCTGCAACTTTACTTCCTGAGGTATCTCGTCCTTGTAATGCTTGGCTGAATAAGTTCCTTCCTCTTCCGAATAAGCAAATGCACCCATACGTTCAAAACGAGCCTTACGCACAAATTCCTTCAGTTCTTCAAAGTCCTGCTCTGTTTCTCCGGGATGTCCCACCATCAATGTGGTACGCAAATGAATACCCGGTACCTCCTGACGGAACTTCTCAATCAGGCGGTATGTTTCTTCCTTGGTCACATGACGGCGCATCTTCTCCAGCATATTGTCGCTGATGTGCTGCAAGGCAATGTCCATGTACTTGCACACATTGTCATTTTCCCGCATCACACGGAACAAGTCTTCCGGGAAGTGAGCCGGATAAGCATAATGCAGACGAATCCATTCCACGCCCGGGATATGCGCCATTTGCTCAATCAGCTCCGGCAACATCTGTTTCTTATACAAATCTACACCGTAATACGTCAGTTCCTGCGCAATAACCTGGAATTCCTTCACCCCTTCCGACACCAACAGACGCACCTCGTCCAGAATTTCTTCCATCGGACGGGACACATGTTTTCCGGTAATGATAGGAATGGCACAATACGCACACTTGCGGTCGCAGCCTTCCGAAATCTTCAGGTAAGCATAATGCTTGGGGGTAGTCAAATGACGTTCAATGGCAAATTCAGAATGATATGCCTTGCCCAAATCAGCCAGCAACTCGTTCCAGTTGAACTTTCCATAAAACTTGTCCACTTGCGGAATCTCCATCTGCAAATCCTTCAGATAACGTTCCGACAGACAGCCCATCACATAGAGCTTCTTCAGCCGGCCTTCTTCCTTGGCCTGACAGAACTCCAGTATCATGTTGATGGACTCTTCCTTGGCATCGCCAATAAAACCGCACGTATTGATGACGGCTATTTCTCCCTGAGGGTGGGCACTGTCGTGCGTCACTTTGTATCCGTTGGCTTCCAGCTGTTTCATCAGCTTTTCAGAATCCACCAGATTCTTTGAACACCCTAATGTAATAATATCAATTGTATTCTTTCTCATTTCTCTGTGGTTGAGCCAAACAACGAATCCACGAATTCCCGACGACGGAAGACCTGAAGATCTTCAATTCCTTCTCCCAGCCCGATGTATTTTACCGGAATCTTAAACTGGTCGGAAATGCCGATGACCACGCCACCCTTGGCGGTTCCGTCAAGCTTGGTAATGGCCATTGCTGTTACTTCCGTAGCCAGCGTGAACTGTTTGGCTTGTTCAAAAGCATTCTGTCCGGTAGAACCGTCGAGCACCAGCAACACCTCATGCGGCGCATCGGGAACCACCTTCTTCATCACGTTCTTGATTTTGGTCAGCTCGTTCATCAAGCCGATTTTATTGTGCAGACGACCTGCCGTATCAATAATGACCACATCCGCATTATTAGCCTTGGCCGAACTCAGCGTATCGAAAGCCACCGAAGCCGGATCGGCCCCCATTTTCTGCTTGATTACAGGTACACCTACCCGTTCACCCCAGATGTCCAACTGCTCCACGGCGGCTGCACGGAACGTGTCGGCTGCGCCCAAATAGACTTTCTTTCCTGCTTTTTTGAACTGATAAGCCAGTTTTCCGATGGTTGTAGTCTTTCCCACTCCGTTCACACCCACTACCATGATGACATACGGAGTCTTACCTTGTGGCACGTCAAAATCTGCCGTATCCACCGTATTGTTTTCCATCAGCAATGCGGCGATTTCTTCGCGAAGAATATTATTCAGCTCCTGCGTATTCACATATTTGTCTTTCGATACCCTGGCTTCTATGCGCTTGATAATATTCAACGTAGTTTCTACTCCTACATCAGACGTAATAAGCACTTCCTCCAGATTGTCCAGCACCTCGTCGTCTACCTTCGATTTTCCAGCTACTGCACGTGCAATCTTGCTGAATACACTTTCTTTGGTTTTAGACAATCCTTTGTCTAATGTCTCTTTTTTTTCCTTTGAGAAAAAACTAAAAAATCCCATACTACATAACTTTTATCAGTTTCTGACACAAAGATATAACTATTCTCGTTCACACACAAAAAAAGTTCCTTCCATCTTTTGAATGAAAGGAACTTTTATTTAGCATTTTATATTTGACTCGCTAAATTATTTCTTGAAGAAGTCCTGAACTTTATCGTTAGGAACCATCTGTTCGTCAAAAACGTAAGCACCTGTTTTCGGAGACTTAACCATTTTGATAACCTTAGTATAAGAACGGCCTTCTTTACCTGTCTGAAGGGTTGCGACTGTTTTCTTTGCCATGGTCTGTTATTATTTAATTTCTTTATGAACTGTTACTCTTTTCAAAATAGGATTGTACTTTTTCAGCTCCAATCTTTCAGTGGTATTTTTTCTATTCTTTGTTGTAATATAACGAGAAGTTCCCGGCATACCACTATCCTTCATTTCTGTGCATTCAAGGATTACCTGTACTCTGTTTCCTTTAGCTTTCTTAGCCATAGTCTTTCTCTCCTTTTAATTAACCAATAATTTTGATAGTTTTCCAATCACAATAGCCTTTTGCCACTGCTTCATTCAGCGCTGCATCCAGGCCTTTTTTGTTAATAACTCGCAAGCCGTTAGCACAGATATTCAGGCTAATCCAGCAATCCTGTTCTACATAGTAGAATTTCTTAGTAAACAAGTTCACATCAAAAGTTCTTTTTGTTCTTCTCTTAGAGTGTGAAACGTTGTTGCCTATCAAGGCTTTCTTTCCGGTAATTTGACAAATTTTCGACATTTCTATCTAGTTTTTATAGTTTTATTCCATGGTTCTCTCAAACGGAGTGCAAAGTAAGCGATTTTATTTTACATAAACAAATCTTTCACCAATAAATTACACTTTCACCCCTCATTTTCTTGATTTTGACACAATTCCAACAACAATTGCAGGGTTTTGGCCGTTGCCGCTTGGATATTTTTCTCGCGACCTTCGTCTTCATTCAACAAAGCCGTGAGTACCTTTTCTTTCGAACCGGCAGCCACCCAGATGGTACCAACCGGCTTTTCCGGAGTACCTCCAGCCGGTCCTGCAATACCTGATGTCGCTACGGCATAATCCGTATCCAAAGCTTCAATGGCTCCTTTCACCATTTCTACCACGGTTTCTTCACTTACAGCCCCATATTTTTCCAATGTTTCTGCATTCACATGCAAGTGATTCACCTTCACCTCATTTGAATAGGCGATAATTCCACCTTTATAGAAACGAGAACTACCTGGGATAGCAGTTATGATAGCCGCCACATTACCTGCCGTACAGCTTTCAGCGGTAGCCAATGTAAAACCTTCTCTCCAGAAGATTTCACTTATCTCCTTACTTAGTGTTTTGGTTTCTACTGACATAATCTCTTTTTTCTAAATTGTTACTTAATGGTTACCCGTGAATAAGCGGGCTTGTCTATCGTGCAAAAATCCTTGTCCAAAAATTTATAATATCCTGTAATGGCAATCATAGCTGCATTGTCGGTGGTATAGCCAAACTTCGGGATGAAGATATTCCAGCCATACTTCTTGGCATGTTCGCGAAAAGCATTGCGAAGTCCGTTATTGGCCGATACCCCACCGGCCACAGCTACTTCTTTAATGCCCGTATCCTTCACTACCTTACGCAACTTATCCATCAGAATATCCACAATAGTTTTCTCCAGCGAAGCTGCCAGATCGGTCTTGTGATGTTCCACAAAATCCGGATCTTCTTTCACCCATTCCTTGAGCGAATACAAGAAAGAGGTTTTCAAACCACTGAAACTATAATTATATCCCGGAATATGCGGTTTACTGAATGTATATGCATTCGGGTTGCCCTGACGTGCCAACTTGTCGATAATCGGTCCGCCCGGATAGCCCAGTCCCATCACCTTGGAACACTTGTCGATGGCCTCTCCTGCCGCATCGTCGATGGTCTGTCCCAACACCTCCATGTCATTGTAGGCATTCACACGGATAATCTGTGAATTTCCACCTGACACCAACAGACAGATGAAAGGCAAACTCGGCTGCACGTTCTCACCATCAGGTTCCTTAATGAAATGAGCCATCACATGTCCTTGCAGATGGTTCACTTCCACCATCGGAATACCCAGCGCACGGGCAAACCCTTTGGCAAATGATACTCCTACCAGCAAAGAACCCATCAGTCCCGGTCCGCGGGTAAAAGCCACCGCACTCAGTTCTTCCTTAGTCACCCCGGCCCGTTTCAACGCCTCATGCACCACCGGTACTATGTTCTGCTGGTGTGCCCGCGAAGCCAGTTCGGGAACCACGCCCCCATACGCTTCGTGTACCGCCTGACTGGCAATTACACTGGAGAGCAGAAAGCCGTCTTTGATTACCGCAGCCGAAGTATCATCACAAGAAGATTCAATTCCTAATATTATCGTACTCATAAAATGTCCTTATACCTTATATATTAATGCGTCAATATTTCAAGACCCTGTTCCGTCATCACAAAAGTATGTTCCCATTGTGCAGAAGGAAGCTCATCTTCCGTCACTACGGTCCAACCGTCTTCTTCATCAATAAACACTTCCCAGGTTCCCATGTTGATCATCGGCTCGATAGTAAATACCATGCCTGGCACAAGCAGCATACCCGTACCCTTCTTGCCGAAGTGCTCTACATCCGGTTCCTCATGAAATTCCAGTCCCACTCCGTGCCCGCATAAGTCACGTACTACCGAAAAACCGTTTTTCTTGGCATGTTTTTCAATGGCATGACCGATATCACCCACAAAGCTATAGGGCTTGGCCGCCTCCATACCGATTTCCAGGCATTCCTTGGCCACACGTACCAGTTTTTCCTTCTGTGGAGTGGTCTTTCCGATAATGAACATACGAGAAGCATCCGCATAATACCCGTCCAAAATGGTCGTACAATCCACATTGATGATATCGCCTTCTTCCAAGATTTCTTCCTCGTTCGGGATACCGTGGCACACTACCTCATTGATGGACGTGCAACAGCTTTTCGGGAAACCTTCATAACCCAAGCAGGCCGGGATAGCCCCGTGGTCCTTTGTGTATTCATACACCAGTTTGTCTATTTCCGCCGTACTCATTCCGGCATGGATTTCTTTTTCCACCAAATCAAGCACCCCTGTATTGATGACCCCGCTGCGACGGATGCCTTCAATCTGTTCCGGAGTCTTAATCAACTGGCGAGTCGGAACCAAATGGCCTCTGTCCTGATAGTACAGCACCTTCTTGTCCAGTTCAGTCAACTCCGTTCCTTTAGGAACCTTCCAGTTTATTTTATGTCTTCTCATAATTTTCATTTTTACTTGACGCAAAGTTATAAGAAAAAAATGGAATAGGATACGGTATGAAGAATAAAAATACCTCCCCGCCTGAGAAAGACTTGTCACATTTCTGTAACACTGTTCTAAAAGTCCCAAAAATGTTCGCAAAACGCCACACGTAGCATAAATTTGACAACCAAAAACTTGCTATAACAACAAAATATTTATATCTTCGCCCTGACAGTAAACAAATAAGATAATTTAATTTCAAAAACTATGATGGACAAGACTCAAATTGGAACAAACGCCGGAATTGTCTGGAAGCTGCTTTCCGACAATGCACATTGGGAATACGAGAAATTAAAAAAAGAGTCCGGATTATCCGATAGAGATTTGAATGCCGCAATCGGATGGCTGGCACGAGAAGACAAAATAGATTTCGACATCGACGAAAACGAAGACCGCCTATTCTTACATGTCAACGTCTATATTGGCTGACAAAAAGGCCATTGAATACGACTGAATGTACATTCAATGGCCTTTTGTGTCGCTTTTCACCACGTCACACAATCCGGTTCACCGTAATATCGGGAAAATCATGCAGAAGCATGAGGAGAAGACCTTCCTCGTTCGCCCGTTTGGCCCGTATCACCATCGAAATACGATACATTTCCCGTCCATCCTCATACACCTTGTTCATCTCATACGAAGCAATCTGGAATCCATCCGAACTGAACCGGCCCGACACGTCTTTCAGGACGCCAGGATTTCCCGCCGTAAATTCAATAATCATATTCCGCATACCCACACTCTTGAAACAGTAGCTGAGCGCCTCCAGTCCAGCCAGCGCCAGCAGGGTAGCCAAAATACCAATCAGATACATGCCCGCCCCGATGGCCAGCCCGATACCTGCGGTAGCCCATACACCCGCCGCCGTAGTAAGCCCACGAACCACCTGTTTCTGCAAGAGGATAATGGTTCCGGCACCGATAAAACCAATGCCACTAACCACCTGAGCCGCCAAGCGGCTCGGATCCAAGCGTACTAAATCTTTCTCCAGCACATCCATGAAACCGTATTGCGACACAATCATCATCAACGCACTGCCCAAAGCCACCAAGAAATGGGTCCGATAGCCGGCTTCCTTTGCGCGGTATTCTCGTTCCAGACCGATAAGCACCCCCATCAGGCCTGCCACAAACAATCTCAAAGAAAAATCCACATAAATATTCATATACTTTCTGTTATCAACTTTCTTGCGAAAGATACAAAAAATTTAATAGTTTTCCAAAGGGAAGCGTAATCTATGAATAGGTGAAAGACTGCCTACTCAATTATATCGTTGATATAATAATTATCCACAAGAAGAAGATTATACCCTCAATAACATAACCGTTCTACCTATTCACTCTCAATAGGGCTATGCAGAACGAAACCATCAACAAAAAACGTCCGATATGAAACCACTCATCTCAGACATCAAAGAAGTGAGCAAACACCTTCGGGAGATAGACCAAATGCGCTGTACGTTATTCGGAGGAGAAATCCATCTTACGAGGTGAGAAGTTTGTGAACGACTTCTAATCAGCCCCCGTACATTGCAGGACTATCGAAAGAAATGTATTATTCCCTATACCCCAAATGCGAGGAGGATGCTCTACCGTTTGTCTGACCTGCAACAAATTTTTACAAGAGAATTATCGGGGATAAAGTATTTGCAAGAGGTGTTTTCTTGCCGTTTGGCTGCTACGTAGAAGAACTTACGGCAAAAGGATACCGAGCGATTGCGATTTCGCTCTGTATTTTTTGATTACTTGGATCTTTTTCGCAATAATTGATATATTTGCCTTATACACTTACAGTAATACAACGGATAACTAAACAAGTCAAGTAAGAGAATTGTTTTAAATAATGAAGTAGTATCAGAAAAATAATGAAAAAAAATGGAAATAAATAATATACTTAATCGGATTCTACAAATTGAAAATGGCTTTCAGCACATCCTTGATGGAGCTAATGAGATATTTTCGGCATACTCAGAAGAACAATGTTTTGAACTTTCCCTTGAACTGTTCAGGCACGAAGATTATCAAGCCCGAATGTTAGCAACTACATTATTTGGATTTTTAGCTGTAGAGAATGATAATGCACTTCGTTTTTTAAAGGAACAAGTAAGTAGCGATGAGAATTGGCGTGTGCAGGAAATGCTTGCAAAGGCTTTTGATTACGTTTGCAAACACAGAGGGTATGAAACTTCTTTACCTCTCATCGAAGAATGGCTGAATGATAACAACCCAAATGTTATCCGTGCAGTAACGGAGGGATTGAGAATTTGGACAAGTCGTCCATACTTCAAGGAAAATCCATCAGTGGCTATTACTCTAATCAGTAAGCATAAAGCACACGAAAGCGAATATCTTAGAAAATCCATTGGAAACGCTTTACGGGATATAAGCAAGAAGCATGCAGAATTGATACGGCAGGAAGTTGGGCAATGGGATTTGTCCAATCCTCGAGTTCTGTTCACTTACAAACTTGCAGCGAAGTTGATAAAGTAAAAAAGTATATCAATGAAATATTGTGCATAATTATTGCTTAGAATTCATCTATTGTTTTTGAAAAAGGGTTCATTGGTAGTGTAAAATAAACTGTGTCATGCATTATTTCTCTCCAGAAAACTCATCGGTCGGGGAATGGCCGACGCCAAGGGGCGGGACCACCCGTCCCGACGAGCGTAAAATTACAATAATTTAAACCGGTCTCCAAACTTTATGGCGAGTTGTTGTGAGATTGTAAGCCCAATTGGCAAGTAGCATGGTCCATTTCTTCCGTATATTGCGGTATGCAAGATAAACCAGTTTTTTCAAGGGCTGTATCCGACGGGAACACGCCCTTATTTTTTGTTACCTTACGAATCTGGCGGTGATATTCTTCAACGGTATTTGTAGTATATATAAGCTTACGGATAGCCGGAGTGTACTGGAAGTATTCAGACAGTTTATCCCAGTTGTCCTGCCATGATCTGATAACGATAGGGAGGATGTAAATTAAACACTTACAATTCTTGACAGTCAGTCTACCAAGATAAGCGTCCAAATACAAATCCAAAACCTCGCGTTACCGCTGAGAGAGGACAGTCAAGATACCAGATGCCCCATCAAATAGTCTACAACTTTTATTTCTGTAAACGCCCCTATCCATACCCCCATCCGCCCTCTCATTTTCTACATTCCGCATCCGGGAACCGTACGTTTCTGCCTGCGGAAACATACGGTTCCCGACTGGAGAACCTACGTTTCCGCCCCGCGAAACGTAGAAAAACAGGAAGCGTTTTTCCGTCTAGGCCCTTGTCTTTTCAAGACCACAAAGCCTCATTCCCACCCAGCATCCCCTCTACCTCACCACTTGCGCCATGTTTCCGCTCCCGCATTTTCGCAATTACACTTTTTTCCGTACTTTTGCACCCGATTCACAGTACTATTTTATGAAATACAAACTATTAGCATTAGACCTCGACGGTACGCTTACCAATTCGAAAAAAGTAATTACCCCTCACACTCATGAAACGCTGCTCAAAGCGCAGGAAAAAGGAGTAAAAATCATACTGGCTTCCGGACGGCCCACCTACGGCATCGTGCCTCTGGCCGAACAGCTGGAGCTTCAGAAATACGAAGGATACATTCTGGCCTATAACGGCGGGGAAATCACCGACTGGAAGACCAAGGAAGTGATATGCAAGAACCTTCTCGACCCGGAGGTGCTTCCCTACCTGTATGAATGTGCCAAGAAGAACGATTTCGCCATCGTGACCTACGACGGGGAATATGTGCTGACCGAAAAGCCCGACGATGAATACGTGCTGAAAGAGGCGCTGCTCAACGTGATGAAAATCAAGAAGGTGGACAACTTCCTGGAGGCCGTGAAGCATCCCATTGCCAAATGCCTGATTGTGGGCGACCCTACCCGCCTGGCGGTACTGGAAAAAGAAATGTACGACCACCTGAAAGACCGTATGGGTGTGTTCCGCTCCGAGCCTTATTTTCTGGAACTGGTGCCGAAGGGTATCGACAAGGCCCTGTCGCTGGCAGGTATGCTGGAAAAGATTGGAGTGTCGCGCGAAGAAATGATTGCCATCGGCGACGGATTCAATGACCTGTCCATGATTAAATACGCCGGACTGGGGATTGCCATGGCCAACGCACAGGACGTGGTAAAAGAAAACGCCGACTTCATCACTCTGTCGAATGAGGAAGACGGCGTGGCGTATGCGGCAGAAAAATTCATTCTGTCTTAGGCTTCCGGTCGAAGAACGGATTCTTGGAGGATGCGCTCACGGGGATGGCATACACCTGGGTGCATCCGTCCAGCCAGTCGAGTTGCTGGGCCGCCAGTCCGGCTGAGAACATGACCCGCGTATCTACCCGATGGTCGGCGGCTACAGAACAGGCTGACCCGATGGCAATACCTACATCTACACTATTGATGGCACAAGGAACCCCTTCCTTGCGGCTGGCACAAGTCTCATACCCGCAATGTCCGCAATCCAACCCTTGCGGATGTGAATGGGTGCCTATCAACACAATGCACTCCGCCTGCAGGATATTGTCGGCGTCCCGCAAGAAGAATTTAAACCCATTGTCTTCATACATCTGCTTCATCGTGTCCGACAGGATGCGGATGTTGCTTTCCGTCACCATGGCCACCTCTATGATGTCCACGCCCTTCCCCTTGGGGGCCGTGCGGGCGGCTGTCATCATCTGCTGTGCCACCTGCAACACTTGTTCATGGCGGCTGTCTCTTTCATTCAGTATCATATCTCCTTCAAGTTAAAAACATATACAATAAAAAAGGGTTATATCCGAGTTCCTCTGCCAAAGCTTCGGATACTCTAAATATAACCCTTTTCAAAATAAATCGCCAAATGATTTATTTCTTTTTTCCTTTTTTCAGGTCATTTTCATGAATGGCCTCTTCTACTTGATAAGCCGGCGCATGTTTTTTATGCATGCCTTTCGGTTTTTTATTACCTGCAGCTCCCATAGTAAAAACCTCCTTTCAAAGTCCTTTAAAAAGTCAAATGATATAATTTATTATTTCAATAAATCCAATTGTTTGAAGCACTTGATTAATTTTTCAATGGCGAAGTCCACCTGTTCCTTGGTATGGGTAGCCATCAATGCAAAGCGTACCAGCGTGTCCTGCGGCGCACAGGCAGGTGGGATTACCGGATTGATGAAGACACCTTCATCGAAGGCCAATTTGGTCACTTCGAAAGTCTTGTCCGTATCGCGCACGTACAACGGAATAATCGGACTTTCCGTATCGCCGATTTCAAAGCCGGCTTCACGGAAGCTCTTCAACGCATAGTTGGTAATCTTCCACAAGTTCTGCTGACGTTCCGGTTCGGTCTTGAAAATATGGATGGCCTCTCTGGCAGCAGCCGTAGCGGCCGGAGTATTGCTGGCCTGGAAAATATAAGAACGGGCATTGTGACGCAACCAGTTGATGACATCCTTGTCACCGGCTACGAAACCACCGATAGATGCCAGTGACTTGCTGAACGTACCCATAATCAGGTCGACATCGTCCGTTACGCCGAAATGGTCGCATACACCGCGGCCTTCGCGACCGAAGACACCCAAACCGTGAGCTTCGTCTACATAAATGCTGGCATTGTATTTTTTCTTCAGACGGACAATTTCCGGCAGGTTGGCCAGGTCGCCTTCCATGGAGAACACGCTGTCCACTACAATCAGTTTCACGGCGTCCGGTTCGCATTTCTGGAGTTCTTTCTCCAAAGCCTCCATGTCATTATGCTTGTATTTCAGCTGAGTGGCAAAAGAAAGGCGGCGTCCGTCTACGATAGATGCATGGTCACGGTCGTCGCAAATGATATAGTCGCCACGTCCGGCCAACTGAGGAATCACGCCTTCATTTACGGTAAAACCTGTGGAGAAGCAAAGTGCTTCATCTTTTCCTACGAATTCGGCCAACTCTTTTTCCAGCTGCACGTGGATATCAAGTGTTCCGTTCAACAGACGGGAACCGGCACATCCCGTACCGTATTTGCGAGTTGCTGCAATGGCCGCGTCAATAATTCTTTGGTCGTGAGTCAAGCCCATGTAAGAGTTTGAACCAAACATCAGCACCTTTTTTCCGTCCATCATCACCTCTGTGTCCTGTGCGCTGTCAATCTCACGGAAATAAGGATAAACGCCTCTTTCCATATACATCTGAGGCAATCTGAATTTACTAAATTTTTCTTGTAATAATCCCATATTTTAAGTATCTGGTAAGCACCCCGGCTTACGTTAAACTTTATCACTTTGCAACCAAATCGTCACATCGTTCTTACTAAGAACGTGCAAAGATACAAAAAACTCCAAAACACGACATAAATCATCTAAAAAAAATGGTTTTGTGTTTAATTATCTGCCAAACGACCGTCAAATATGAAAAATAATATTAGTTTTGTGCTCCCAAATTCTAAATCTGACTTATGGATCCGAAAAAGCGAATCATCTTTGTGGTAAATCCCATATCCGGAACCCACGGAAAGGAATTCATACTGAAGCTCATCGAACGGGAACTAGACACGTCGAAATATGAATATTCCATCCGCAAGACCGAATATGCCGGGCATGCTTCCGAGATAGCTGCACAGGCTGCCACGGAAGGAACGGATATCGTCGTAGCCATTGGTGGAGACGGAACCATCAACGAAATAGGACGGGCGCTCATCCATACGGACACGGCCATGGGAATCATCCCCTGCGGTTCCGGAAACGGACTGGCGCGTCATCTGCATATCCCCATGGAACCCAAAGGAGCCATCAACGTGCTGAATGCCGGACGAATCAAAGCCATTGACTATGGAATTATCGACAACCGTCCCTTCTTCTGTACGTGCGGAGTGGGATTCGACGCGTTCGTGAGCCTGAAGTTTGCCGATTCCGGGAAAAGAGGACTACTCACTTACCTGGAAAACACCTTACACGAGAGCCTTACGTACCAGCCGGAAACGTATGAGATTGAGAATTCAGCGGGCACCGTCCGCTACAAGGCTTTCCTGATTGCCTGCGCCAACGCGTCACAATATGGGAACAATGCTTACATCGCCCCGCAGGCTTCCCTGACCGACGGAATGATGGACATCACCATTCTGGAGCCTTTCACGGTACTGGATGTGCCTTCGCTTTCCATTCAGCTGTTTACCCGGACACTCGACCAAAACAGCCGTATCAAGACGATGAAGGACAAGTGCATCGTCATCCACCGGGAAAAAGAAGGAGTGTTCCATTTCGACGGCGACCCGGCAATGGGAGGAAAAGACCTGAAGGTGGAAATCATCCATCAGGGACTGCATGTCATCGCTCCGATTCGGCCAAAGCGTATGCCGTCGCCCCCACTGAACATCCTGCAACATTTCACCGACTTTATTGGCCGACGTCCGTTTACCGAGACCATCGCCCAGAAACACCGCCAGCTTCTGATGCTAAATCAGCATATTCTAAGAAGGCTCTCAAAAAAATAGTCCACTTGCTACAACGCCAAATAGAACGGTTTGGCCAGCGCCTCAAACTCCGGCGTATAGACGTGACGCTCCGTTTCAATGGCCAAATGGCAGGTTTCGGTCTGCACGCAAGCCGACTTGAAGAAAGACATCAACACCCGCTTCGGAGGAAGTTCCACCCGAGGATGTACCCACGTCTGACGAGAAAGAGACAACCCCTCCTTCAAAGCCAGGGCCACAAAGCCGGAAGCGGCGGTGACAGGAAGTATTACCGAAAAGCATCCTTCGTCTGAAAGCAAAAAGGCTACCTTAGCCAGAAGCGACCCAAAATCCAGTTCATCAGTGTGTCGGGCCGTATTCCGCTGGGCCTGCGGACATTTCACCGACTCCACAAAATAGGGCGGATTCGATACAATCACATCGAAACGACCTTCCCAATTGTCCGGAACTTGCCGGACGTCCAACTGGGCCACGTTCATCCGGCCGGGCCACGGCGAACGGGCTACGTTCTCCCGTGCCTGCTCCACGGCCGCCTCGTCAATGTCGACCGCCGTTATGAAAGCCCGTGGATTCCGCTGGGCCAGCATCAGGGCAATCAGTCCACTTCCGGTACCGATATCTAGGATACGGGAAGCACCTTCCACCTGCGCCCAAGCACCCACTAACACTCCGTCTGTACCCACTTTCATGGCACACTTATCATGAAAAACCACAAATTGCTTGAACTGAAAAAAAGGATTCGGCATAGTTTCTTACTCAAATTTTGCGCCAAAAATACGGAAATCCTCTCAGAAAGCGGTCTTACCTCATATTATTTTTAAATATTAAACAGGTATTTGAAGCAAATAGTTTCCATATTAGGCGCGGAATGATTACCTTTGTGCCGTTTTGAACAATAAAAAACCTTCTTAATTCAGAAGCGAAAAGCAAATATGGTAAAAAAGACAAAAAACAATGAGATTCTGGTTGGTGCAGAAGGCAAGGATATTCCCATGATGGCAGAAATTGAAACGATTTCTACCGAAAACCCCAAGGAAGAAGACCTGACCGGGGAATTGCCTATCATGCCCTTGCGCAACCTAATGATATTCCCTTCCATCGTCATGCCAATCAACGTGGGACGGCAACCCACACTTAAACTGGTGAACCAGGCTCTGCAAAGCAAGGAACCCATCGTCATTACTACACAAAAAGTGGGCGAAACAGAGGCTCCGAAGCAAAAAGACCTGTTTCCCATTGCGGTCGTCGGAAAAGTACTCCGCGTATTCGAAATGCCGGGAGGAACCGTTACTGCTATTCTTCAGGCCACAGGTCCAAAGGTGAAACTGGAAGAGATAACCTCTACCCGTCCTTTCCTGCGTGGGAAAGTGTCTATCATCAAGGAAGATATGAAGGACGAGAAATCGGACGAGTTCAAGACCTTGGTTGACACCTGTAAAGAGTTGTGCGGAAAAGTGATTGAACTTTCAGAAGACCTCTCCCCAGACACTTCTTTCGCATTGAAGAACTTGGACAACAACGAGGTACTGGTAAACTTCATTTCGGGAAATTTCCCCTTCCCAATCAACGAGAAGTATGAGTTGTTGAAGATGAACGACCTGAAATCACGTCTGTATCGTCTGATTCAGCTCCTGAACAAGACCATCCAGCTGGCCACGTTGAAACAGGACATCCAAATGCGTACGCGCGAAGACCTGGACCGCCAGCAACGTGAATACTTCTTGCAACAACAAATCAAGAACATTCAGGACGAACTGGGTAACGGACAGGATGATGAAATTGACGAGCTCCAAAAGAAAAGCGAGACAATGCTTTGGAAACCCGAAGTGAAGGAAATCTTCGACCGTGAGCTCGCCAAGCTGGAACGCATCAACCCGCAATCGCCCGACTATAACGTGCAGCTGACGTACCTGCAGACGTTGCTTTCCTTGCCGTGGGGTGTTTACACCAAGGACGTGATTGACATTCCGAATGCCAAGAAGATTCTGGACAAAGAACACTACGGACTGGAAAAGGTAAAAGAACGTATCTTGGAATACTTGGCCGTACTGAAGTTGAAAGGCGACCTGAAATCGCCGATTATCTGCCTCTACGGTCCTCCGGGAGTCGGCAAGACCTCATTGGGACGTTCCATCGCCACGGCTCTGAAGCGCAAATACGTCCGCATGTCACTGGGTGGCGTACACGACGAAGCCGAAATCCGTGGACACCGCAAAACGTACATCGGAGCCATGCCGGGACGCATCATCAAGAGCCTGATTAAGGCGGGGACTTCCAATCCGGTCATCATTCTCGATGAAATCGACAAGCTGAGCAACGACAATCACGGCGACCCAAGTTCGGCCATGCTCGAGGTGCTCGACCCTGAACAGAACAACTCCTTCCACGACAACTATGTAGACATCGACTACGACTTGTCGAACGTCATGTTCATCGCTACCGCCAACAACTTAGGTACCATCCCCACTCCGTTACTCGACCGTATGGAACTGATTGAGGTGAGCGGCTATATCACCGAAGAGAAAATCGAGATTGCCCGCCGCCACCTGATTCCGAAGGAAATGGAAAAGAACGGTTTGAAGAAGGAACACGTGAAGTTCACCAAACCGGCCATTGAATACATCATCGAGAACTATACCCGTGAAAGCGGCGTGCGCGAGCTGGAGAAGAAAATCAGTAAGGTGATGCGGAAAATCGCCCTGGAAATCGCCAGCGGTGAATTTACCGAAACGCACGAACTGAAACCGAAGGACATCGAGAAATTCCTCGGCCCGCAGGAATACTCCCGCGACAAGTACCAGGGCAACGAATATGCCGGCGTGGTGACCGGACTGGCCTGGACGGCGGTAGGCGGCGAAATCCTGTTCGTGGAAACCAGCCTGAGCCGCGGAAAGGGACAGTTGACCCTGACCGGAAACCTGGGTTCCGTGATGAAGGAATCGGCCATGCTGGCACTGGAGTACCTGAAAGCGCACAGCCACTTGCTGGACTTGCCGGAAGGCATCTTCGACAACTGGAACATCCATATCCACGTGCCGGAAGGAGCCATTCCGAAAGACGGTCCTTCTGCCGGTATCACGATGGTCACCTCACTGGCGTCTGCCCTGACCCAGCGGAAAGTAAAGGCCAACCTGGCCATGACGGGCGAAATTACCCTGCGTGGAAAAGTGTTGCCGGTAGGCGGTATCCGCGAAAAGATTCTGGCCGCCAAACGGGCCGGTATCAAGGACATCATCTTGTGTGAGGAAAACCGCAAGGACATCAACGAAATCCAGCCGATGTACCTCACGGGCATGACCTTCCACTACGTGAAGGACATCAAGGAGGTGCTCCGCCTGGCCCTGACCGACGAGAAGGTGGCCGATGCCATTGATTTCACCGTGAAAGAAGACAAAGACAAAAACCAAGAAAACCCAGCACAATGAAGTTTGAGTTACAACATACGGATCCCAAATCGAATGCCCGCGCCGGTCTGATTACGACCGACCACGGGCAGATTGAGACCCCTATCTTTATGCCGGTCGGCACACTCGGTACGGTAAAGGGGGTGCATCTTCACGAACTGAAGAACGACATCAAGGCCCAGATTATCCTGGGAAACACGTATCACCTTTATCTGCGCCCGGGACTCGACATCATTGAGGGGGCCGGAGGACTGCACAAGTTCAACGGGTTCGACCGCCCGATGCTGACCGACAGCGGGGGCTTCCAGGTGTTCTCCCTTTCCGGCATCCGGAAATTGCGGGAAGAAGGCGTGGAGTTCCGCTCACACATCGACGGGTCGAAACACCTGTTCACTCCGGAACGGGTGATGGACATCGAACGCACCATCGGGGCCGACATCATCATGGCTTTCGATGAATGTGCGCCCGGCACCTCCGACTATGACTATGCCAAGAAGTCGATGGAGCTGACGCATCGCTGGCTCGACCGCTGCTGCGCCCGTTTCAACGAGACGGAGCCCAAGTACGGCTACAGCCAGTCGCTCTTCCCCATCGTGCAGGGATGTGTGTATCCCGACCTGCGCCGGCGCTCGGCGGAATACATCGCTTCGAAGAATGCCGACGGAAACGCCATCGGCGGACTGGCCGTAGGGGAACCGACGGAGAAGATGTATGAGATGATTGAGGTGGTCAACGAAATATTGCCTACCGACAAGCCCCGCTACCTGATGGGCGTGGGAACTCCGGTCAATATTCTGGAAGGCATCGAACGGGGAGTGGACATGTTCGACTGCGTGATGCCGACCCGCAACGGCCGAAACGGTATGCTCTTCACCAAAGACGGCATCATGAACATGCGCAACAAAAAATGGGAGAACGATTACTCCCCCATCGAAGCCGACGGCGCCTCTTACGTGGACACGATGTACAGCCGCGCCTACCTGCGTCACCTGTTCCATGCCCAGGAACTGCTTGCCCTCCAGATTGCCTCCATCCACAACCTGGCCTTCTACCTCTGGCTCGTGGGCGAGGCCCGCAAGCACATCATCGCCGGTGACTTCTCTACCTGGAAACCGATGATGGTGAAACGTTTATCTACCCGATTGTAATTGTAGTTTGATATGAAGCACAATGTGGCCCAGCTGTTCCGTTTCTACCTGAAGGCAGGAATGGAACAGCTGAAAAAATTAAAAGGAAACCCGTTCAAGAAGAAATGGCTGAAACGGCTCGACAGGTACATCATCGTGAAGTTCCTGGGCACCTATTTCTTTGCCATTGCACTGATTATCTCCATTGCCGTGGTGTTCGACATCAATGAAAACATTGACGACTTCATCAACAACAAGGCGCCTATCAGTGCCATCATCTTCGACTACTACCTGAACTTCATTCCTTACTACACCAACCTGTTCAGTCCGTTGTTCGTGTTCATCGCCGTAATTTTCTTCACGTCGAAGCTGGCAGAGAACTCCGAAATCATCGCCATGTTCTCCACGGGCATGAGTTTCAAGCGGCTCATGGTGCCTTACATGATTTCGGCGGCCATTATCGCCCTGGTCACCTACGTGCTGAGTACGGAGGTCATCCCCACGGGAAGTGTGACGCGACTGAAGTTTGAGCAGGTGTACAAGAACAAGAAGAAGGCAGACTATGTACGCAACATCCAGCTGGAGGTGGACACGGGAGTAATTGCCTACATGGAACGCTACGAAGACTACAACAAGACGGCCTACCGCTTCTCACTCGACAAATTTGAAGACCACAAGCTGGTGTCGCACCTCACGGCCCGCCGTATCACCTACGACACGACCGCCGTACACCGGTGGATTATCAAGGACTACATGATTCGGGAGATGAAGGGCATGCGCGAGACCATCACTCACGGCGACCGTATGGACTCCATCATCAACATGGAGCCGCAGGACTTCCTGATTACCCGAGGGCAGCAGGAAACCATGACCAGCCCCCAGCTACGGGAATACATCGACAAGCAGAAGCAACGAGGGTTCGCCAACATCAAGGTGTTCGAGGTGGAATACTACCGACGCATCGCCACTTCGTTCGCGGCCTTCATCTTGACGGTCATCGGGCTCTCGCTTTCGTCGCAGAAGCGGAAAGGTGGTATGGGACTTCACTTGGGTATCGGTATCGCCCTGAGTTTCTCCTACATCCTGTTCCAGACCATTTCGTCGACCTTCGCCATCAACGGAAACGCGTCGCCCAACCTCGCGGTATGGATTCCGAACATCCTCTATCTGTTCATCGCGATTTACCTCTACCGCAAGGCGCCGAAATAAAGTAGCGTTCTGAATTCCCCACAGAAGGAATTATTTTATCATAAAAATGCATCCCAAAAGTCATGTGTCACTTTCAGGATGCATTTTTATTTTGGGGAACTCTATCTTTTAAAGACAGTCATCCATAAAAATAAAGCTTTCTCAAACAGATATTCCTTTACTTTAGCCTTCGTTTGTCTGAATCATATGGAAAAGCAGGAGATTCTTATGTGGCGACTTATAAATATAGGTAAATCTTTCCTTTTTCCCTATTTTGAGACTCCTCATTACTTTTATTCTAGTTTAAAATCTCGTTTCTATCTTTTACCCGATATAGTCCAAGGATAACTGAGAAACAGAATTTCATTTCAGGTACGTGCGGAAGAACTGTTCGATTTTGTCGAAAGGAATCACGTCCATCCGGTCGTACAGGTCCACGTGACTGGCACCGGGAATGATGAGCAGTTCCTTGTTGCCGCCCTTGAGCTTCTTGAAGGCATCCTCGCTGAAGTAGCGCGAATGGGCCTTCTCGCCGTGAATCATCAGCACGGCACTTCGTATCTCATGGCTATAACTCAGCAGGGGCATGTTCATGAACGAAAGGGCCGAGGTCTTGTTCCATCCGTCGTTGGAGTTGAGCGAGCGCCTGTGGTAGCCGCGCGGGGTCTTGTAATAGGCATGATAATCCTTCACGAACTGGGGCGCATCGGCGGGCAACGGGTCCACCACTCCTCCGGCCCGGGCGTACGTGCCGCGGCGGTAGTCTTCCGTGCGCTGGGCGTTGAGCTGCTCGCGCTGTTCATAGCGGGCGTCGGCATCCATGGCATCGAAATAGCCGTTGGCCGTGACGCGGCTCATGTCGTACATCGTGGAAGTCACCGTGGCCTTGATACGGGTATCGATGGCCGCCGCGTTGAGGGCCATGCCTCCCCATCCGCAGATGCCCAGGATACCGATACGGTCGGCATCCACCTGGTCGCAAGTGGACAGGAAGTCGACCGCCGCACAGAAGTCCTCCGTATTGATGTCGGGCGAGGCCACGTAGCGCGGTTCGCCTCCGCTCTCACCCGTGTACGAGGGGTCGAAGGCGATGGTGAGGAAGCCCCGTTCGGCCAGTGTCATGGCATACAGCCCGGATGACTGTTCCTTCACGGCCCCGAACGGTCCGCTCACGGCAATGGCCGGCAGCTTGCCTTCGGCCTCTTTGGGCACATACATATCCGCCGCCAGGGTGATGCCGTAGCGGTTCGTAAAGGTCACCTTGCGGTGGCTCACCTTCGGGCTCAAGGCGAACACCTTGTCCCATTCCTGCGTAAGATTCAAACTCTGTCTTTCCATTTTCACCTCCGTTTTTACATCCGGCGTTGCGGCGGAAAGGCTGCCCGTAGCCAGAAACCAGGCCGCCGATGCCGCACACAACGTCTTCCACATTTTATTATCCATTCTACAAATTTCTATGTTTCTACGGAGGCAAAAATAACACAAAAGCCCCACAGAGGCATTTCTGTGAGGCTCAAATTTCATTTCCGAAAGGCTCAGACCGGGAGCGCCGGCACCAGTGCCGTGGGCGGGATGCCGTATTGCTTCTTGAAGGCCGTAGAGAAATGCGAGGGGTTCTTGAAGCCCACTTCGGCATAGACCTCCACCACTTTCCGGTGTTCCTCCTTTATCAGGCGGTAGGCCACTTCCAGCCGTTTGCGGATGAGCCATTTCTCGGGCGTCAGGTCGCTCACCTTCTTGAAATCGCGCTTGAAGGTGGCCAGGCTGCGCCCCGTGTAGTGCGCCAGTTCCTCGAGCGAGAACTCGTACATGTAGTTCCGGTTCATGAAGTCGAGGATGTCCATCTTCCACGGGGTACTGAAATCGAACAAGAGGGTCATGAAGCGGCGGTCCGTGTGGAGCAAGGCCAGCAAGCCTTCCTCCAGCTTCAGGCGCATCAGGTCGTCCTTCGGCTTCACCTCTGGATTGAAGTAAGGGGTCATTGAGGCGAAAAGGCTCTCAATCTCTGCCGAAGGGGGCAGCTTTCTCACGCTGGGAACGAATCTCTCCGTCTTTGCGGGGCGGTCTTCCTGGAGGGCGTATTTGCCGTACATCTCGCGCAGGAACGGACGGGTGAAACACAGGTAGATGCCGCAATACTGCTCCCCGTGGCAGGCCTTCTTGTACATCGTCACCCGGTGGTCGCGCGGAATGAACACACACTCCCCTTTCCCCACGTGCACCTGGCGGCTTCCGTCGTCGAGCACCATTTCGCCGGAAAACACGTAGTTCATGGCATATTCGCGCGAGCGGTGCACGCAGGCGTCGGCATCGTCATAGAAGAAGCTGAAAAACACGTTCTGGTAGTTGAAGATGATTTTCATGGGGCCGGATGAAATTGGTTGAGTAGCTGAAGTCATGGTAGATGATATTTTAATGCATGATGGGGTAAAGTTACAAAAAAACTCCTTTGTGCCTCGTTTCCGCACAAAGGAGTTTTTTCTGAAATCGAAGAGATACGGACGGTGCAAAGAGCCGTCCGCACACCTTTTTATTTATTAGTAACCCAGTTCTTTTTCAAGGGCATTGTATTTTTCCTTGTCAAGCTTCCAGTAGATGTTCAGCAGGTACTGACCCCACAACTGGCGGTTGTCCGGCTTCACTTCTTTGGCTTTTTCATAGAAAGGCTGAGCCTTTTCGTACATTTCCTTGATTTTGCCTTCATTGGTGGCATATTTCGGGTCGTCCATAGAAAGCTTGGAGTTTTCTTCTACAAGTTCCTGAGCCGGGAAGAAGTAGCAGTCGCCAATCTTGGAATAGGCTTCACCTACGAAGTCTTTTCCTTCTGAGATAATCTGGTTGAAAGTAGCGATGGCTCCATCGTAATCTTTCTTTTCATACTGAAGCACACCCTTTACATACAGGAAGTAAGGAGTAGAATTCTTGGCCAATACGGCATCCATCTGAGCCAGACCTTCGTCAATCTTACCCTTCTGGATGTAATAGTCCATCAGGTTACCGATGAAGTATTCCTGAGCCGGGAATTTTTCCACACCTTCCTGGATAGTAGCCAGCCATTTGGTGGAATCGGGAGTTTCACCCTTTCCGTATGCTTCAGCCAGGCACATCAGTGAACGGTAACCTTCTTCTTTGTGTTCCTTACCGATAGTGGCATATTTGATTACGGCTGCATTGTCTTTCAAAGAGTTTGCGGCAAGTGCTGCATAGTTGGCAATCAACGGAACCAATGTATCGTTCTTCACGGCTTCTTCGCTTTCGAACATCGGGTTCTGCGGAGCGTCTACAAACAGGCCGAAGAATTTCAATGCGTTGGCATAGTTACCTGAGTTGTACGCGTCAGAACCAGCGTTAGTCAGCTGAGGACGAACCGTAGCCAAAGTCTTGGCCAGTTTCTTTCTCAGTTTCGGTTTCTTCAGTTCACCGCTCTTTACTTTAGCCTGTTCTACTTCGTCACATTTTGTGTAGTATTCAAACAGTTTGGCCAGACTATTGTACAATTTGGCGGTATCTGCCTGACCACCCGGCAAATACAGTTTCATGTTTTCATCGTCATAGATGGACTTCTGGAAATCACCAGCCAGTTTCCATGTTTCAGGGTCATTGGCGGTTGAAGGGTCGGTCAACGCCGGTTCGATGATTTCTGCTGCCTTAGCAGGATCGCTCTTGGCAGATTTCGCTTCCTTCACTACGCTTTCCTGAGCGGAAACAGCGCATGCCGTGAAGAATAAAGCTGCTGTAAATAAAACTTTTTTCATAAGGTTTGAATTTAGTAATACAAATATTCAAGTTAGTTTTTGTCGGAATTCTCGTCACCTTCTTCCTCCGCAGGCTGGATGGTTTCCCCGTCAACCGGCTGGATGTCCGATGGCTGGATGGTTTCTGCGCCTTCCGCCTCTTCCTCTTCCGTTTCAGAAGCTACCTTGCAGACAGAACCAATCTGGTCGTTCCGTTTTTCCAAATCAATCAGGCGCACGCCTTGTGTGGCACGTCCCATGATGCGCACGTCGGCCACTTTCAAACGGATGGTGATGCCCGACTTGTTGATAATCATCAGGTCATTGTCGTCGGTTACCGACTTGATGGCTACCAAGTGTCCGGTCTTTTCCGTAATGTTCAGCGTCTTCACACCCTTTCCGCCACGGTTGGTCTTGCGGTAGTCCTCAATGTCCGAACGTTTTCCGTAACCGTTTTCAGATACCACCATGATGGTTTCCGTGTCGGGGTCCTTGATGCAAATCATTCCGATTACTTCATCGGCTCCATCCTCATCGAGCGTGATGCCGCGTACACCCGTAGCCGTACGTCCCATTTCGCGGACAGCACTTTCGTGGAAGCGGATGGCACGGCCGTTGCGGTTGGCAATCACGATTTCGTTGTTGCCGTTGGTCATGCGCACTTCAATCACGCGGTCATCCTCACGAATCGTAATGGCATTCACACCGTTCTGACGCGGACGTGAGTACTGTTCCAGCAAGGTCTTCTTGATTACCCCGTTCTTCGTACAGAAAAGCACGTAGTGGCTATTGATGAAGGCCGTGTCGTTCAAGTTCTTCACACGCAGATAAGCCGTTACCACATCATCGGCCTCGATGTTCAGCAGGTTCTGGATGGCACGTCCCTTGGAGGTCTTGTTGCCTTCCGGAATCTCATATACTTTCAGCCAGTAGCACTTTCCTTTCTGTGTGAAGAACAGAAGAGTGTTGTGCATCGTAGCCGGATAAATATGTTCGATAAAGTCTTCGTTACGGGTTTCGCTACCCTTTGAGCCTACCCCGCCACGGTTCTGTGCATGGAACTCAGAAAGCGGTGTACGCTTGATGTATCCCATGTGGGAGATGGTGATGACCATTTCATCGTCGGCATAGAAGTCTTCCGGATTGAATTCTTCCGAAGCATACACGATTTCCGAACGGCGGTCGTCACCGTATTTTTCTTTCACTTCAATCAGTTCGTCCTTGATGACCTTCTTGCAAAGTTCCTCGTTGCTCAGGATTTCCTCGAAGTAAGCAATCTGCTTCATCAAGTCCTCGTATTCAGCATGGAGCTGGTCTTGCATCAGACCGGTGAGCTGGCGCAAACGCATTTCCACAATGGCGCGGGCCTGCACCTCGCTCAGGTTGAAGCGGGCCATCAGGTTGGTAATCGCCTCGTTCGGGGTCTTGGCCGCACGGATGATGCGGATTACCTCGTCGATATTGTCGGAAGCGATAATCAGACCTTCCAGAATGTGGGCACGTTCCTTGGCCTTGCGCAGGTCGTAACGCGTACGGCGGATTACCACCTCGTGGCGGTGTTCCACAAAATATTTAATCAGGTCCTTCAGGTTGAGCAGACGCGGACGACCGTGAACCAGCGCCACGTTGTTCACACCGAATGAAGTCTGAAGCATGGTCATCTTATAAAGCTTGTTGAGCACCACGCTGGCGTTGGCATCCCGCTTGATGTCGATGACGATACGCATACCTTCGCGGTCGGTTTCATCGTTCACATTCGAAATACCGTCTATTTTCTTTTCGTTCGACAAGTCGGCGATGCTCTTGATGAGTTCGGCCTTGTTCACGCCGTAAGGAATTTCCGTCACCACAATCTTGTCGTGCGTAGGATGCGATTCGATTTCCGCCTTTGCACGCATCACGATACGTCCGCGTCCGGTTTCGTAGGCGTCGCGCACCCCGCTTATACCATATATATATCCTCCTGTCGGGAAGTCGGGCGCCTTTATGTATTGCATCAGGCCGTCCACATCAATATCATTGTTGTCAATGTAAGCCACGCAGGCATCAATCACTTCGCGCAAGTTGTGGGTCGGCATGTTGGTAGCCATACCTACGGCGATACCCGATGCTCCGTTCACCAACAGGTTCGGAATACGGGTCGGCATGACCGTCGGTTCCTGCAACGTATCATCAAAGTTGTTGGTGAAGTCTACGGTTTCCTTGTAAAGGTCCTGCATCATTTCCTCGCCGATTTTCTTCAGGCGGGCTTCGGTATATCGCATGGCGGCCGCACTATCACCGTCAATAGAACCGAAGTTACCTTGACCGTCGACCAGCGGATAACGCATCGACCAGTCTTGAGCCATTCTGACGAGGGCTCCATATACAGACGAGTCACCGTGGGGATGGTATTTACCCAACACTTCACCCACGATTCTCGCGGCTTTTTTATACGGTTTGTCGGATGTATTTCCCAGCTCCATCATTCCATACAAAATACGGCGATGCACCGGCTTAAATCCATCTCTTACATCAGGGAGGGCGCGTGCCACGATTACCGACATAGAGTAGTCAATGTACGACGACTTCATTTCCTCTTCGATGTTGATTTTTATAATTCTGTCTTGTTCTTGCATTTAACACATTATTAATTATACTTCCTTTTCAAGGCTTGTGAAAAACCATGCTAAAGTACGACTTTTAGCCGATATACAAAAACTTTTCCCCTAAAAAATACGCGTGGCACCTCTTTTGGGAGGGCATACAGCCCGTGTGGCACACATTTTGTTAAATAGAGAAAAAGACTTCGCTTGAAATCTTTATTATAATGTATATTTGTAATCTATTTTTGACTTAACTTTGAGGATATATATGAATTTGATGAGCAACGAATTTACACAACAAGTGTCTGATATTGTCGTATATGGCAAGGAAGAGGCCAACCGCCTCCAGAACAGCCATATCGAACCAGAACATCTGCTACTGGGCATCATACGCGACGGAGAGTGTAAAGCGGCAGAGATTCTAAAGTCGTTCTATCTGGACTTGAAGGCCATCAAGAACGAACTGGAGGCACAATTACGTGAAAAATCCATCCCCGGAAATTATTCTCAGGACATTTCTTTCAGCCCGGAAGCGTCAAAGATTCTGACACTGAGCCTGCTGGAAGCCAAACTGATGAATGAGAAGAAGGTGGATACACCCCATATTTTACTGGCAATTATGAGAGACAACCAAAATAACGCATCCAAAGTATTGGAAGAAAACGATGTGACTTACGCCAAAATCGCCGAACGCCTGCAACCGAAAGACATGATTCTCGACGGACTGGATTTCAATGACGACGAGGAAGAAGAGGGCATCGGACGCCGGAACACTCCGGACCGGAACGACGGCGGAACAAGTGCCCAAAACAATCGTCAGACCGCACAGGCTGCCCCTCCCAAGCATCCGGAAGGGGATACACCCAACTTGAACAAATTCGGAATCGACCTGACACAAGCGGCCAGAACCGGGAAACTGGATCCGGTAGTAGGACGGGAAAAGGAAATCGAACGAATCGCACAGATTCTGAGCCGCCGGAAAAAGAACAACCCGATTCTGATTGGTGAACCGGGAGTGGGAAAATCGGCCATTGCGGAAGGACTGGCTTTGCGTATCCTTGAGAAAAAGGTGTCACGCGCCTTGTTCGACAAGCGAATCGTTTCGCTCGACATGACCGCGGTAGTGGCCGGCACGAAATTCCGTGGAGAGTTTGAAGAACGTATGCGTGCCATTCTGACAGAAGTCAAGAAGAATCCGGACGTCATCTTGTTTATCGACGAGATTCACACCATCGTGGGAGCCGGATCGGCGGCAGGTTCCATGGATGCGGCCAACATGCTGAAACCGGCACTAGCCCGTGGAGAAATACAATGTATCGGAGCTACCACACTCGACGAGTACCGGAAGAACATCGAAAAGGACGGAGCCTTGGAACGCCGTTTCCAGAAAGTATTGGTAGAACCAACCACTCCCGAAGAAACGCTCCAGATTCTCCGGAACATCAAGGACAAATACGAAGAGCACCACAACGTGGTCTATACCGACGAGGCACTGGAGGCTTGCGTACGCTTGACCGACCGCTATGTGACCGACCGTTATTTCCCGGACAAGGCCATTGATGCACTGGACGAAGCAGGCTCCCGCATCCACCTGACCCACATTTCCGTACCTAAGGAAATCGAAGAGCAGGAACGGCTGATTGAAGAAGCCCAGCAACATAAGAACGAGGCCATCCGCCTTCAGAACTTTGAACTGGCGGCCAGCTTTCGTGACCGGGAAAACCAGTACAACGAACAATTGGAACGCCTGAAAACGGAATGGCAAGAGAAGTTGAAAGACAACCGCGAAACGGTGGACGCGCCTCAGATTGAGGAAGTGGTATCCATGATTTCCGGTGTGCCCGTACAACGCATGGCCCAGTCGGAAGGGGTTCGGTTGAAAGGGATGAAACAAGCCCTCTTGTCCAAGGTCATCGGACAGGACAAGGCGGTCGATACCTTGGTGAGAAGCATCCAGCGAAGCCGTGTGGGACTGAAAGACCCGAACAAACCGATTGGTACGTTCCTCTTTTTAGGACCGACGGGCGTGGGCAAGACACATCTGGCCAAGGAACTGGCCAAGAACATGTTTGGTTCTACCGATGCCATCATCCGTATCGATATGAGCGAGTACATGGAGAAATTCACCGTGTCTCGTCTGGTAGGAGCTCCTCCGGGCTACGTGGGCTACGAAGAAGGTGGTCAGCTGACGGAAAAAGTACGCCGTCGTCCCTACTCCATCGTCTTGCTGGATGAGATTGAAAAGGCACATCCCGACGTGTTCAACATGCTCCTTCAAGTGATGGACGAAGGCCGGTTGACGGATAGCTTGGGACGCACCGTCGACTTCAAGAACACGGTCATCATCTTGACGTCCAACATCGGTACCCGCCAGTTGAAGGAATTCGGCAAAGGCATCGGTTTCACGGCACAGACCAGTGAGAACGAGAAGGAACACGCCAATAGCGTGATTCGCAAGGCCTTGAACAAGTCGTTTGCGCCGGAATTCATCAACCGCCTGGATGAGATTGTGATGTTCGACCAGCTGGACATCGACTCACTGGAGAAAATCATCGACATCGAGCTGAAGGGACTCTATGACCGCATCGAGGGTTGTGGCTATCGGCTCCTGCTCGACCCGGAAGCCAAACGCTTTGTGGCCGAAAAGGGTTACGACGTACAATTTGGTGCCCGTCCTTTGAAGCGTGCCATCCAAAATCACCTGGAAGACGGACTGGCGGAACTCATCCTCAACGAGGAGCCGGAACCAAGCGACACTTTGCACGTATCGCTCAATGCACAGGGCGACGGACTGGAGATGAAAGTGGAAAAAGCCACAAAGGAATAAACGGGATTCTCTGTCAGAATTTCGGAATACAGACAAAATGTCAGGTACGAACGTATCTGGCATTTTTTTTGTGAAAAGACCGGAGAAAAATTTTTATTCGACAATCATAAAAAATAAAGAGATATGCAAAAAGGTAATATCGGGGTTACAACAGAGAACATCTTCCCCATCATCAAGAAGTTTTTGTACAGTGATCATGAAATATTCCTCCGTGAGCTGGTTTCAAATGCCGTAGATGCCACTCAGAAATTGAAAACATTGGCGGCTACCGGTGAGTTCAAAGGAGAACTGGGCGATTTGACCGTCCGCGTAAAAGCCGACAAGGACAAAGGTACCATCACCATCAGTGACCGTGGTCTGGGTATGACGGCCGAGGAAATCGACAAATACATCAACCAGATTGCCTTCTCCGGCGCCAACGACTTCCTGGAGAAATACAAGGACGATGCCAACGCCATCATCGGTCACTTCGGTTTGGGATTCTACTCTGCCTTCATGGTAGCCAAGAAGGTGGAAATCATCACCCGTTCTTATAAGGACGATGCCAAGGCCATGAAATGGAGTTGCGACGGTAGTCCAGAGTTTACTCTCGAAGAAACGGAACGCAACGACCGGGGTACTGACATCATCCTATATGTGGACGATGATTGCAAGGAATTCCTGGAAGATTCTCGCCTGCACGGCTTACTGACGAAGTATTGCCACTTCCTTCCGGTACCGGTAGCTTTCGGCAAGAAGAAAGAATGGAAAGACGGCAAGCAGGTAGAAACGGAAGAAGACAACATCATCAACGATACTTGTCCTATCTGGACCAAGAAACCGTCGGAATTGAAAGAAGAGGACTACAAGAAATTCTACCGTGACTTGTATCCGATGTCCGACGAACCGTTGTTCTGGATTCACTTGAACGTAGACTATCCGTTCAACCTGACCGGTGTACTTTACTTCCCGAAAATCAAGAGCAACATCGACTTGCAACGTAACAAAATCCAGTTGTATTGCAACCAGGTCTATGTGACTGACTCTGTAGAAGGTATCGTACCAGATTTCCTGACCCTGCTTCACGGTGTTATCGACTCTCCGGATATTCCGTTGAACGTTTCTCGTTCTTACTTGCAGAGCGATTCGAACGTGAAGAAGATTTCGACTTACATCACCAAGAAGGTGGCCGACCGTTTGCAATCTATCTTCAAGAACGACCGGAAAGAATTTGAAGAGAAATGGGACGACCTGAAGATTTTCATCAACTACGGTATGCTGACGCAAGAAGACTTCTACGAAAAGGCTTCCAAGTTTGCCCTGTTCAAAGATACAGACAACAAATACTATACGTTCGAGGAATACCAGACCCTCATCAAGGATAGCCAGACCGACAAGGACGGCAACTTGATTTATCTGTATGCCAACAACGCCGACGAACAATACACTTATATTGACGCCGCCAAGAACAAGGGTTACAATGTGTTGTTGCTCGACGGCCAACTGGATGTACCGATGATTAACATGCTGGAACAGAAGTTCGAGAAGAGTCACTTCACCCGTGTGGATAGTGACATCATCGACCGCCTGATTGTGAAGGAAGAACAGAAAGGCGAAGAACTTCCGCAAGACAAGCAGGAAGTGCTCAGCACCTTGTTCAAAGGTCAGATGCCGAAGGTGAAGAAGACCGAATTCCACGTAGAGGCACACGCTTTGGGTGAAAGTGCCGCTCCGATTGTCATCACACAGGCCGAATACATGCGCCGTATGAAGGATATGGCCAGCATCCAGCCGGGTATGAGTTTCTATGGCGAAATGCCGGATATGTTCAACCTGGTACTGAACACCGACCACCGTCTGATCAAACAGGTATTGAGCGAAGCAGAAAGCGCTTGTGCCGAAAAACTGGTACCGGTAGAATCTGAACTTGCCATGTTGACTTTGCGTCGCAACGAATTGCACAAGGCACAAGAAGGTAAGAAAAACGAGGAAATTCCGACCACGGAGAAAGACGAGCTGAAGGATGTGGAAAAGAAAATTGATGCCCAGAAGGCTGAAAAAGAAAACATCCTCAACGGCTATGCCGCCGACAACAAAGTGGTTCACCAGCTCATCGACCTGGCCCTGTTACAGAACAACATGTTGAAAGGGGAAGCCTTGACCAATTTCGTAAAACGAAGCGTAGAAATGATTTAATTTACCCTTTAAAATAAGGAAAGCCATTCCTGCAAGCCCGCAGGGATGGCTTTTTTTGTGCCTTTTATACCCTCGGATAGAAGATAATTTGTACATTTGCAAAGATATCACGCAAACAAACAACCATGGAAAACAAAACTGAATTGATATTAATCCGTATCAGCGGAGTGGACAGGCCGGGGCTAACCGCATCAATAACCGCAATCTTATCGAAATATCAGGTAGATATTATGGACATCGGACAGGCCGATATTCACAGCACCTTGTCACTGGGTATCCTCTTTAAAAGCGCTGAAAAAGATTCGGGAAATATCATGAAGGAGTTGCTTTTCAAGGCATCAGACTTAGGTATCAACATCCGTTTCTACCCCATCAGTGCAGAGGAATATGAAACATGGGTCAGCCTGCAAGGAAAAAACCGCTACATTCTGACCCTGCTTGGACGGAAGCTGACCGCCGAACAGATAGCCGGTGCTACCCGCATCTTAGCAGACCAGGAACTGAACATCGACGGTATCCGCCGTCTGACGGGACGTATCCCGCTCGACGAGAAAAAGGCCAATGTGCGGGCCTGTATCGAATTCTCGGTCAGAGGCACTCCGAAAGACCGCGAAGCCCTGCAACGCGAGTTGATGAAGTTAAGCGCCTCGCTGGGCATGGATTTCTCGTTCCAGCAAGACACCATGTATCGCCGCATGCGCCGACTCATCTGCTTCGATATGGATTCTACCCTGATTGAAACGGAAGTCATCGACGAACTGGCCATGCGTGCCGGTGTGGGCGACCAGGTGAAAGCCATCACGGAAAGGGCCATGCGGGGAGAAATCGATTTCTGCGAAAGCTTCAAGGAACGGGTGGCTCTGCTCAAAGGATTGGATGAAAGCGTGATGCGCGACATTGCCGAACATCTCCCCATTACCGAAGGGGTGGAACGCCTGATGTTCGTACTCAAACGCTACGGCTACAAGATAGCCATCCTTTCAGGAGGATTCACCTACTTCGGCAATTACCTGAAAGACAAGTTCGGCATCGACTACGTCTATGCCAACCAGCTGGAAATTGTGGACGGAAAACTGACCGGACGTTATCTGGGCGATATCGTCGACGGCAAGCGGAAAGCCGAACTCCTGCAATTGCTAGCACAGGTAGAGAAGGTGGACATCGCACAGACCATCGCCGTGGGTGATGGAGCCAACGACCTTCCGATGCTCTCCATCGCCGGATTGGGAATCGCCTTCCATGCCAAACCGAAAGTAGTGGCCAACGCCCAACAGTCCATCAACACCATCGGTATCGACGGAGTGCTCTACTTCCTGGGCTTCAAGGATTCTTACCTCGATGAACGGGGAAAATTATAATGAAAAGTATAAAACCAAGATATGAAGTTTTCAGAACTGAACTTAGAAGATAGCGTCCTCGATGCATTGGACGCCATGAATTTCCAGGAATGTACGCCCGTGCAGGAGCACACCATTCCGGTCATCCTGGAAGGAAAAGACCTGATTGGCGTGGCCCAGACAGGTACGGGAAAAACAGCCGCCTATCTGCTCCCGGTGTTGAACCAGTTGAGCAAGGGAGGCTATCCGGAAGATGCCATCAATTGTATCATCATGTCGCCTACCCGCGAGCTGGCCATGCAGATTGACCAGCAGATGGAGGGCTTTTCGTATTTCATGCCCGTTTCGAGCGTGGCGGTGTACGGAGGAAACGACGGTATCCGTTTTGAACAGGAGAAAAAAGGACTGACCCTGGGAGCTGATGTAGTTATCGCCACTCCCGGACGACTCATCAGTCACCTGAGCTTGGGATACGTGGATTTGTCGAAGGTATCGTTCTTCATCCTCGACGAAGCCGACCGCATGCTCGACATGGGATTTGCAGAAGACATCATGCAGATTGTGAAATACCTGCCCAAGGAACGGCAGACCATCATGTTCTCGGCCACCATGCCGGCCAAAATCCAGCAACTGGCCAAGACTATCCTTCACGACCCGGTGGAAGTAAAACTGGCGGTATCGAAACCGGCGGACAAGATTATCCAGGCGGCCTACATCTGCTACGAGGCACAAAAGCTGGGCATCATCCAGTCGCTCTTCCAGTCGCAGGAGCCGGAACGGGTGATTATCTTTGCTTCTTCCAAACTGAAAGTGAAGGAAGTGACCAAGGCCCTGAAACGGATGAAGCTGAACGTGGGCGAAATGCACTCCGACTTGGAACAGAGCCAGCGAGAAGAAATCATGCACGAATTCCGCAACCGCCGCATTGATATCCTGGTAGCCACTGACATCGTAGCCCGCGGTATCGACATCGACGACATCCGCCTGGTCATCAACTACGACGTACCGCACGACAGCGAGGACTATGTACACCGCATCGGACGTACGGCGCGTGCCAACAACGACGGATGTGCCATCACGTTTGTGAGCGAAACGGAACAGACCCGCTTCAAACAGATTGAGAATTTCCTTGGAAAAGATATTTACAAGCTCCCCGTACCCGAAGAACTGGGCGAAGGTCCGGCTTACGCTCCCCGAACCTCAAAGAAAGGCGGAGGCCACAAGCAGGTCAAGAATTTCTCCCGCAACAAAAAAGGCGGATGGAAGAAAAAGGGAGGTAACCAGCCGAAAAAACAAGGCGAACGAACGGTGAAGAATTAAATCCATCCGTTTGTGTTTCTCTACAAGAAGCCCGGATAAGTGCCATGCAGATAAGGTCAGGCATTTATCCGGGCTTTTTTGTCAGGTAGAGCAGCTTCTGAAAAAAATCCCTCATCCGTTTTTTCTGTTCACGGGAATTCCTTCCACCGTACACCCCATTTTATTACCGAATTCTCAACATCAAATAAATAATTGATATACAGCAAATTAATCTATTATCTATAAATTCTTACTTTCACGCCAAAAATGACATAAAAAAACGCAAGTGCGTTTGCTCTTAAACGTACTTGCGTTTTACCTAAAACGCCCTTGCGTTTGGATCAAAACGTACTTGCGTTTAAGTCCAAACGTAAAGGCGTTTTTTCAGCCCTCAATTTCACTCAATTCCAGCCAGCGCATGGTCTTCTCGTCGAGCTCGTCATTTAGGGCTGGCAGACGCTTCGACTTCTCGGTCAGTTCGTCCACACTCAAGGTGCCACTGCACAAGTCGGCTTCCAACTGCTTCTTTTCTTCTTCCAAAGTGGCAATGTCTTTTTCCAGCTGCTCCAACTCTTTCCGTTCCTTAAAGGTCAGACGACGTTTTTCGTTCAACCGGACACGCTGGGTCTTGTCCTCCTTCGGTTTGGCGGCCTCCTTGTCGTGTTCCACCTTGGCCAGTTTCCAGTCACGGTAGTCGGAATAGTTTCCCGGGAAATCACGGATGTCACCCTGACCTTTGAACACCAGCAGATGGTCGACCACCTTGTCCATGAAATAGCGGTCGTGGCTCACCACAATGACGCATCCCTTGAAGTTCTGCAAATATTCCTCCAGCACCTGTAAGGTCACGATGTCCAGGTCGTTGGTCGGCTCGTCGAGTACCAGAAAGTTCGGGTTCCGCATCAGTACCGTACAGAGATACAGACGGCGGCGTTCTCCCCCGCTCAACTTGTACACATAGCTGTGCTGTGTTTCGGGAGTGAACAGGAAATGCTGTAGGAATTGCGAAGCCGTGAGCCGTTTCCCGTTGCCCAACTCTATCACCTCAGCAATGTCGGTAATCACGTCAATCACCTTCATCTGCTCGTTGAACTTCAGTCCCTCCTGCGAGTAATAACCGAAACGGACGGTCTCGCCGATGTCCAGTGTCCCGCTATCCGCCTTCTCCAGTCCCATCAGAATCTTAATGAACGTCGACTTGCCAGTACCGTTGTTGCCCACGATACCCATTTTCTCATAGCGGGCAAAAACGTACGAAAAATCATCCAGTATCACCAGGTCGCCGAAACGCTTGCAGAGATGGTCGGCCTCGAAAATCTTCGAACCGATGTACGACGCCTTGACATCCAGTTTCACATTCGAGTCATAACTCCGCTGCTTGGCCACTTTCTCCAGTTCATAGAAAGCTTCTTCCCGATAGCGGGCCTTGTGGCCGCGGGCCTGCGGCATCCGTCGCATCCACTCCAGCTCCGTGCGATACAAGTTGTTGGCACGGGCAATCTCCGCATTGGTCGCCTCGATGCGCTCCTGACGTTTTTCCAGGTAATAACTGTAATTCCCTTTATAAGAATACAGCTGGCGGTTGTCTATCTCTATGATTTCCGAGCATACCCGGTCCAAGAAATAACGGTCGTGTGTCACCATGAGCAAACTCAGGCTTCCGCGGTTCAGGTATTCCTCCAGCCACTCGGTCATGTCCAGGTCGAGGTGGTTGGTCGGCTCGTCCAGAATCAGCAGGTCCGGTTCCGTAATCAGCACATTGGCCAATGCCACCCGCTTCAGCTGTCCGCCGGACAAATGTCCGATTTTCTGGGAAAAGTCACGGATTTTCAACTGCGAGAGAATCTGCTTGGCCCGGCGTTCGTAATCCCACGCCTTCTCGTGCTCCATCCGTGCCAGCAGGTCATCCAGTCCGGGATTGCCTGGCGTTTCCATGCACCGTTCGTATTCCTTGATCAGTTCTACCGTGGAGTTGCCATGATAAAAACAAGCTTCGAGCACGGTCAACTCTTCCGGATACTTCGGGCTTTGTTCCAGATACCCCACGCGCAGGTCACGACGGAAAGTAATTTTCCCTTCGTCATAACCTTCCTTTCCCGCCAGGATGTTCAGCAAGGTGGTCTTGCCCGAACCGTTCTTGGCAATCAGTCCGATGCGCTGTCCTTCCGCGATACCAAAAGATATTTCATTAAAAAGCACCAAGTCGCCGAACGACTTGGTCAGGTTTTCTACTTGTAAATAAGGAGTCATAATTGATTGCTTCTAAAGTCATCGGCAGAAGGCTCAATCCATGGCCGCTTCCACCTCGTTCTTAATCCGTTCGAATTCCGCTTTCAGGTTGCACGGTTGTCCGTTGCGCACCTTGTCCCAAATCAGGGCTACCGGATTCACCCTCACCTTCGAGCCGCCGAACTGCAAGGCCGGATATTCTTTCGGTCCGTCGATGACCGTCACCCATTCCATGCCGTCCATCTCATTGACCAGTATCACGCCGAAAGCCGTGCCGAATCCTTCCCATGCCTGACGCTGCTTGGGGTTGAAACGCCCGCTGTCCATCACCTTCTGCAAATTTGCCAAATCAGCTTCCGTGCCCGTGAAGTCCTTTGTCAGCTGTTTCTTGACCGTAGAAACGGCCCAATCGTAGTCTTCGTTTATCTGGTTAATCTCCAGCACCCGCACCGGAATGACGGCTTTCACAGGTTTGTCGGAGGCAGTACGTACCTTCAACGAAGCCACAATTGCCTCTCCAGCTTTCGGGCTCTCTCCTTTGATTACGGTAAACGAACATTCCACCGAAATCTCACCTCGCCCGGTCACCCAGATGTGCGTGGTGTACCACACATTGTTTTCCTGAAAGCTCTCGGCCGAATAAACACAGTCCCAGTTTCCCAGCTTCACTTTCTTGGCTCCGCGCACTTCGCGCAGCTCATCCTCCATGCACGCTGCGGCATAATCCGCTCCTTCGCCCCGATAGGCCGAAATGCGGAAATTGCCGCTCCACTTGTTCGGATTATAAAACAGGAAGCTGTCTTCCGTATCCTCAAATTCACACCAGTTGTCGGGGTACTCCAGTGAAAACCACGCCCCCGGAGAGATATATTTTTTCATAACACGTTTGTTTTATGTTCGTAAGCCCATCGGACAGATTTACTTCAGCGGAAGAATCTCAATCCAATAATCATCCGGGTCGTTGATGAAATACAGTCCCATCTGTTCGTTTTCGAAGCAGACACATCCCATTTCCTTATGGAACTTGCGCACCTCGTCGTAGTCACCTGCCACACGCAGACACAGATGGCTTTCGTTCTCACCAAGCTCATACGCTTCAGTATGGTCGCGCAACCAAGTCAGTTCCAACAGGAAATTTGAACTGCCGTCGGTGAGATACACCAAGATGAACGAACCGTCGGCTGCATCCTTGCGGTGAGACTCGTGCAAGCCCAGCGCCTTCTCATAAAATTGGATACTTTTTTCGAGGTTGGTCACGTTGATATTGAAATGGTCAAATCTTCCTTTTATTTCCATGTCTTTTTCTATTTTAGTTTTCTATAGTCAAATTATCCAAGTCTGTCTGCTGGCCCCTACGAGCAGGTACCCACACACATGTGCCCTCCTGTGTGGCCAACGGGACGAAAGCCTCGGCCTTTGCATAGGCTTCGTCAAAATGCATCGGTACAAAGATAGCAGTTTTTATCCGTTTCACAAACTGCACAGGACCCCGCATGTATTCCCGTCCCAGCCGGGGGTCGACCGGAAACATCACCACATCCATTCGGTCAGTATAAGTAGCAATGTCTTCCAATTCTCTCAGGAAGAAAGCTTCATCGCGCTTCCATTCCGCTTCCGGGCTCTCGTCCATCCAGTGCCAGTTGTTCAGGTCGCCGGCATGGAACACCGTTATTCCTTCCACCTTCACCAAGAACGAGATACCTATATCGGTTGAGCCAAAGGCACGAATTTCCAGGAAATCATCCTGAAACACATCACCTTTCTCCATCCAGTGTATCGTCCGCGAGTGGACCTCTCCAGCAGAAAGCTGAATGTCTCTCGAAAACACATAGACGATGTCCGGCCGGAGCACGCTCCACGACAACACCTCCCGGTTAAAATGGTCGTAATGGGAATGGCTGACCAGCACATACAGCCGTCCTTCCCGTGAAAGGATTTCGTCGTGCAGAATCCCCTTGTCGGCCGACCGGGAATCTTCAAAATAATCAAATACGATAGTATAGCCGTCGCCCAGCAGGGCAAAGCCGCTATGATACAGGTATACCAGTTTCATGAGGTTTATTTTCCAGCTATGGGTTGTACGTATGCCCGCGTGGCCTTGTCTATTTCCAAGAACATGTAATTCACTTTTCCCGAATGGATCAGGTCTTTATGTTCGTTGTAGATGCGGGTAGCATATTCCTTGGATTTCTCGAACATGAACTTCGACACACTCTCCTGCGACTTTCCCATCATGGTAGAATCCAGTTTTTCTTCCGGAAAGAAGTCGTCCAGGTTCACGTCACCAATCATGGACGTTTCCAGAAAATGAACGTTCCGATGCAGACGGTCTGTGTAATAGCCCACGAACATGTGGCCCGGCACCCGCACCAGAATCGGATTGATATTAACGGCTTTCAGCAAAGAGGCAAACAACACACTTCCGTCCACACAGTTAATCTGAGCCGATTTCAAGGCATCATCGAACGTCCGCACCCTCTGGGTGAACACCACGTTCGAAGAAAGGCTGCTGTTACTGATGGAACTGTACTTGAACCCTCTTTTCTGCAACACATACCACAAAGCATACACCTGCTTGTCGACCACCGTCGTGTCCTTACTCTGATACCCCCAAAAACGGTTGACGATACGCGAATCGAGGGCCTCGCGCAACACCTGGCTGATGTTCGGGTTATCCTCGTTCACATACGCGGCAAAGAACTCACCCGTGTCGTGAAACTTCATGTTGCTGTCGATATACCCCAACAGACACTCGTTGATGCTGCGCACGGAATAGGTATGCACCGCCGAATACACCCGCCCGTTGTTTAGCTTCGCCTGCACCGACACCGTGACCGGCATGGCCTGCGTGTTCTCCAGCAATGCCTGATAGTCCCATATTACATCCGGAAAAATCAGGTATTCCTTCCCCGACTCCGGCAAAATGAATTCAGAAATAGAATGGGCAAAAAACGGCGTTTCCGCTAATTCAATGTGAAGTTTGCTATTGGCATGAGGACTGCGTATCTTGATGGCGATACATGATTTGGGATTGCCCAGATAGGTAGTGTCGCCCGGCACAATCAGCTGGGCATCGGTCGTAGCGGTGGAAAGAATCGTAACGGGGAAGATATTTCCACCCAGTTCATCAGTAAGTTCCAGTCCGGATGAAAAAGGTTCATACCTGTAGATATACAAAGCTGTGGCAATGGCGACCAGTACGGCCAGCACGCAAGTGGCCAGTTTCCATTTATTCTCTTTCCTGATTTTAAATTTTCTCAGTAACATCATTGCAAAATTACCCGTTAAAAAAATACCGGAGCAGACCCGGATTAAAACTTCCCCCCGTGCCTGCTCCGGCCTGCAGTTATCTCACCGCAATACTTTCTATTTCTACCAGCACTCCTTTCGGCAAAGCCTTTACGGCTACAGCCGAACGAACTGGGAAATCGCCCTCAAAATACTGGGCATACACAGCATTCATATCACCAAACAAGGCCATATCAGACAGGAACACCGTTGTTTTCACTACGTTGGCAGTAGTCAGTCCGGCTTCAGCCAGCACGTTCTTGATGTTTTCAAACACCCGTGTGGTCTGTTCCTTGATTCCACCTTCCACTACCTCGCCTGTAGCCGGGTCTACCGGAATCTGTCCAGACAAGAATACCATACCGTTCACTTCCACAGCCTGGCTGTATGGACCAATGGCAGCAGGAGCCTTTTCTGTAAAAATTACTTTTTTCATAAGAGTTAATCAATCATTTAAATTGTATTTTCAACGGCTAAATTAGCACATTTCTTTCAATCGGGAGAGAGAAATATAAAAAAAAGTCACCATTTATTCGTGATTATCACAAAAAACACTTACTTTTGTCCTCGCAATGAAGCAAAAGGGTATCTGGAAACGTATATCGCATCCTGTTCCCGGTTCAATAACAACAATCAAAATCTTTCGAAATTCAAATACGTGTGAAAGAGGAAAGAGGCCTCTTGATGGTTTGTCATGTTTCACACGGCCAATATTAATTATATCATTTAACCTATTTTATGTACAATATCATTCAATTAAACGACAAAGATTTGTCGGAATTGCAGCAGATTGCCAAAGAGTTGGGTCTGAAAAAAACCGATTCACTGCGAAAAGAAGAATTGGTGTACCGCATTCTGGACGAACAAGCTATTGTCGGTGCCACCAAGAAAGTGGCCGCCCAACAAAACAATGAAGAACGCAAAGAAGGACAACCACGCAAGCGTTCTCGCATCAGCATAAAAAAAGAAGGGGACAAGGTGTACACCGCTACCAAAGACAAGGCACAGAAACTGGAAGTCAACACTCCCGCTCTCCCAGCTCCTACTCCTTTATTTAAAGAAATACCTGCTCCAGCCGAAAATACAATACAAGAAACAGCACCTGCTGAAGAAAAGACCATTCAGGCAGAAGCTCCGGCTACTGAAGAAAAGCCCAAGGCTAAACGGGGACGGAAACCGGGTTCTAAAAACAAATCAACCCTGGCCAAAGAGGCACAGGAAGCAGAACAGCAGGCTAAACAAGAGAAACAAGAAACCAATTCTGCTGCAGCCCTCCTCCCCATCGACGATGACATGGAACTTCCTCCACTCGATTTAAGCAACAATGACTTTATTCCTATAGAAGACCTGCCCTCAGAAAAATTCGAGATACCCTCAGAACTGCTCGGCAAGTTTGAAGCAACCAAAATGGAAGCTCCTGCTCCCGCTCCGGCCAAAGAGGGCAAACAAAAATTCCAGCCGCGCCAGGCTCGCCAAAACAACCGGAACAACCGTCCCAACAATAACAACAACCAGGGAAAAGACAATACACAGCCGAACGGCCAGAACAATCCTGCGGGACAATCGGCTGCTGCTTCTACAGAAGCGCCTGCCAATACCACAGCTCCCGCACCAAAGCCTGTAGAAAAGGCATACGACTTCGATGATATTCTGCAAGGAACCGGTGTATTGGAAATCATGCCCGACGGCTACGGCTTCCTCCGTTCTTCCGATTACAACTATCTTTCTTCACCCGATGACATCTACGTGTCACAGTCACAAATCAAACTGCTCGGACTGAAAACCGGCGACGTGGTAGAAGGTACCATCCGTCCGCCGAAAGAAGGTGAAAAATATTTCCCGCTGGTCAAAGTATCTAAAATCAACGGGCTCGACCCGGCTCTGGTGCGCGACCGTATTCCGTTCGATCACCTGACTCCTCTCTTCCCAGACGAAAAATTCAAATTGTGCAAGGGATACAACGACAACCTCTCGGCCCGCGTGGTCGATTTGTTTGCGCCTATCGGTAAAGGACAGCGCGCCCTAATTGTGGCACAGCCGAAGACCGGTAAAACCATCCTGATGAAAGATATTGCCAACGCGATTGCAGCCAACCATCCGGAGGTATACATGATTATGCTGCTCATTGACGAGCGTCCGGAGGAAGTGACTGACATGGCACGCAGCGTAAAGGCCGAAGTAATCGCTTCTACGTTCGACGAACCAGCTGAACGCCACGTGAAAATTGCAGGCATCGTATTGGAAAAGGCAAAACGCATGGTAGAATGTGGACACGATGTGGTCATCTTCCTTGACTCCATCACCCGTCTGGCACGTGCCTACAACACGGTTTCTCCGGCATCGGGCAAGGTGCTGTCTGGAGGTGTAGATGCCAACGCATTGCACAAACCCAAACGTTTCTTCGGTGCAGCCCGTAACATTGAAGGAGGAGGCTCACTGACCATCGTGGCTACCGCCCTGATTGATACCGGTTCAAAGATGGATGAAGTGATTTTCGAGGAATTCAAAGGAACAGGTAACATGGAATTGCAACTCGACCGTAACCTGAGCAACAAGCGTATCTTCCCAGCTGTCAACATCGTGGCATCAAGTACTCGTCGCGACGACCTGTTGCTGGACAAGACTACACTCGACCGCATGTGGATTCTCCGCAAGTACTTGGCAGACATGAATCCGATAGAAGCCATGGATTTCGTGAAAGACCGTCTGGAAAAGACCAAGGACAACGACGAATTCCTGATGAGCATGAACTCTTGATAATAACCAGCTATACAAAAAAGAAAGTCCCTTGCACCACGTGATGCAAGGGACTTTTCTTCTATGTTGCTATCCAAATAATCGGATAATATTTGTTTTTAATTAACTA
>ENA-OWRC01000426-OWRC01000426.1-human-gut-metagenome-genome-assembly--contig:-NODE-426-length-53922-cov-5.263074_pt1 | contig 53922 bp, 49 predicted proteins | sample MGYA00248268_ERZ651895 | MGnify/ENA primary metagenome ERZ651895 (study PRJEB26924, sample SAMEA4378242) | human gut metagenome | biome: human gut; feature: human-associated habitat; material: faeces...
GCGTTTGGCTACGGACCAAAAGGTCGGGGGTTCGAATCCTCTAACGCACGTAAAACCCTCTGGAACTAAGGTTTCCAGAGGGTTTCTTTTTGTCTTGACAAAGATGTCCGACACCTTAGATTCATTATGTAAACCGTGAATAATAGGATCTGAAAAAGATACCATCCAGCTTGTAGATATCTGATCCCATTCGGGAATACGGGTTCGCAAGATGCAGATATTCTCTTTGAAATTACTGAGGAGCTTCTCGGTTCAAAAGGAGGTTCCTCAGATAACAAGAGGAATGTGAGAATCTATGATAGAAGGCATTGCGATGAAAAAACAGAAAATAAAATTGAATAAAAAACAGCAGCAGACAGTAGATCTGATTCAGTCAGGAGTAAATGTTTTTTTAACAGGTGATGCTGGAACTGGAAAGACAACGGTAATTCAACAGTCTGTTAAAGGATTGGAGAAGGATGGAAAGAATGTACTGATTACAGCGACAACAGGAGTTGCAGCTGATAATATTGGTATGGGTGCAGTGACAGTGCATAAGGCATTTGAACTCGGGATTGAATTTGAAAAGTACAAAGATGCTCCTGGTTTTCGATCCTCTTATTTACAGGAAGCAGATGTTGTAATTATTGATGAAATTGGTATGTGCAGATTTGATCTGTTTTCTGCAATAGTGAAAAATATAATTGCAGAGAATAAAAAACGATTAGAACCTGGATATTCATGTGATGGCAAAAAAAAATGCCGTACAGCTTATTGTTGTAGGTGATTTTTTTCAGCTTCCACCAGTTATAAAAAAAGAAGATCGAGAAATTTTGGTGGAAATGTACGGAACAGAGTATGAACAAGGGGAAACATGTGAGCGTGGATATGCGTTTTTTTCAAAAGCGTGGAAAGAAATGAAGTTTCATTGTGTAAAGTTAGAAGAAGTTTGCCGACAGAAAGATGCAGAATTCCTTGGTATTTTGAATGATATAAAATATGGTAGGAATCTTCAGAATGTGATTGCGTATCTGGAAAGCAATCTCTGGTAGTAAATATTGGTGCAAAAGAGATGCTTACCGCTAATGATGTAAATGGCGAGTATGTGAATGGCACTATGGGCACAATAATTGATATCAGTAAAGAAAGAGGAGACGCAATCTGTATACAAGTTCTTACAGATAAGGGAAAGAAGGTAGACGTATACAGGTATGAACGAGAAATTGAGAGACAAGATATAGAAGAACGCGAAGAAAAGGATGAAAACGGTAAAACTGTTATTGTCAAAAAAATCGTTAGAAAAATAGTAGGATCATTTAAACAGTTCCCAATTAAGATTGCATGGGCAATGAGTATCCATAAGTCTCAGGGGCAAACCTTTGGACAGGTTAACATTGATCCGCGTTGCTGGGATTCAGGACAGTTTTATGTGGCAGTTTCAAGAGCAGAGTCTGTAGCGGGAATCCACTTTATGGCTCCTATAATGAAACAGTATATTCGGACATTATCAGATGAAGTGATTAAGATTTTGAGAGAAAGTTTGTATTCGATAATATAATAAAAAGCATAATTATTTCGACCGGACAGTGTATCCAGCATTTCAGAAACTCTTGGCAGGGTATAACAAGAAGATTTTCTGACTTCGAAATAGTTATGCTTTTTGTTTGTAGATATAAGGTGTGCATGGATTTGAAGATGTTGATTAAATTATGGATACATTTCCAGAAATTAATAGGGCGATTGTCCTTTTTGTGAAAATATAGTTGTTGACCCAAAATCTGCATGCTACAATAAATTTATAAATAATAAAAGGATTTCCAAATGATTTCTATTAATCCAGACGATATCATGAAGAATTATGCAACTTTCCAGAATATTTTGGCTAAAACAAAGAAAGATGGTGAAGTGGTGATTTCAAAAGAAGATGTTTTAGATAGGGAAGCTTTTGTTAAACAGATAGTAGATTTAGCTATGGTACTTTCAGAAAAACATAAAAATTGTTGCTTTGCTATTGAGGGAGAATGGGGAAGCGGTAAGAGCTTTGTGTTGGAAAACATACAAGAATGTCTTCAGCCAGAACAATCAGAGGAAACTGGTGCTGATCGATTCTTTGTTGTTCGGTATGACTGTTGGAAATATGATTATTATGAAGAGCCAATAGTTGCAATTATTTCTGTACTAAGGGATCAGATAGATCAGTATATCAATTTATTGACTGATGACGCTAAAAGGGTATTATTAGAGACTGTTAAGAATACAATAACAAAAATTGCGGTTGAGGCAATAAAAGCAAAGACGGGAATTGACATGGATGGTGTTGGTGAAGTTCCAGAGGGGGATGTAAAAATATATGATAAATATTTTGGTTTCCAGAAAGTAGTTAAAAAAGTACAGAATCAAATTGAGAAAATATCACAAACCCAAACAGTAGTCATCATGGTTGATGAATTGGACAGATGTTTACCTTTATATGCAATTAAAGTTTTAGAACGTATTCATCATGTATTTAATGAGATAGAAAATGTAGTAGTTATAGTTGCAATGGAGAAAAAACAAATCAGTAATTCATTACATCAAATCTATGGGGATGAGATGGATGTTGACCGATATTTGAAAAAAATAATTGCATTCAGCTTTAAACTTGACAATGGATCTGCGCATAATTTTATTGAGAAATACGCAAGTTATATGGAGATGTTTGATATTAAAGAAAGGGATGGGCTGGAAGAATTTCTTAAAGAAATTACTGCCAATATAGATATTCGTACACAAGAAAAAATTTTTGAGAAAGCGGAAAATCTACATAGATTGTTGGCAACGCAAGAAAAAATGGATAGTAGCATTCTGGCATTTGAAATACTTACCCTGTGTATAAAAGAAAAACTGTCTGTAGTTGATTTGAGATGGATAATTGATATGTCTGGCTATTCGAATGTTGAAAATAAAATTGGAAAAGAATATTTCAACACTATAAGAGAGCGTGTAAAATATATTATAAAGTATTCTTCAACAGTTAATGGCAAAATTGTCTGTAAAGCTGATAGTTTTATTGATAGAATGATTTTTATAATTGCTGGGTTAGACAACGTATATAAAAATAAAGTATGTGCAGAATTTTTTTGTGCAGATGAAGAAATAGAAAATGATTTGATTTTCTCGAGAAAGATTTATGAATTATTGAAAATATAGAGGAAAAACTGAGAGTGAACGTAGAATGGGAGCGAGGTGCTATAATGATCCTAGAAGAAATTCTTGCTGGAGAATCAAAGAATGTGGAGTTCAAGGAAAATCTACCGGAGAAAAGTATAAAATATATGAAATCCGTAGTTGCTTTTGCAAATGGAACCGGGGGCAAAATTATTTTTGGGATAGCTGATAAAACCAGAGAAGTTGTAGGTTTTGACAAGGAAGATGTGTTTAAGAAAATGGATGCAATTGCCAATGCTGTGTCAGATAGCTGTGAGCCGGCAATTATTCCGGATATCAGCTTACAGACGATTGATGGTAAAACGGTCATTGTAGCAGAAATTTCTGAGGGAAGACAGAGACCATATTATATAAAGGCTCTTGGCAGAGAAGGCGGTATATATGTTCGAGTTGCTGGAACAACACGCCTGGCTGATGAGTATATGGTAAGAGAACTGATGTTTGAGGGTAGCAATCGTTACTTTGACCAGGCTTTGTGCAGTGGTTTGACTATCACAGATGAAGAAATTGATGCACTTTGCAAATCTATGAAAGAACAGGCAGTCAAAAATGCACATACTGAAGGTCAGAAAGCCTCCATCAAAGATGTTGGCAGGCAGCAGCTTCGTTCCTGGGGGATTCTAATTGAGCGTGATGGAAAAGATTATCCGTCCAATGCTTATGCCATTTTAACAGGGCATGGCGGACTTCATGTTGCAACGCAATGCGGTGTGTTCAAAGGAACAACGAAAGCTGTTTTTGTTGATCGGCGGGAGTATACAGGTCCGCTTTGGGAACAAATAGAGGAAGCATTTCAGTTTGTTCTGCGGAATATTCATCTGGGTGCAACTATTGTCGGTATTTACCGTCGGGATATTTATGAAATTCCACCAGATGCGATTCGTGAGTTGATCATAAATGCAATGGTGCATCGCAGCTATCTGGAGCATGGCATGATTCAGGTCGCAGTGTATGATAACAGGTTGGAGATCACATCACCAGGAAAATTGCCGATGGGACAGACTCTGGAGCGTATGAAGGAAGGTTATTCCAAAATCAGAAATGAAGCACTTGCACATGCGTTTTCCTATATGAATCTAATTGAACATTGGGGCAGTGGTATTCCAAGGATTATTGAAAAAGTAAAAGCTGCTGGACTGAAGGAGCCAGAGTTTATTGGTGGCGAAGTTGATTTGCGTATCAATATCTATCGAGGTCAGGTTGACATTAATGACTGTAGCACTGCCGTTAAAATGCCGTTAAACCGCCGGAAAACCGCCGATAAAGTGCCGGTAAATGAACAGGAACAGCAAATTTATAAATATGTGTTGGAAAATGTCGGCATTACAACAACGCAGGCGATGGAACTTCTTGGTATCAAACAGCGTAGAACCAGAGAAATATTGGGCAAAATGGTTGAGAGCGGCTGGTTGAAAAAAGAAGGTGCTTCACGAAGTACGGTTTATGTAAGAAATACAGAAGAAAGATAAGGTGGCATAGTTAAAATAATATAAATTTTCCACAAGTTGGGGAAGATTTCAAATAGTCAGTCGTTGGGTGTGGCGACATATGAATTATCAAAATTGATTCCAGAAGATTTTTAAGTCTCACCTCCATCAATTGATGAGATTGAAAATGAATTACGAAAAGATACGGAATAAGGTAAGGGTGTATATGAATATTTTGGTGATTGGTAATGGATTTGATCTTGCTCATGGACTTCCGACATCTTATAAGGAGTTTTTGAAGTTTGTTTTAGAAAGTGCAGATATGTGTTCTCGTTTTCAAAAAAATGGACTTGGAGATAAGGAAAGTGCTTCAGCTGTTGCAGAAATTAAAGAGATGATAAAAGATAATTTTTGGATTAATCATTTTGAGAAAGTTTCTGAGTGTGGAGAAAATTGGATTGATTTTGAAACGGAAATTTCAAAGGTAATTCAAGAAATAGATGCAGTTCGGAAACTGATAAATGAAGCTAGAAGAAATCCAATGGAAGAAGCTAAGTATTATAGAGAGATTGAAAATCAATATGCTGGATTTAGTGAGAAATTTAGTTTAGATGACGTTTGGGATAATCCAAAGGGAATGCAATTGGTTAAAGAGAATTTGTTAAGGGACTTAAATCGTCTTACACATTGTTTGGAAATTTATCTCTGTCAATATGTAAATAAAATAGAGATTAATGGAAAAGAAATAGAGATGCTTAAGAACTTACAAATTAATCATGTTCTTAGTTTTAATTATACAAATACTTTTGAAAGAATATATGGAAATTGCAGAGATGGTGTGAAGTATCATTTTATACATGGAAAAGCAGATATTAAAAATAATGCAGATACGTGCAATATGATTCTTGGAATTGATGAATATCTTACGGATACTGAACGGGATAGCGATAATGAGTTTATTGAGTTTAAGAAGTTTTTTCAAAGAATATACAAGGGAACAGGCGCAGAATATAAAAAATGGATTCATCGAACAGAGAGGAAGAAAAAAGAATTTCCTACAGCACATTATGAAGCAGATGAAATATATATACTAGGACATTCTCTTGATGTTTCAGATAAAGATGTTTTGAGTGAAATATTATTATGCCCTAATGCAAATGTACATATTATATATCATAATAAAAAAGCTCTTGCAGATAAGATTGCAAATGTTGTAAAAATAATTGGGCAAGATAAACTTATTGAGAAAAGTTATTCGGAAAATCCACAAATTGATTTTATTGAGCAAAAGTAGGAAAATTTACTAAGAAAATATTAATATCAGATATGTTCTTCAATTTGTATAAAAATTGATAGAAATGTTATTGATGAAGCGTAATGAGATTGTATTCTAATACAAATAGATGTATATGGATTGATAAAGGATGAGATGAATGTTAAGCGTATATCTGGGGAAAATGGAAGAAGCGGTTTATTACCCACCAGTTTATTTTGATAATCGTTATGAGGATGAATGGATCACGGACAAGCGGTCTATTGAGATTATCCGAGATGTGGACAAATCGGATGTAGTAAGTTCACATTTGATTGAAAGTCCGGTTCTTGGCCCTATTTCGCCTAAAGAATTATCTGGTAGTGTAAAAACTATTATGTTAATGTTATTTGATGAAACAGGAAGAATATTTAATGCATCTGTATGTGGAGATAACTGTGCAAAATGGATCTTGAAAATTGCTGAAAGCAAGGATTTGACAATTAATCTTAGGCATATTATGGAATTCGGGGATGGTGAATTTGAGATGAAAATCTTGAATACCGGAGAGGTAGTTCATAACATGTTGGAATTTGTTAATGTTGCGGGATTATATGTGTAAATTTGATAGTGTATGAATGGAATGAAAATTGGTAGTAGATTCTGTTTATAATGACAGATGAAAAAATCAAAAATTCCAATGAACTGGAATTTGCTGTATTTTGTATTGAAAATGTTGCGGCAAAGCTGGGGGTGAATGCAGCACGTGTCTATCAGGCATTTACAGAAAAGAGTGATATTCTGAATGGCTATATTGTGCCAGAATATGAAATGTTGCATACTCAGAGCCGGGAATATATCGTAGATGATCTTTTTGATATGATGAAAGAAAAGGAAGTGGAAGTATGAACGCAAATCCAATTTTACTTCAGAAGAAGTATAGTCGTGTCATTGAATGTTTTGCAAAGCAGCAGGGAATTTCATTGGACGCGGCACTGGATTTCTTTTATCATTCAGGGACTTATCAGTTGATGCGTGATGGTATATCTGATATGCACTGTATGAGTGAGTTATATCTGGCTGAAGAATTGAAAGAAGAATATGATAGTAAAAACCTGTGACTTACCTGTGACAAGGGAAAAAACGGTAGCGGAAACCTCCTTTCTATGCGGGGTTGAGGACAGAGGTAAAAGTTCGAATCCTCTAACGCACGTCATATAAAAAATGGGACAGGACATAAAGTCTTGTCCCATTTTTTGTTCGAATCCGGTCGGACTCGAACGGGTTCGATCTACATTTCATTTCGGTCGCTGCTAAACGCGTGCCACCGGCACGCAGCAGCCTCTAACGCACGGTTCAGTGAAAAAAGGACTATCAAATATTCTTTTAAAAAAGATCCCCTCCGGTATAGTTAAAATAATTTTACCAAAAAGATCAGAAAAATACGATAGAAAAAACTGTTATTATGAAAATCAATTGCGGATAAAGCGAAGATATTTGTTAGCTTTATAAAATATGCATGTTATAATAGGATCATCTTAAGTAGTAAGTAAAGGAGCATGCAATATGAACAGTATTTTTCACAGAATCAGCGTAAGAAAATATGAAGACAGACCAATAGAAAAGGAAAAAATCATGGAGATTCTGAGGGCGGGAATGCAGGCACCGAGTGCATGTAACCAGCAGCCATGGGAATTTTATGTGGTGACAGATAAAGAAAAAATCCAGAAATTATCCAAAGTGACACCATACACCGGTTGTGCAACAGGGGCACCTGTAGTAATCGTTCCTGTATATCGTACAGAAGGGCTTGTGGCACCGTCTTTTGCACAGATTGACATGGCGATTGCACAGGAAAATATCTGGCTGGAAACAGATGCGCAGGGGCTTGGCGGTGTATGGTTTGGTATTGCACCAGTGGAAGACCGTATGGAAGAAGTACACAGACTCCTGGAACTTCCGGAAAATGTGAAGGTATTTTCTATGTTTGCACTGGGTTATCCGGCAGAAACAAGACCTCAGCAGAATCGCTTTGAGCCTGAAAGAATACATTTCATAGAAAAATAAAAAGTTATTACAGATAATAGAGGGAGAGAAATTTATGCAGGATATTTTAGTTGTGGTAGATATGCAGAATGATTTCATTGATGGCACACTTGGGACAAAAGAAGCTGTCGCAATTGTTCCCAAAGTAGAGGAGAAAATCAGAAATTTTAAAGGAACCGTTCTTTTTACACGAGATACTCATGAAACATGGTATCTGGATACTCAGGAGGGAAAGAAACTTCCAGTACCACACTGCATCCGGAATACAGAAGGATGGCAGATCAGAAGTGAACTGGATAAGCTCAGAAAAACAGAACCGATTGATAAAGATACTTTTGGTTCTACAGATCTGGCAGATGAACTGGTGGCAATGAATATCGATGATGATATAGGAAGTATTACATTTGTTGGTCTTTGCACAGATATCTGTGTGATTTCCAATGCACTTCTGGTAAAAGCATCTCTTCCAGAAATTCCGATCATAGTAGATTCTGCATGCTGTGCAGGAGTGACACCAGAAAGTCATGAAAATGCATTGAATGCTATGAAAATGTGCCAGATAGATATTGTCAGATAAACTGGTATTCTGTTAGTACTGTGAAAGGAAATACGTATGGGGAAGAGCTTAATGGATGTTGCTGTAGATAAATTGTATCAGGCGTTAGGCGGAGATAAATTGACTGGTAAACTGGGAGAGGTGCTTACAGCAAAAGAATTAAAATATGTCCAGCTATTTGGGAGAAAAGGCAGGATTCTTAGAAATATATATGTTCCTAAAGATAATGGAGAAACATCAGAAATAGATCTTTTGTATATTACGCAGAAGGGAATCTTTGTGTTTGAGAGCAAAAACTATTCAGGATGGATATTTGGCGATGAAAAAAGCCAGAAATGGACAATGATGTTACCGAACAAAGAAAAACATTCTTTTTATAATCCTATAAAACAAAATCAGACACATATTAAATGGTTGCGAAGCTATATTGGGGAAGAGATTCCATTGTTTTCAATAATTGTATTTTCGGAACGATGTGAACTTAAAAAGGTAACCATTACAAGTCAGGACATTAAAGTTATTAAAAGAGATTTTACATATGCAGCAGTCAGAGATATATGGAATAAGAATAAAGATTGTTTATCAGGAGAAGAAGTTGAAAGTTTGTATAAAAATCTTCAGAAATTGACAAAGGTCAGCGAAGAGACAAAAGAAGTTCACATTCAAAATATAAAAAATCGATACAGCATTTCAGAAAAAGAATCTGCCTGTTTGAAAAAAATGATAATGAACCCAGAAGAAACAAAGCAGGAAATAGAAAACAAAAAAGTTGAAACGAGTGTATCAGAAAATTCTGAACCAGATAAGGTATGTCCACGCTGTGGAAAGAAGTTGATTCTTCGCACGGCGAAGAAAGGAGTAAATGCTGGAAAACAATTTTGGGGTTGTAGTGGATTTCCGAAATGTAGATATACGGAATGATATTTTGCATGTTAAAGTCGAAACAAAACAAGGGAGATTTTATACGGGAAAACTGTAGAAAGAGATATGAATCTGCTGTTTGCGGAGTCTCTTGCAAGTGATAAGATTCTTTAAGGATATGTAGATTGACTTTTACATTGGCAGCTAAACATATGGCAAATTTTTGCGAGCTAATTTCAAGTTTGAATATTAAAAAGAATAAATAGTGCGAAGGTGCTTATACTTTCTGACATATCAAAAGCCAGAGAATCAGTGAAAAAGTTGATTTTCTGGTTTTTTATTTTATATGTATTCAAATATATTGACAAGTACATCGAAGTGAGATATAACATGACTATCGAAGTACGATATATCGCACTGAAAGGAAAACACTTATGGATGCGCACATAAAAAAGGTTTATGTTCCCATGACGGAGACAAGCTTTTATATATTGTTATGTCTTCGTACCCCGAATCATGGGTACGGGATTGTACAAAAGGTAAAAGAGCTGACAGATAATGAAGTGGTGCTCGGTCCGGGAACCATGTATGGGAGCCTTGCGAAAATGGAAAAAGATGGTTTGATTCACTTTATCAGGGAAGAAGACAAGAGGAAAATTTATGAGATCACAGAACTTGGTACAGAGGTTCTGGATCTTGAATTAAAGAGAATCCGCAGGCTGTATAGCAATGCACAGGAGGTAACTCAATGAAAGAACTCAAGAAAGAATTTCGCTGGTTTAACATCATGGAGTACGAAAAAGAAGAAAATTACCTGAGTAAAAGACACCAGGAAGGCTGGAAATTCAAAAGAGTGACTTTTCCTGGTGTGTATACATTTGAGCGGTGTGAGCCTGAGAAAGTGATTTACCAGTTGGATTACAATAAAGAAGGAATCAAACACCAGATGGAATATGTGCGGATGTTTGAGGATTGCGGCTGGGAATACCTGACAGAGTTTGATGGCTATAATTATTTCCGCAAGCCGGCAGATAAGATGCAGCAGGAAGAAGAAATATTCTGTGACGACATCTCCCGCCTGGATATGATGAATCGGATTTTTATAGGAAGAGTAATTCCGTTGATCGTAATTCTTTGCGGTCTGATCTGGCAGCTTTATATATCTGCGACAGACCATAGTGAACGGGATTGGTTGCCGGTATTTATTGTATTAGTGATTATATACATTATTACTTTCCTACAGTTTGCAGTAAAATATTTTGCATTTCGGAAAAAGGTAAAATAATAGCATTCGTTTGACGAAGCATTAATAGAAAGAGTTCATTATCTGGGGAGCAATGACCTCAGGTGATGGACTTTTTCTGATTTTATAAAGAAATTTGAATTTTTTTGTTACCATCCAGGATTTTTTACGATATATAGTATGTAGAGGATATTTTCTTTCGAAACACAGAACGAGGAGGACAACCCGTAAATGAAAGACAATGAGATCATATCTTTATTTGAGATAAGGGATGAGCATGCGATCGAAGCATTGAGCGACAAGTATCATCCTTACTGCTATAAGATTGCCTGGAATCTGCTTACAAATAAAGAAGATTCGGAAGAATGCCTGAATGATACCTGGTTTTCGGTCTGGTCGCTGATTCCGCCGAAGAAGCCTTCCGTGTTATCATATTTTTGTGGCAGGATCACAAGGAATTTAAGCATTGACTGTCTGCGTAAAAAATATGCCGACAGGCGCCCGGATTTGCACATGGCAGATGTCCTGGGAGAAATGGATCAGTTAAGTGTTACTTATACCATTGAGGATCAGCTGGCGGAGAAAGAACTGCTGGAGATCATCAATGATTTTCTTGGAAAAATGAATGCAGAGGACAGAGACATTTTCGTGAGAAGATACTGGTTTTTTGATTCGATTGCAGCGATTGCCAAAAGGCATGCGATGTCCGTCGGAAGTGTGAAAATGAATTTATACCGTAGCAGGAAGAAACTGTTGAAGGTGTTAAAAAAGGAAGGAAAACACTTATGAAGAAATTCGATTTTTCAAAAGGATTTGGCAATATTGATCCGAAATATATCAGCGAAGCAGAGGGAGAATGGAAAGAAAAGAAAAATGTCTGGATAGCATCATTTTGGAGCAAACTGGCAGCAGCCTGTGTAATCCTGGCATTGATCTCCACTGTTTTATCGAATCCCAAAGTGCAGGCCGCGATTAAAAATATTGCTTTATCCATAGGAGAAACTCTGGGATTTCAAAAGGAAATTGAGCCATATACGGAAGCTTTAAACATTTCCCAGACGGATCAAGGGATTACTGCAAACATAAAAGAAGTTGTTCTGGATGAGGGTGTTTTGCTGTTCAGGGTGCATGCAGAAATTGATAATACCGAAGAAAATGAGAAGAAGAAAACTGCGAATATTTCATCTTTTAGGAATACGGGGATCACACTTGATATGGGTAAAACTACAATAAACGGACAGAAGCTGGATGAATATATGAATGCGGAGTATTCTCCTTATTCTGTAGATGATTTATTAGATGCAGATGCAGATAGCGATGAAAAGGAATATGACCGTGTACAGGAGTACCGCTTTCATGCACCGACAGATCTCGGAGAAAATCCGGAGATACATCTTGTACTCAATGCGTTTGATTATGATGACTGGGAAAAATCAGTGGCAGAATTTACATTTGATTTTAACATTTCGCGTGAGAAAATCCTGAAGCAGACAACGAATAAAGAACTGGAAAATATTTCTGTCCAGACAGAAGAAGGTACGGTGACACTGAAAGATATTTTCCTGAACAAGTTACAGAGCAGTATCTCAGCAGACGTGCCGGAAAAATTGTTCCAGAAGTATGAAGTTGAGTTGCGTGGAACGGACAGCAAAGGAAATAAAGTGCGGTATGAGCTGAAGGATGATGCAGAAACGGAAGCCATAAGTCGTAACTGGAAATTCAAGACAGATTTCTGGAGAACTTATGGAAGTGCAGGAGATGATGAAAGACCGGAGCTTCCTGATCCTGACAGCGAATACCTGGAATTACAGCTTTATCTGAAATCCGATGATATAATGGAAAGCAATATTACTGAAACGTATGATTTAGATGACGATACCTATGCCGAAGAAGAAGGAAAAGTGTACGATGTAGCAGATGATTCCGAATGGAAAGCTGTTGGAGAGAAGATACGGATTAATATCAGATGAAAGTAAGGAGGAACTGAGAAATGAAGAAAAAATTGATTGCATTAATCGTGGCAGGGGAATTGTTAATATTCAGTGGAGTAGTCCTGGGATATTATCATCCGGTTGCAGGAAGTATCTTTGAAATAATTGGAGGGCTGTTGAACCTTTGCTTCTTTATACTGCTGCTGGTATATGCTAAGAAGAATAAAAAGAAATAAGAACTTTCAACAAGAGGTGACAGCATGAATTTTGATACATACAAAATCAAGGATGAATTGTTAGAAATTTATAGTGGCAGTGAAGAAACTTTCTGTGTCGGTAAAATTCTGTCCAAAAACAGGGATAGTATTCTTTTCAGATCTTATGATGCGCAGGGAAAGAACGATGGGTTACATTTTATAAAAAGCAGTCATATCAGCGAAATAAAATCAAACACACAGTATTTAAGAAAAATGCAGTTATATTTAGCATACTGGAGAGAACAGGAGGATGCACCTTTAACTAACCCATTTAAGAAGCATCCTGCATTGTCTGGGCTATTGGCATATGCGATGGAGAATAAGAAGATAATTACTGTTTTCTGCAGTTCCAAACCGGACGAATTGCTTACCGGTTATGTAGAGACATATGACAATAAAAAAATTAAATTGAACTGTGTGGATATGGAAACTGCCTGCATTTATGAAACTGCAACGCTGCTTAAAGAGGATATTTTTTATCTGGAAGTTGACAGTTTGGACAATGAATTACTGAAATATGCCAATGAGAAAATAGAGAGGTAAACGATTAATCAGGGAAGGAGTGAACAGATGAAAAAGATGATCATATTTGCCTTAATTATGGCTATATCCGTAGCAACACCAATCCAGGCAATGGCAGAAAGTGTTACACAGTCTGACGTGGAAATGCAGCCTTCGGAACAGAACATTGAGCAGATCATTGATGAGATTACGTCTGAACCGCATCCAATAAATTCTGATGCGATCCAGAATGTAAAGGAATACATCATCCAATATTGGGGTGATTTGGGATATGACGAGATAGAATGTCAGAAGTTTGAATATAATGATGAAAATAATGAGAATGCAATACGGCGTTCCTCACAGGTAGATGTATTTCTGGCACCAACGGCCGAAAATGCAACTATTGACGGCACTGGTGAAAATATTATTGTGACAAAAAAGTCATCCACTGATATGACGAAAAATCTGATCATAAGTGCCCATTATGACAGTGCAGAAGATTCGGTAGGAGCCAATGATAACGGTTCCGGAGTGGCAGCAGTACTTGAACTGGCAAGAATTTTAAAAGATACAGAGATGCCGTATAATGTAAAATTCATCCTGTTTTCGGGCGAAGAAAAATATATGCTGGGTTCAAGATGGTATGTTGGCAATCTGTCTGAGGACGAGCGGAAGCAGATCATCGGAGTAATAAATATTGATACCATCGCAGAAAAAAGTGATCTGGGTTATATGGCGATGATCGAAGGAAACAAACGACCAGATGATATAGAGTATGACGATGAGGGACTGAAAAAACTGGCCGAGTTAAATAAAAACAGCATGTCAGATTTATTTACATCCAGTGACGGATTCTACCTGACAATGGCAACTAACAGTGACCATTATCCATTTGCTTTGGTGGATATCCCGGCAGTTTCCATTGTTCAGGACTGGCAGGATGGATTGAACGTGAATGACAGTTCTGATGTAAAAGAGAATATGGATATGCAGAGGATTGTGGAAGTGATTGAGAAGGTTACGGAAGTGCTTTCTGAGATACCATCAAATAATTAATAAAGAAGAGAGTAAAGCAGAGCCGGGATTCGAAAGGATCCCGGTTTTTTGCAAGTTTAAATGACAAAAGAAATTCTAATTTTTTTGTTACCACCCGGGATTTTTTACGATATATAGTATGAGCAGGAAAATTTTCTTTCGAAATACAAGACAAGGAGAAACAAAACGATGAAAAAAGGAACAATGATGGTTTTTTCGGCATTATTGATGAGCTGCTTTTTAGCAGTTCCGGCAGAAGCTAAGAGCATCGAGAATAGTACTTACCGCGTATGCAAAAACGATATTTTTATTGACTATGATCAATTAAATTGCAAAAAGATCGTTACGAAAGTAAAAGATGACGGGTCTTTCACTGCGATTGATTTGGGAGAGTGGTTAGAAGAACAGGATATTTATGATATTTCGGTAATTGAAGATGATGAAAATACCGGCTATAAAACAATGTTTTATGAAAGAAATCTAGAAAAAGAGGCATCAGATGAATTTTATGATTCAGAAGATACTTCCTGTATTGATTTCCAGGGATTGGTGTATGAGGGGGATGTTATCCGCAGTACGGATTCTTTCCAGGAAACGGTAACGGAAGTAAGTTTTGATGGAAGCTTCTATACGGAGACGGAAATGACAGGTCTGTATGTGGATGGAAAGACAACTCGAATTAAATAATTTATGGAGAATATAAGGGGCTATCGTGATGATATGCTCCTTTTTCATGCTATAATTCAAAAAAATATAAATTTTTTGAGACGATCATCAAAAAAATACGACTTTATAATTGAAAACATTTTTGAGGAGGTGAACATCATAGACGATATAAAAATCATAGAGCTTTATTTTGAAAGAAATGAGCAGGCGATTAAGGAAACGGATATAAAATATGGGAAGTTCTGTCGTAATATGGCCTATAAAATTCTGAATAATCACCAGGATTCGGAAGAGTGTGTAAATACCACTTATTTAGAAATGTGGGATAGAATCCCACCGACAAGGCCTGCCAAATTTAAAGCTTATATTTCCAGAATTGTCAGAAGTACTTCTGTAGATAGAGTAAGGCATCTGACAGCTAAAAAGAGGTCGGCTGATATGGTTATGGCATTGGACGAACTTACAGATGTACTGCCGGATGAAAGGTATGCTCCTGGAAGGAACGATGAAGAGATTGGAAAATTGATTAGTATTTTTCTACGTGAACAAAAAGAAGAGGTTCATAGGGTGTTTGTTCTAAAATATTTTTATTTCGAATCTAACAGGGCTATTGCAGAAAAATATGGTTTTACTGAACGCAAAGTAACAAATATGCTGGCCCGCACCAGAAATAAATTGAAAAAATATCTGATTGAGGAGGGAATCTACATATGAATATACCAAGAATTGTAGATGCTATCGGTTATATTGATGATGACCTTATCACGGCAGCACTGGAAGATCCGCCGAGGAAAAGGCATAATCTTATGATTAAATGGATGTCGGTTGCCGCTTGTTTGGCGCTAGTCATGATTGCAGGTATTCTTGTTCCACATTTTTTACGGACTGCTACAATAGCTGAAAGTAAATATAAATATCATGTTTCTGAAACAGAACGGGCGATAGAATGGCCATGGAAATACAAGACTCCTGCTGAAAAGTATCCTGTTGTTAAATTTAATGGAAAACAGTTTACTGCGAAAAGTCAGAATTCTATTCATACAGAGGTAATGGGGGAGGTAATTGGCAACTGTGTGGCAGAAGGGCTTGATTCTGATACAGGAAAGGCATACACGGAAACATTTGAGGTGCGGAAGATTAAGGGCATATCAGAGGAACTGATGATTGCCGTAGGCAATGAGGATGGATTTTATGTTTATGCGGCTGATGAAGAGGCGGTTCCAGATACGTTAAGTAAGTTACTGGAACTTTATGAACTTTCTCAAAACTTAGAGTTGAACTATGCGACAAAATGTGAAGGTTATGAGGAAAAAGAGGAGCTTTTGCTGGATAATGATGAGAAGATCTGGCGGATCCTTTATGGCTGTGGCGATGCAAAGCTTGATGATACAATTGACTTCTTTGAAAGAGAGAATCGAAGATGTCTGGCTTTTACGGCAACTTCTGAAGCATTGGGTGTCTATAACCGGGTGATCTACATTTCTGAGGATGGTTACTTTGCTACTAATATTTTTGATTATGAATATAGTTATTTTATTGGAAAAGAGGCAGCAGGACAGATCATCAGTTATGTACAAAAACATTCCACGGAAACAAAGTCCAGTACCAGTCTGCCAACCATATCCGGAACTGTTACAGAAATAGGAAATGGATATATTATGGTTGATGACACCGTTTTATGTAAGAAATCAAAAGCAGGAAAGAAATATAAGGTATATACAGATGATATAAAAATAAGAAGATGGATTGAAAGCGGAGAACTTAAAGAAGGGGATCTGGTAATTGTTGAATATGAAGGTGAAATTTCCAGTAACTATGAAGTAAAGGGAGCGTATTCCATATTTACAGGAACTCTTGAAGAAAATGGTATTTTAAACCAGGAATAACAAAAACAGGAAAGGGAAGGTTACAGATGTGAAGATAAAACGAAATTATTTGATAAAGATTGCACCGGCTGTTTTATTAGTAGTTGGTGCTTACTGGCTCCTCGGTTCTGATTTTTTTACATTTCTGATCTGGTGGGAGATGATATGCCTACTAGGTCTGGTATTTATGCCGGTAACATCCCGTATATTCAGGGGCTTTGATGATAATGGCTGGATGTTTTCTAAAGTACTGGCAGTCGCTGTATGCGGATATGTGCAGTGGCTGCTGGCCTGTTTAAAAATCACTCCATTTACGGGAATGACTTGTGTTATCATCACGGTTATTTGTTGTCTGGGCAGTATTTTGTATGGAATCAAATGTAAGAACAGAATCACGAATTCTCTTCCCTGGGAACAGACAACCCTGGTTTACCGGGAAGAAATTCTGTTTTTTCTGGTGTTTCTTTTCTGGACATATCTGGCGGGATTTCATCCGGCGGCTCATGGAACGGAAAAATATATGGATTTTGGTTTTATGCAGTCCATGATGAGAAGTACAACCTTACCAGCCCAAGATATGTGGTTTGCCGGAAAGTCTTTTAATTATTATTATGGTGGACAGTATCTTGCCGTATTCCTTACGAAGCTGACCGGGACAAGCGTGGAGATCACTTATAATCTGATGAGGACTATGGTCGCCGCTTTTGCCTTTGTTCTTCCCTTTAGTCTGGTACGCCAGATGTTGAAGGACAAATTAAGGACTGGGAGAAAATGGTCTTTAGATCTTGGTGGTATCCTGGCAGGGATGGCGGTGTCTATGAGTGGGAATTTCCACTATATTATTTATGGAATCATCCTTAGACTGCTGAAAATAAAAACAGATTACTGGTTTCCAAGCTCTACCCGTTATATAGGTTTTGATCCGGCTGTGACCGGGGATGAGACAATCCATGAGTTTCCGTCCTATTCGTTTGTACTGGGAGATCTTCATGCCCATGTGATCAATGTCTTTTTGGTCCTGACGGTACTTGGAATCCTTTATTCCTGGATGAAGACAAATTCGGGAAAAAGTTGGAGACAGAAAGAAATCGGACTGCTTGGATTGCTTCTGGGAATGTTCCTTTTTTCTAATACCTGGGATTTTATGATCTATTACGTTGTAATCTGCGGAACATTGCTCTTGGGAAATCTGAAACGTTATTCCTCTGATCCTTTTATAAGCCAAGCATTGAAATGGAGTGTGATACAGTGGGGGGAACTGCTGACGGTTGCTTTTCTTGCATCCCTTCCATTTCATCTGACTTTTCAAAATGTGATGGTTCAGGGAATAGGAGTAGTAAAAATACATACTGCTTTTTACCAGTTCTGTGTATTATGGGCATTCCCACTTCTGGTCTGCGTGCCATTTGTTATCGGAATTCTGAAAAAAATACGAACATTCCCAGATAAAAAAATTCGAAGTTTTTTTAGTGATGTAAAGTATCCTGATTTGTATGGACTGGTTCTTGTACTTTGTGCTATGGGACTAATCTTTATTCCTGAAATTGTTTATGTGCGAGACATTTATGAAAAAACAGCTCCAAGAGCCAATACCATGTTCAAGCTGACTTATCAGGCATACATCATGTTTGGAATTATGATGGCATATATATTGGTTTCATTTACAGCAACCAGAATAAAAAGATGTAATGGTACTGACAATGCTGTAATATGTAAAGGATTGCTGAGATGTCCAAGATGTCAGGCTCTGACAGGGATCATTGCAATCCTGCTCCTGATTTCAACTTGCGGATACCTGGAAAATGCAATCATTCATTGGTTTGGAGGATTCCCGAAAAGAAGTGCATACCAGACACTAAACGCAACGAACTATTTGGAAAATGCGATTCCTGATGATGCCGCTGGAATCCGCTGGCTAAATGATAATGTCAATGGACAACCTGTTGTTCTTGAAGCCAGTGGGGACAGTTATAAGGATTATGATAACCGTGTTTCGGCAATGACAGGACTGTCAACGGTTTTAGGCTGGTATGTGCATGAATGGCTGTGGAGAAATAATTTGGAAGAGGAAAATCAACGAAAAGAAGATGTGCAGACCATATACACTTCAAGCAACGCTGAGCAAATAAAATCCTTGATAGAAAAGTACAAGATTTCCTATTTATTTATTGGAAGCTGTGAAGTTGAGAAGTATGGAGAGATCAATAGCGAATTCTTAACTTCGCTGGGAAAAGTTGTTTTCCGACAGGGTGAGACGATGATAATTGAGGTTTTCGATGGGGAGAGGGGTGATTGATATAAAAAAGATAAAATTTTGTAAAATGTGTTACCTTATGTAAAAAAATACGATTAATTATATAGATGGCAAATTTGGGCAAAGGAGGTTATGCATGATTGTTTATCAGCCATACAGAAAATGAAAGGAGTCTAATCATATGAAACATAAGGTAAAGATTATAATACTCAGTGTTTTAGGAGTTTTGCTTGTGGGATCATCAGTGGCATATGCATATTCACAAAAAGGCACTCTGATCTCACAGAAAACAGAGGAGCTGCCTGACGGAAATATTTATGTTGAAGAATTATATGAAATAGATCAGTAAGACAGAAACAGAGGGGATGGCGTATTGATACGACATCCCCTTTATATGGCGAGAGTTGTTAATTACTCTAAAAATAAGTTAAACAAACTGAAAGTTAGCTGAATATGCATTATATAAGCAAGAATGTTTTTTTCGAAAAACGAATAATGTTAAACTCAATTCGCCATTCAATATCGTCTGATACTGGTTTGAAGTGTAGAGCGGAGTAAGCAACATGGAGATTTGCCTGATTGTTGTTGCCACACAGGATTATAGTTGGCTCGTCCGCACCACCGATAATATCAATACAGGCAAGATCAGTTTGTACTTCCGGTGAAAAAGAGTCTGTTGCAGGAGCAACTTCTAAAGGTTTATCGTTATCAGCACAATCATGAATCGAAATATCATTGTCCGGTTCAGGAGAAAGTGTATAGCTCATAGTGGTAAAATGTGTGGGATACAACCAACGGTCAGAGTCCATGCGGTTTTGAGAAAGTGTCTGCTGTTCCAATTTTTGCACAGTTAATGTATATTTTGTTTCACTGACCGGATGGGAGAAAGCAAACTGGTCACCGGGAGAGTGTATCTTAAAATGCGGTCCAGGCATACGAAATGGTTGTTGCTCTATTGTAAGCGAAAGAGATTTTATTGCAGGACGGCGTTTATCTGGCCACAGAAATGCCGCCCTAAAAATCATCCATCCATAGGATGTATCCAATTCGTAGTGTTTTAATACCCATTTTGCTTCCGGTTCATTGTTTATTTCGTCCGGTAAACATGGATTAAAGACTACTGAACAGCTGTGAGAGGCCTGCATTGTTGTTCCATTTAATTTTAAACAAGGAATAATATCAAGGCAAAGCGGGTTGTCTAAATCTATTTGCAGTTGTTGTTCTTGTGTAAAATTTAAACAGGAGTCATTTTCGGGGGTTAAATCCCATTTTTTCATAAATTCGCGAATATCCTCTGCCAGGGTACACATACAAAAATCCAAGACAAGACCCTTGTTGCAAGAATATGCCGCGGGAATAATCCAATGATGTCCAGCCCATTCAAATTGCTTATCCAATCGGATTTCTGTTCCGGCACGGTCTTTTCCTGAAGGCTCCCAGAAGTTTCCGTCAAAATAAACCTTCCATTCAGGGATAGGCGCTTCTGCATCCGGGTTCATATCAATATCATGTGTATTATCTTCACAGCACCTTGCTCTCACAGAGGAAAGGTCAATTACGCTTTGTAAAAATTTCTGAAATATTCTGTTCATAATGATCTCCATAATTCTGATTTTCTGAGTTACTTCTTGATGATATCATAAAAATGTTTTATTTCACATTTTCATTTATTTTCTATGTCTTGGATCTTGAAAGGAAATATTCTACTCATACTACATATCGTAAAAAATTTCATATGGTAACAAAAAAATCCATTTTTTTAAATCAGAAAAAAGTCTACTACTCATTCAAGTAATGGGCTCCTTACTTTGGTTTGTTAAGATATACTAGGTAAAAAGGAGAACAGTGTTTGAAGCATTTTTACTTTATGTGATTACTTGTATATGGGCAAATATAGAATGGTACTTTAGAATGGGCTATGGTAAAATAAGACAAAAGCTTAAAAGGTTTTTGAAGACAAAATAACGTTAAAATATTTTAGACATACAATGTCTGGTTGAAAATTAGTGGATTCTCGTTTTATGTCGTGGTAATTTGGGAGCATGTTGGTAAGCTGTAAGTGAAAGAGAGGTAGGAGCATGGACACGAAAAAGATTGGAGCTTTTTTAAAGCAATGTCGTAAGGAAAAAAATCTGACACAAGAGCAGCTTGCTGAAAAGTTTGGAGTATCCGTAAGAACAGTTTCCAGATGGGAAACAGGAACAAATCTGCCGGATCTTAGTATACTTGTTGAACTTGCTGAGTATTATGATGTTGAAATGAGAGAGCTCCTGGATGGAGAAAGGAGCCAGACTATGAATAAAGAGATGAAAGAAACTCTGGACAAAGTTGCAGTGTATGAAGAATGGGCGAAACGAAAAGCATTAAAAGCTGGAAATCTTGCATTTGCATCAATGTTTATGATTGGTGTTGCGGCAATTATTATTCAGATGCTATTGACAGTGGATATTCGCTTTGTTTTAGGAGAAACAATAAGCGTTTTAGTAGGAGGAATCCTGTATGCAGCTATTATGGTATACAATGGAATATGGGATAAATGTCTGCCAAAAAGTGCTACCATATGGAGAGATTTTCTTACCAGTGTGATATGTGCAGAAATTTTTTCTGCCATCTATGGTGTATGTTTGTTAAGAATGGGAGCTACAGAAACACAGATAACACGATTAGCATTGGAGTTTTTGATTGGCATTACTATTGTGGCATTTATTATTCTTAGAATCTTGGCATTTATCAATCAGAAAAAGAATCAAAGGCCAGCAAATGATCAGGATGAAAAAGCGGCTTCATTATCTAAGATGGAATATATTAAGATTTACAATGCACAAAATATAGTAGAGACAGAACAAATCATGGAAATGTTAAAGCAAAATGGAATAGTAGCTTTTTCGCAGGAACCAGGTGCGAATGTTGCGATGCATGTGGTGTCTGGATTTGGAATATATGGTGTGGATATATTCGTAAAAACCGATGATGCAGAGAAGGCAGCAGAGTTGGTTAAGGAGATTAGGAATCAAGAGAACGAATAAAATTTTTGACATTTTCACAGATGCGTGCTAATATGATTATAGAAAAGGGTGCTACCGATAGACGGTTAGTCCACATATTTATTGATTACAAAAGTAACCGCTTAGTTTTGCAGACAGGGCGGTTATTTTTGTGTCTTATTATTATCCTTGCCGAATGTGTATCCGGCACAAAAGCAGGTAATGCCGAAGCTCACAACTGCAATAAAGTCCACAATACTCATTGGCTTAGCCCTCCTTTCCAATGGATTCCCCTACAGGATTCTATGTAATCAGAGGGTCACAGTCCCTCTGTTGAAGGACTAACCGCCTACCGTTATGGTAGCACCCATGTTTCGATTATAACAGTCAGGACAGGAATCCGCAACCGGAAAGTTGCCAGTGCATAAAAATGGAGCTGTGATACCATTTTGATACTAAAAAGTAAAGAGAATAAAAATATAACTCGGAAAATTGGCAATACAGGACAATAAGGACACGAAAATCACAGAAAATAATGAGATATTAAGAACCTCACAAACGTGAAGGTGGACGTACAGTAGGATCAGGTCGTGTTGCTACAATCATCGAGTAATCACGAATAAGCATAAATTAAGGACTTCCAGAAATGGGAGTCCTTTTTTTGATACGAAAATGATACTAATTTTTTACAATAAAATGCTTTAAACGTTCAGTAGTTTATTGACAGTTACTTGGGTAAAGAGCATAGATGCTTTGAAACATCAGTTATTAGAATAGAAATAATACATATTGTTACTGCTTAATAATAAGCGAGATAGCATTTTTAGAATGCGTATGTTAGAATATAAATGATGATAAGAAATATGAAATTAAAAAGATAAAAAAAACAGTGTATTGGGTTACAATATAGAGGGCAGGTATATTTCTGTGGAGGGGGGACAAAAATTTGAAAAAGAGAATGGTGGCAATTTTATTATGTGTAGCAATGGCTGTAGTTAGTCTGACAGCATGTGGAAATTCAGATAAAGCAAACGATAAAGATAATGTATCTGCGGGGTCAATTAGTGAAACAGATACTTCAAATAATACAAATAGTTCAAAATCGGAACAAAAGGAAAAACAGATAGATTACATTCAGGCAGAGTATCGAATCATAGATGCAAAAGAATTGTATGTGACAGCAGACAACATGGAAGCAACAACAGATTCCGATGGAAATGAGACTTATATTAATACAGAAAATTATACAAATCAAGATGTGTGTGACAATAGAGATAAAGAAACAGTGTTGCAACAATTGATGGCATCACTATGTGGCATTGCAGGTGCCATTGATTTAGATACTGCAAGAAATGAAGGGGTATTCGATAATGTAACTGATGATGGTGCAATGGAACAAGTAGCGTTTGTTGGCGTTCCGTGTACAGATGAGAATGGAGTTACATTAGGTGATACAGCACCAATATTTCGAAAAGTATTTGAAAATGAAGTTTTGAATGATCTTTTTGCTTTTAAGCCGGATTATGAGCTGATAGAGGTAGACGGCGAAGATGAAAAATGGTATAAATTTACATGGAGTCCGGAGACAACTTATGAAGGCATCTATGCAGAATCTTATTTGCAGGAGCTTACTGGTAAAAAATCTGAGCTTCAAAATGCTGTGAAAGAAGCAAACAATGGCAGCGATACGATTGAATTAACAGTATCTCCTGAGACAGTAGCAAAGTGTCTGGATAAGTATAATCTGAATGAGGGCTACTGGTTTGAGTTTAATGATCTGGAAGATTATAATGCGAATTCCTGGAATTATGATGTGATTTACGATGGTGTTCGTTATACATCAACGGTGACAAATGATGATGTAAAAATTATGCTGGAGATAAATGGTGAACTACAGACAGTCATTATGCAGCAATGGTATTCAGATCTTCTGTTGGACAAAAATTCAGAGCTGACAACAAAGGAAGAAGCGTTCTTTGGCAGTGAAAAATACCAGAGCATTGCGTATTCTGAAGGAAGAATGTTGAAACTAGAACAGAATCAGAAATCGGCATTTGAAGCATGTGGATTTAGGATAGATGAGTATAGATAAAAAGGAAATATACTTTTTATGTATTGCTGATGCCAGCTAAAAGATAGAAATATTTGAAACCATAAATCATTATATGATGGAAAATATATAGAAATGTTGCGAGTCTGCGATAAAATCAAGATACATTTTGAAAAATTTATATAAACAAGGAGAACAAAATTATGACACGACAGGAGCTGATTGCCAGTATCGAACAATATCAGCCATATAACGAGCAGGAAGAAATGGATAAACCGCTTATTCTGGAGTGGATAAAAAATAATGACAATGCATTTTTGCGCGAAAATGTCGTGGCACATATGACAGCATCTGCCTGGGTGGTAAATAAGGACAGAAGCAAAGTGTTGATGGTATATCACAATATTTATAATTCCTGGTCTTGGTTAGGCGGTCATGCAGATGGCGAGACAGATCTGTTATCCGTGGCGGTTCGGGAAGTGAAAGAAGAAGCTGGTATCTCCAATGTGACTCCGGTGTCGAAGGATATTTTTTCAGTGGAATCGCTTACCGTAGACGGGCATTGGAAAAATGGAAAATATGTTTCCAGTCATTTGCATTTTAATGCGACATATTTATTGGAAGCTGATTCAGAAGAAGCGGTTTCGATAAAGGTAGATGAAAATAGCGGTGTGGCATGGTTTTCGCCAGAAGATGCACTGAAAAAATCAACGGAGCCGTGGTTTGTGGAACATGTATATGCGAAACTGATTGAGAAAGCAACACATGCGAATTGAAATGTGTAAAAATATGCCCGTGATTTAAGGGTTGTGCTAATTACAAATAGAAGCAGAAAAATAAGTTTTTTTATAAATACTTATTGTAATAAATTTTGTAACAGACAGAAAAATAGTAATTTTTGTAAAAATATATAAATTTAGAAAAGAGGACAGCGCATGAACGAATTATATGAATTGATTGAGCAGAAAATAAAGGCATCGGGTTATCCGAGAGAGATTTCAGGTGAGGCAGTATACAATGATATTTGTGATCAGATTGATGGAAAAGAGAATGGCGTGTATATTCTGTTATCAAAATTTGAGGAAGATGTAGTGTTTGAGTATCACATTACCGTTCGGGATGAGGACTTCAATCTGGGAATTTTAACGATGCGTACACCGGAAGGCGTATTTGAAGCAGATTTTGACGCATAAAATGATCATGCAAATATTGGATTGCGAATGTCCGCTTTACTAAAAAAAATAACTCAGAAAAGTAATTCTGAGAATACTGGAGGAACTATGGATATCAAAGAACAAATTCATGCATTATCTGAGGAGATGATTGCAAATTTAGGTAAAATGGTAGCGATTGACTCTCAACTTGGCACACCGACAGAGGGCAAACCATTTGGCGAAGGTCCTGCAAAAGCATTAAGCGAAGGACTGAAAATTGCAGAAGAACTTGGTTTTCATACCGTAAATCTGGACAATTATTGCGGTTACGCGGAGATGGGCGAAGGCGAAGAAATCGTAGGAATCGCGGGACATCTGGATATCGTGCCGGTTGGTGGAGATTGGAGTTATGATCCTTTCGTGCTGACACGCAAAGGAGATTATGTATATGGACGTGGAACGACAGATGATAAAGGTCCGGTGATTGAGGCGCTTTATGCAATGAAGCTGCTTCGTGATTCCGGCGTGAAGCTGAATAAACGGGTACGTCTGATCATGGGATGCAATGAGGAGACCGGTTCGAAATGTATGGAACATTATAATGAGGTCGCTGAGGAGTTGTCCTGCGGATTTACACCGGATGCAAATTTCCCGTGTATTCATGGCGAAAAAGGACATATGTCTATGATGGCATATTCCAAACATACCAAAATTATTTCCATGAATGGAGGTTTTGTATCCAATGCGGTATGCGACAGTTGTACAACCGTGATTCCGGCAGAAGCTGGATTAAAAGAAAAATTGGAAGTTGCGCTTGGTGACACAAAACTTCAGGAGTACAAAGTAACAGAAGAAAATGGTCAGATTGAAATTTATGCAAAAGGTGTTCCGGCGCATGCAAGTACACCGGCACTTGGTATCAATGCAGCTGGCGTAACATTTGAATGTTTGGAAAAAGCAGGTTTTGAGGATGATTTTGTAAAATTTTATAACACACACCTTGGAACTTCCTGTGATGGAGCCGGAATTGGTTTGAAGTGTGAGGACGCTTATGGCGATCTGACATTCTGTAACGGAATTGTAAAAACAGAGGATGGCGTAATTTCCTGTACCATTGACATTCGTGTGCCGGTTACTTTCAAAGAAGCAGATGTTCGCAAAATGTGCGAAGGCAGACTGGAAGATGAAAATGGTCGGATCGAGATAGAAGAAATCGGTGATCCGCTGTTTTTCCCGCGGGAGTCTCCGCTGGTAGAAGCATTGTATAAAGCATACGTGGACGTGACAGGAGATACTGAGCATGAACCGATGGTAATCGGTGGCGGAACTTATGCGAAATCTTTGAAAAATATTATTGCATTTGGTCCGGAAAAACTGGATATGGATTATCATATTCACAGTGCAGATGAATTTATTCTGGTATCCGAAATGGAAGAAGCGGTTCTGATCTATATGGAAGCAATCAAAAATCTTCTGGCAATTTAGAGGGAAAATAAGATAGAAATGTACGCAGGAAAGTGATGAATGACACACGTCCTCTAAATATGAATATCGGCTATTTCTCTAGTGAAAAAGAGAAATAAAATTAAAAAAATTTTAAAGGTTCTTTTCAAAAAATCTAACGTTTCGATTTTATAATAAGTGATAGCTTCAAAAAACGAAGTGTAGAGTGCAGAGAATCTGAAAAGAATATGTCACAGTTTACTCTGACCAGAATCACGCACCAAGTCTTACGTGCGTTCGACTTAAATATTTTTGGAAATGAGAAAGGGGAAAAGCCGATGAAAATGTTTTGGGTTATCATGTTGTCATTGTTTTTAGGGGCATCAGGAAATCAACAATTGACAAATTCCGTTGAGATGGCACGGATTTCGAAGACACTGGATCTTGCGTTGGCACAGGGAAACCTAATTGAAAATGTAGATACCCATAGTGGTTCTCATGGGGATGGAGATTCTTTGCAGACATGGACATTTGCGGATGATTCCTTATTAAAACAGATTCAGGCAGATTCTGCCTGGAAGCCATTTCCTTTGACAAAAAATTTAGAAGCATTGCTTTATGGTGTTACATATGATGAGGGATTATCGGTAACGGTTGTCGGTCCATATGTTTCTTTTTCAGAGGAACAGCTTCCAAGAGTAGAACACGGATATTATTACTTTGTGGATCGGCAGGCGGAGTCAGAACAGCAGAATAGTGATGAGCAGATTCTGGAGCGTGTGTCGTATAATTTCAATATTGCGATTTATGATACCGATACGGATACGTTATATTACGTGGAGGCGGATTCCTGATATATGGCTACAGACAAATATTTTTAGGAGAAGCAATCCGGGGATTACAGGATGCATATTTTGAACGCAGAATAAGCATTTCCCCGCTTCAAGTGAGTAGAGCACTAAGTGGTGGGTAAGGGGGATGCTTATGTCAGTGGGAGTTAAGCTCCCACTGACAGGGCGCAAAGCGACTGCGTTCATGAGCAAGTAGCGAAAGCGGATTGCGAATGTCCGCTTTACCTAAGAAAAAGAAAACAGAAAATAAGGAAAGAGATTGCAAAGTTTGATAGATGTACCGAAATTAAATTTTGCAGTCTCTTTTTATATGCGGTATAATTATTTTATATGTTAGAAAAATGGGATAATGCAAGTAACCGAAAATAAGAAATATTATAATAAGGGAAGATGCAAATTTCTGATATAAGAAATATTGTAACAAGAGGAAGGCAAATTCTTAAAACAGCAAAATATCATAATGAAAAGAAGAACTATGACGATGAAGGAGATAAAATAAATGGATGATTTTTTATATATTTTAAAATTACAGTTGGAAGGTCGATTAAGTGACGATCAGATCACCGATCAGATGCACATTTATGAGGATTATATTCAGGAACAGGTTGCCGGCGGAAAGACCATGGAGCAGGTTATGCGCAAACTGGGTGATCCGGCGAAAGTTGCAGATATGATCGTAGAACATTATGAAAAACTGGAAAAACAGCAGCAGCGCGAATCTATTGGAAATATGACAGCAGAGGAGATCAATGCGAATGTTCAGAATCCGGAGCATGGATTTCATGCGGAATTTATTGAGAACGAAGGATGGGACGTTCGTCTTGGAAAATTAAAACTGAATACCTGGTATGGAACACTGATCATTCTGGGTGCGGTACTTGGTATTTCAGTATTGATTTCTACGATAATGCATTAGATTGAGATTTTTATAATAATGCATTAGATCTTGTGTTAGATGAGGATCCTGGGATGTGCAGGAGAAGTATATAGTATATCGTGTGTTGCCTTATGCACATTTTACAGCAAATATGCATAAGGCATTTTTGAATTGACAGAAAAAGGAAAAATCGGGGGAGAGCAGTAACGATGAAAAAGTCAGCTGGATATCTGGCGTTATTTAGTACCATAGCAGCATTAAGTCTGAGCGGATGTGGAACTGCGACAAAACAGGAGGCAGATTCCGAAGCAAAAGCAGATACATATGTGACCCTGAAGGCAATCACAGTTGGAACTATGCCGGAAAATGGAATGGATGAATTTTACGAAGAACTGGATGAGATGACGGAAGAACTGGGATGTCATCTGCGGTTTGACTATATTCCATGGGGAGATGAGCGTTCACAGCTTAATATGGCGATCGCTTCCGGTGAGTACGATTTTATCTCAAATGGCAACTTTTCGGATTATTATCAGCAGGCAGCAAAAGGGGCATTTCTGGATCTGAATCAGTATCGTGATCTGGTGCCGGATCTGTTTGCTCATTATGAGGATTACCGGGCGGATTTTCTGACGAATCTGGAGTGGAACGGTGGTTTGTATGGAATCCCGCAGTTTAAGGCAGATTCTATCAGTGATTCCGGAGAGGGATTTTTCTATCGAAGCGATTTATTGAAGGACTGGAATTTGCCGGAAGTGACAGATTTTGAGAGTATGCAGAATTATCTGTATGCAGCGAAAGCAGATCCAAGGTATCAGGATGCGGCAATGATCACGGACAACCGTGCATGGACCGCGCTGTGGCATATGTTTGGTGCAAATTATCAGGAGATTGAAAGTATAGAAACGATTCCGTATGCGGTGGTGGATGCCGCAGATGGAAAAAACGTGGTGAGCCGTTTTGAGACAGAGGAATTCCGTCAGATTCTGGATGTCGTTCATCAATGGTATCAGGATGGAATCCTGAATCCGGGCATTTTGGCATCTTCCGATAATGAGGGAATGACTGCCCTTGAAATGATGCTTCGGGATGAAAAACCGTGTGAAACAAATGTTCCGATCTGGTCAGTCAATGATGCCTGTATACCGGCTTTGTATGAGAAGCATCCGGAGTGGGAATATGGATTTTTCGATTATGATCTGTATGGTGGAAATATTACAAAAGTAAAAAGTGGAAAAGAGTTGTCCTGCATTTCTGTGTCTGCAAAGTGTCAGAATCCGGAAATGGCAGTGAAAATTCTGGAAAAACTGCATACGGATCAGGATTTTTATAACCTGATTTCTTATGGTGTGGAAGGCGTTCATTATGAGAAAAAAGAAGGTGAGATCTCACACGAAGGAATTGCAAGTAAAGATGCTTTTTCTTATTGGGTAGGAAGTCCGGATCATATGTTGGAACTGTCAAAATATATGGAAGACAAGCAGTGGGAACAGGTTTATACAGATCTGCGGAATCAGCAGCAGGAATTAAAAGCGACAGCACCGGATAATTTACTGATTGATTTTACATGGGAAGATGATGGTTTGAAAGAAATCGAAAGCCAGCTGGATGAAGTACGAAAAGACTATTTGTTACCGTTATGTTGTGGCGTGTCGGATAATATTGATGCGGATTATCAGACGGCAATCGACAAGTTGTATGAAGCGGGTTTACAGGAATATCTGGATATTTTACAGAAACAATTAGATGAGTATTGGGAGGAACGATCATGAAGCTTCTGATTGTGGATGATGATGTGTATACAAGGGAAGGACTTGCGGAAAATATTCCCTGGGAATTGTATGGAATCGAAGAAGTGATGCAGGCAGAGAACGGCAAAGAGGCTTTGCACACCGTGTCATGGTATCTGCCGGATCTGATTATTACCGACATTCGGATGCCGCAGAAAAATGGCATTGATTTTTGCAAAGAAGCGGTTCGACTGGTGCCGGATTGCAAGATTATTTTTATTACGGGATATATGCAGACAAAGTATCTGAAGGATGCAATCGATCTGTCGGCGGTGGCGTTTATTGAAAAACCGATCCAGCCGGAAGCTGTTTTGGAGGCGTTGGAAAAAGCAGTAGAAAAAATCCGCAGACAGCAGGAAACCGTGCAATTGCAAAAAGAAAATATTTCCTATCAGAAGACAAGATTTCTACATTTGTTGCAGCAGAAAAATACATCGGAGGAACAGTTGGAAGAAATCTGCCGGGATTGCGGATTTGTATGCGCCAGAGATGAGAATTATCTGTGCATGGAAATTCGATTTGAGAATGAAACTGCACAGTTGGAGCCATGCAGGACGTTACTGGAGAAATATCTTGGTGACAGTACCGACTTTTTATTACTGGATCAGATGCCGGAGTTGGAGACCGCTATTGCGGTGCTTGCATGTCAGGCAAAACGGCAGCAGGAGATTCGACGTAAATTACATCTGTTTGTAGCAAAATATCCGGAATATACGGTTGCAGTCGGATATTTTGTGGAACGATTATCTGAGGTGCACAACAGTAGCCGTATGGCGCAGCTTGCCATGGAACAGGGATTTTTTCAGCCGGAAGTACGTTATCTGGAGTTACAGCATCTGGTAAAACACGAATTTATCGATCCGGGAATTTATCAGGTGTTTCTTCAGACTTACCGGGAAAATCCGTGGCGTGTCCGTGACTGGTATTGGGAGCAGCTGGAACAATTTTGCGCGCAGAAGGATGTAATACCGGAAGGCGCACAGCTTATTTCACTGACAAAAACCTTTGCCAGTCAGATTTTGAAGGATTATCCGGAAAGCCTGAAAAATGCAGGACTGGAGACAGTGGAGCATTATATGGAATATTTGTCAGGCAGCAGGCACATTCAGGAGCTGAAAAAACGGTTTTATCAGTTGCTGCAGGGAATGGAACAGTGTCTGGAGAAACAGAAAGGATACAGCCGGGTGGTCAGTGATATCCGTACCTATTGCAGTCAGCATCTGTCAGACAGTGCCCTTGGCGGTCAGATGATCTCAGATCATTTTGGGTTGTCTGCGACGTATCTGAACCAGCTTTTTAAGCAGGAACTTGGCATGACAATCAAGCAGTATATCAGTGAAATGCGTATGGAACGTGCGGAGCAATTGCTGACGCAGACTTATGAGACGGTGGATGAAATTGCGACAAAATGCGGCTATTCCAACGGAAATTATTTTGCAAAAGCGTTCCGGGAAAATCGGAAAATGCCACCGACGGATTACAGAAAGATGATGGGGAAGCGTTATGAAACAAAAGGGACAACGTAAACTGCCATTTTTTTATCACTGGAAATTGTCCAGAAAGCTGTTGTTGCTTTTTTTTGGAATCGGTATTCTGCCGATCACGGTTATTTTTGGCATTACGCTGTATCGAATGGTGCAAAAATCCAGTCAGATGCAGCTGTATACCATGGATAAGAACTTTGACCGGATGGAACAGACTATGGATAATATTCAGGATCGCATCGGGCGTATCGGTTCGCTGGTTACGGTGTCGGATCTGGTAGGAGATGCTTTGCGCAGTGATGACAGTGACGGTCTGGTTCAGGAATTGCAGAAATTCGATGCGTTGTCGGATTATACCTATCAGCTGGAACTGAGTTCCGATGATATTTCCATTTTGTATTATATTCCGGAAAAATTTTTGCTTTCACAAAGCGGAAATACCTGTTATCGACCGTTAAATGATCTGACTAAATGGAAGGTAGATGCCCAAAATCTGGAACAGACGGCGGGAGCTTCCTGGCGCGTGGTACATGAAAAGAATCGCTATGGTCAGAAAAAAAGTTATCTGGCAAATTTTCGGGCAATCTGGAATACAGAGCAGTATTCGGAACTGCTTGGAATCGTAGCAGTCATGATTCCTGTGGATGCCGTCAGGGACAGTATGAATGGGATGATGGATCAGCAGACGCTATATCTGCTGGATGAGAATGATACGATTCTTTTGTCCGGTGGCAGTCAAAAAATATCGGAGGAACGTCTGCCAAAATTAGAGGGAACATCAGGGGATACTCATGTGGAAAATGGTGCGTGGCTTGTGCGCAATAAAAAGCTGGAAGAAGGTGGTATGGCACTGGTTTCTATTGTTCCGCGGAACGTTCTGATGCAGGAGTCAGGAAAAATCATCCGGGAAATGCTCATTTTTTATATCATAGTCTGTGGGATTTCTTTCGTGCTGTTGCAGCTTGGGACCAGACCGTTTCTGGGACGTATCCGCAAGTTGGATACTACCATGGAAGCAGTAGATCAGGGGATAATGGAGCCAATTTCGGTACCGGAATACAGAGATGAACTTGGCAGACTGACGCAACGTTACAATAAAATGGTGGAACAGATTCAGCATTTGCTGGAAGAACAGTATGTGCTAGGTAAAGAAAAATCGGAAGCACAGCTTTATGCGCTGCAGGCGCAGATCAGTCCCCACTTTTTGTATAATACGTTAGACATGATGAACTGGATGGCAGTAAAAGGTGAGACAGACAATATTCGAAGTGTACTGTCCTCCATGTCACGGTTTTACCGGATGGTTTTGAGTCGTGGCGCGTATATCATTACGATCGGTGAGGAAATCCGGATGTGTCAGGCATATATGGAAATTCAGGTAATGCGCAAAAAGAAAAAACTGCAATTTTTACTGGATGTTGATGAGGAAGTTTTTCCATATCTGATTCCGAAAATCACGTTGCAGCCGCTTCTGGAAAATGCAGTCAGTCACGGAATTGATGAAAAAGACGGCGGTCGCGGAACGGTGCGGCTTTCCGGACGATTAATGGGGGATGAGATTGTTCTTCAGGTACAGGATGATGGTGTGGGCATGGATCCAAAGATGCTGGACGAAGCGTCGCCGGATGATGGTAAGACACATTACGGTTTATCTAATGTAAAAACGCGTCTGATGATTTTTTATGAGAAAAATGCTGAGGTAATTTGCAACAGTGCACCGGGAATCGGAACCGCCATCACATTGAAATTCCCCAAAAAAGAGGATATGGAAGAATACAACGGGTAAAAATTAAAACAGACAGGTAATTTTTGAAAGTACATGGAAGAAAATGCAAACTTCCATGTGCTTTTTTTGTTTGAAAAATGGCAGAAAATACAAAAAAAGTCCTCTTAAATTGTGCATATTCCATGGAATATAATAAAACCAGAAAGAAACACAGAACAGAAAATGGAAGAAAACGTAAAAAACTGTGTGGGATAGAAGTATAATAAAAAATCAGAGTTGTTACAATCAGATTATGTAAATGCTGAAGATGAAAACGAATATTTGTGAGCAGCAAATGGAAAGCGAATGAGAGACAGGTATTCGTCTTTGGAGGAATTATGAAAAATCATCTGGAAAAAGAAAATGTGGAATTTCGCTATTATGAAATGCCACAGGGAATGCCGGTTTTGCCGCTGCTTGGAGAAAAATGGATTACACGCTATGGAGCAGATCCCATGCATTTTCACAATTATCTGGAACTTGGATATTGTTATTCGGGAAAAGGTGTCATGCATTTTGGCGATGAACTTGTATCATATCGGGCGGGAACCGTTATTGTGATTCCAAGAAACTTTCCGCATCGAACAGAGGGCGAAGACAATAACCTGCAGAAATGGGAATATCTGTATGTGGACAGTGAAAAATTTCTGAAAGAACAGTTTTTAAACAGAGGCAGGATGGCAGAGGAACTGATCGCACGACTGCACAGCAGGATGTTCGTGATCACAAAAGAGATGGATCTGAAAGTCGGAAAGCAGATGCTGATTCTGCTGGATGAACTGCGGGAGAAGAATGAATTTTATACGGATTCCGTAAATGGAGCCCTTCTGTCGCTGCTTTTGATGATCATCCGGTTCAATCCGGGAGACCGGGAGCAGGAGCCGATGACGTATCACAACCGATATCTGGCAGATATTTTAAAAACAGTGGAATATATGGATGCTCATTACAAAGAAGAAATCCGCATTGAGAATCTGACGCAGCTCAGTCACTTAAGCGAGACGCATTTCCGGAGAAAATTCAGCGAATACATGAAAATCACACCGGGAGACTATATCAACCTGCTTCGGGTAAAAAAAGCATGTGAGCTGCTTCGTTATACGGATTGCAGTATTGGTGATGCGGGAATCCAGGCAGGATTCCGGACAGACAGTGCATTTATAAGAAATTTCCGTAAATTTGTCGGGACAACACCAAGAGAATGGCGCAAACAATCGGGAAAAGAAATCGATAATCCGATGAATTATAACATTTCCGTGTTGAAAGGATGGTGAAAAGAGGAACAGGAAAAGGACTTTGCCGAAAGAAGGGAGTTTTTAATTTGGGGTACAGGCAGTATAGGCGGAGGGGAAAATCTGCATGAGTTAAGAAAAAGGAGGAGAACCATGAATAAAAATCGTAAGAGATATTCAAAGAAAACAGGGATAAGAGCAATGGCACTTTCCATAGCTGCGGCAATGGCCGTTACCCTGTATCCGATCCCGGCATTTGCCGTGGAAAACGGACAGGCAGCAGAGCAGACAAAGGTACAGGATAAAACCGGAGGAAACATTCATGATTATGGAAAATCGGGAGATGATCCGACGACACCGGATGTGGATGAATCTGCAGTTGTAGCTAACAGTGATGTGTTAAAATCTGCACAGTATCAGGAATCAACCAAATATGAATTGAAAGTAAATGGTACACCTGTTTCTGTTTATAAATATCAGAAGCAGGAGAATCCAGGTCAATTTTATCATATGGATGTAGCAAGATTTTCTTCGGATGATGCAGAACCGGTATTTGAGATTACCTTGAAAGACGGTTCTACGATTGACAGTGTTTATGTCAGTCCGGAAAGATATTATCCGCAGGATTCCTTTGAAATCAGTGCAGATAAAAAGACGGTAAAATTTAAAATGTCAAATGGTCTGCGTTATTGCATCGTTAATATCAACGGAAGCATCAATGATACCAGTGGAAAACCGCAGCTGGCAATCATCAACGATCCGACAGAGACGAACAAACCGGATGTGGCAGCAACCAATGTGCTGAATTTCAAAGAATTTGCAGAAAAATATCTGCAGGAACATCCGATTACGGATACGGTGGGGGAAGTTTGTACGGAGGCCGGAACTGTTACAGACACATCTATGAATGATGGAAAAGAGTATACATGGTCTTATGGACAGGGAGTATTTCAGGATTATAATGCAAAACAGGTTGTGTTCCCGAATAAGCGTGCACGGCAGAAGAATGATGTGTCTGAAGCATTTCAGGCTGCACTGGAAGAAGTAAAAAACAGTGATACACTGGATACGATTTATTTCCCGGCAGGTACTTATCTTTGGTCAGGTTTATCGATTAAAAACTGGGATGGAAATGGCAAAGACGGGAAGTTAAATATTTATCTGGATGAGGACGCATTGCTTGTCAACCGTCTGCAGGAATGTACACAGGCGATGGAGCCGGCCATCGGCATCTGGGATTCTTCCAATATCACAATTTCAGGTCGTGGTATCATCGATGGACAGGGTACTTATGGATATACCTGGGATCAGGCACATGCAAGACTGAGTGGACATCAGGGAGGAAGTATGGTAGTTCGCTCACAGGATATTACCTTTAACGATACCTATGTTCGTGATGTAAAGCAATGGAACTGGGAATGCCATACAGTAAAAGATATTACATACAATAATATTAAGGGCTTATCTCCGTTCCAGCATTCCTGGGTAGATGGACTTGATCTGACCAGTGGACAGGGAATTACCGTAAATGGTGCGATCACAATGGGAAATGATGATACGTTTGCATCTGGACATTATAATCCAAGTAATGAGTTCCCGGAAAGACAGCTATGGGGAAAAGATTTGAATAATCTGTCCGCAGAAGATCAGAATATCGCTGCTGCAGCCGCTATTTATAATAAAGACCGCCTGAACTGGGATACCGATGATACGACAGATGTGAATATCAATGATACACTTGGATGGAGTACGTTTGCCAACGCAATCCGTCTGGGTCATAATACCCATTTTAAAGCGGATGGCGGCAGCTATCAGTTGCGGGATTATACATTTAATAATGTGAATACCCTGCATGTGACAGGATATGGAACAAATGGTGGCGGTGGTGCACTGAGTATTCAGAATGGAACGAATAAAGGAAATCCGAATTATGAGAACCTTGTATTTAATAACTGTTCTTTTACTGCAAATAACGGAAATAATTCCGCCAATATTCCGAATACGAATGATCTGACTACGTTTAACCCGAAAAATGTGACCTTTAAGGATTGCTGGTTTAAAGATGCAGACACACCGTTTTCATTCAAAAACATTGACAATGTAACGATTGATAATCTGTATCTGGGCGGAAAGCTGGTAGAGTATGATTCACAGGTTGATCTGACAGTTGCAGACAGTGTGAAAAACTTTACATTCCTTGCAAACGGTGAAAATATTAAGAAAAATGAGGCACCGGTATTTGAAAATCTGGACGATGAGCCATTTAATGTGAAAGCCGGTGAGAAAGTTTCTTTCCGGTTAAAAGCAACAGATCCTGAAAATGATAAGGTAACCTTATCTGCGGTCAGTGCGCTCCCGAAAGGCGCATCCTTTGATGCCGAAACTGGCACATTTACATGGGAAACCTCTGACAGTGACAGCGGACGGAGAGAAATTACGTTTAAGGCATTGGATGAGTACGGAGCTTTTTCAGAGAAAACGGTTACTGTCAATATTGAAGCCGGTGAGGTAAAGCTGGTAAAGATTACAGCAACAGAGGATACATATCTGGCAGGTTGGAAAACAGAAAAAAATACAACCTATTCAGACAATGACTATCTGCGTGTTCTTCGAATGGCAAATGCAAAGTCTGATCCGGAAAAGTATGGATTATTCGGTGAAAGGATAACAGATACTTCCGATGGAAGTGATGGAAAAATCAGTGTTCTAAAATTTAATGTATCAGACCTGAAAAAAAATCTTAAGAATTTGGATAAAGCGGAATTGGAACTTACCCTGATTAACAGACGCAGTAATAGTTCAACAGGAACAGATCGGCTGATGGTTGTTCCGGTGTCCGGAGAATGGGATGCGAAGAAGGCAACCTGGAATACACATCCGGAGTGGGATACAGAAAAAGCTGTTTACTCAGAAGAATTTCAGGTTGATAAAAACAGTGAAGTGAAAAATAATGTTGCTATTACTGACTCAAACTATGATGGAACAAAAGCAATCGTAGATGTGACAGAACTTATCAAAAATATGGATGATGCCGAAAATACACTTTCTCTGGCTGTATGTGATGAGAATGGCTATGAACTGGCATTTGCAAGTACCGAAGGCGCAGCAAAACTGGATGCAGAGAAGGAAGCGGCTCCTGTCATCCGTGCAACTGTGAAAAATGTTATCGGAAAAGATGCAGAAGTATCCAGAACCGTCGTATCTCAGGATACATTTGCAGGCAGCTGGAGCGGAGATCAGACAGCAGACTTTGGCGCAAAGAATTTCCTGCGTACTTCTTACGGAACAGATTCGAAAGGAACATTGGGAACCGCAGGTGGAAGTGACAATAAAGTTACATATCTGAAATTTGATGTGTCACAGATTGATCTTACTCAGGTTGACCGTGTAAAATTACAGATGACTTTACTGGGTGTACGCCACAATGAAGCTGCTAATCTGGATGCACAGCTTCAGATTGCCATGGCAGAGAATACAGACTGGACAGAAAATACTCTGAACTGGAAAACGAAACCTGCAATTCTGGAAGAAAATGGAGTAATTACTTCAGAAGAATTTAACCTTGGAAAGATTGTAAGCGATGATCCGGCACTGATCAGTACACCGAATGGTACAATAGCAACAGCAGATGTTACATCATTAGTTGCAGCGGCAAAAGCAGCCGGTCAGGACAGTATCACGCTGGCTGTAAATATGGTTGGCAAACAGGTCGACAAGGCAAATCGTATTTTCTTTGTAAGTAAAGAAGGGGCAAAATCTTATGCAAATGCAGAAAATATGGCTCCGGTACTGGTAAGTACAAAGACAGTAGCCGTTTCCGGAATTAAAGTAAATGCACCGACAAAGACAGTATATGATCTGGGTGAATCACTTGACACAACCGGTATGACAGTTACTGCTTCTTATGAAGACGGAACAGAAGATGTTGTAGATTTGTCCAAAGTAATCGTAACTGGTTTTGACAGCAGTAAAGTAGCAGAGAAACAGACAGTTACTGTAAAATATGCAGGAAAGACAGCGACATTCGATGTAGAGATCAGAAATGTTACATTAGAAAATGCAAAAACTGCAGCAAGTAAAGAAATTACTGATTATGCAACTGCTCAGAAAGAAGCAATCAAAAATCTGAAAGGTTTAAGCGAAGAAGAAATTACAGCTTATAACGAGAAAGTAGAGAAAGCAGCTGATGCAGCAATTGCAAAAGTCAATGAAGCAGCAACAACTACAGATGTAGATCAAGCAGCGGCAGATGCAAAGACTGCAGTAGATGCACTTGTAAAAGAAGCAACAGAAGTTTCAGAGAAGAATATTGCGGCTGCGGAAGCAGAGGCAAAACTGAAAGCAGCAAAAGAAGAAGCTGTAAAAGCAGTAACCGAAAAAGCTACCGCTATCACAGCAGAAATCGAAAAGCTTGCAAACTTAAGTGCAGATCAGAGATCCACATACGAAGCAGATGTTGAATCTGCAGTAGCAGCAGCGAAGGAAGCAATCAATGCAGCAACAACGACGGAAGAAGTAGCAGAGACACAGAAAGAAGCAGAGACATCTCTGGATGAGGTGTTTACAGCTGCAAAGAATGCTGATAAGAAAGCAGAACCAACCCCAGATCCGAAGCCGGTACACAAAGACGGACTTTCTGATGAGAAGGATGCAGACGGAAACTGGTATTACTACAAAGATAACAAGATTGCAACAACTGTAACTACCGTAGCGAAAAACAAAAACGGCTGGTGGAGAGTGGTCAACGGTAAGGTAGACTTCAGCTGCAACAGTGTCGAGAAGAACGAAAACGGCTGGTGGTACATCCGTGGAGGAAAAGTAGACTTTAATTACACAGGAATAGCAAAAAATGCAAACGGCTGGTGGAGAATCGTTAACGGTAAGGTAGATTTCAACTGCAATAGCGTAGAGAAAAACGAAAACGGCTGGTGGTACATCCGAGGAGGAAAAGTAGACTTTAGTTATACCGGAGTAGCAAAAAATGCAAATGGCTGGTGGAGAATCGAAAACGGAAAAGTAAACTTCAATTTCCGCGGAATTGCACACAATGAGAACGGTTACTGGTATCTGTCCGGCGGAAAAGTTGATTTTTCCAAAAACGGAACGGTCAAAGTACAGGGCAAGACTTATCGTGTAGTAAACGGTAAAATCAAATTTTAACAGGGAACCGTTAAATAATTACCAAAAATAATGCAAATATTTTTACAATTTTGGTTAATCTGTTTCTGCTATACCTGCTATAATTGCGTTGTAACAAATAAGGAACTACTTAACAAAACCTCTTTGTAGAAGGCTGCTAAGCAATTCAGATTTTTGGAGGAAAAGATAAATGAATACTTTAAAAGCTGAAAAAAGAAGCATGGATGTCAAAGCAAAGAAACTCAGAAGAGAAGGATTCGTAACAGGTAACCTGTTCGGTAAAGAAATCGAAGGCTCTGTTCCGTTGAAGATGAACAAGATGGAAGTAGAACGTCTGTTGAAAACAGATCACAAAGGAAGCCAGATTATGCTGAATGTAGAAGGACAGGATTACGATGTTCTGATCAAAGAGGTAGATTATAATTCAATGAAACGTTGTGTAGATGAGATTGATTTTCAGGCACTGGTAAGTACCGAGAAAGTTCATTCTACAGCAGCAGTTGTAATTGAGAACCGTGAAAAAGTCCTGGAAGGTGCTCTGCAGGAGTGCTTAGAGGAAATCGAATACAAAGCGTTACCGGCAGCATTAATTGATCACGTAAATGTTGATGTAGCAGGCATGAAAGTCGGCGATGTTATCCGTGTCAAAGATCTTGAGATTTCTAAAAACCCGGATATCGATGTTCACACAGATCCGGAAGCAATCGTTGTCATGGTTGATGCAATCAGAAACAGCATCCCGGAGGATGAGGCAGCTGACGAGGAAGCAGTCGAAGCATAAAAGCAGAAATGCTTTTATGAGAATTGAAAAAAGTATGAGAAGCGGAATCACAGAGTTAAGCGCTGTGGTTCCGTTTTTTGTTGAAAAAAATTTGTTAAGGAAAAGGTGTGGTTCAGAAAACGATAAATATCAGATGGGGGATTCAATTTTAAGGAAAAATGCATAAAATTTGAGCAAACCATGCATCTTAAATGGAGTGAGAACTGTTCGATTATTTAATTGCAATATAATTTATGTAAAAGAAAGACAGTTCTAAACGGATTAAGATGATTGGAGGAATTGTCATGCAGAATAATATGGAACTTGGATACGAAATGTTTTGCTATCAGTGTGAGCAGACTGCAAACGGAAAAGGCTGTACCCGACAGGGCGTGTGCGGAAAGACACCGGAGATTGCCAACTTGCAGGATCTGCTCATTTTTCAGTTAAAAGGCATCAGCTGCTATGGAAAAATACTGTTGGATCAGGGAGAAAAACTGGATAAAGGTGTGATCTCTTTTATTGAAAACTGTCTGTTTACCACGCTGACTAATGTAAATTTTGATTCGGAAGTGCATGTAAAACTTCTGAAAGAGACGCAGAAGATCAAAGATGAACTGCGTCAGCAGATCGGAGGAGTTGCAACGGAAAACATCTATATGTCTTATCGTTTGCCACAGGAAAAAAGTGAAATGCTGCGCACCGCAGAGGTTGCCGGAATCATGTATGATCAGGATCTGGATGAAGATATCCGTTCTTTGCGCCAATTGATTATTTATGGATTAAAGGGTATCAGTGCTTACGGACATCAGGCACGGGAAATAGGCTATTTTAGTGATGCAGTAGATGATTTTTATGTGGAAGCACTGGCGGCTGTGACGGATGATAACCTGACGGTGGAAGAATTGATCCGTTTTTCCATGAAAGCCGGAGAGATGGCACTGGCGGTAATGAAGACACTGGATGAAGCAAACACACAGACCTATGGAAATCCAACGCCACATGCAGTATCAACAACGCTGAAAGCAGGTCCTTTTATTATTGTTTCCGGACATGATTTTCATGATCTGGAAATGCTGTTGCAGCAAAGCGCAGGAACCGGTGTGAATATTTATACTCATGGAGAAATGCTTCCGGGACACGGCTATGAAGGCTTGAAAAAATATCCGCATCTGATCGGAAATTTTGGCGGAGCATGGCAGGATCAGCAGAAACAATTCGATAATCTTCCGGGATGTATCCTGATGACGACAAACTGTCTGATGCGTCCACGGGAAAGCTACAGAGACCGTATTTACAGCACCAATGTCGTTGGATGGGAAGGGGTCAAATATATCGGGAAAAAGGAAAGCGGTGAGAAAGATTTCAGTGAGCTCATTCATCAGGCGTTGGAACTGGGGGGCTATTCCGAAGATCGGGATGTAAAACCAACGGAACCGTCGGATTGCCCAAGTTGTCAGCTGGCATCTGAACTTTTGACAGGTTTTGCACATGAAGCAACTTTAAGCCATGCCGGAGAAATCGTACAGGCAGTCAAAGATGGAAAAATCAGGCATTTCTTTCTGATCGGCGGCTGTGACGGAATTACTATACCGAGTTTGCAGAATTGGTGCCGGAGGATTGTGTGATCCTGACGCTTGCCTGTGGAAAGTACCGGTTTAATAAAATTAATTTTGGAACCGTGGCAGGGCTTCCGCGTCTGCTGGATGTGGGACAGTGTAACGATGCATATTCCGCGGTACGGATTGCCACAGCACTGGCGGATGCTTTCGATACAGATGTCAACAGTCTGCCATTGTCGCTGATCCTGTCCTGGTATGAGCAGAAAGCGGTAGCGGTTTTGCTTGCGTTATTAAGTCTTGGCATCAAAAATATTTACCTTGGTCCGATCCTGCCGGCATTCTTAAGCCCGAATGTGGTGCAGTATCTGGTGGATACGTTCCAGCTTCATCTGATCAGCAATGCCGAAGATGATATCAAAACCTGTCTGAAGCAGGAATTGTAGGCTGCAGGTTCAGGCGCGGGAAAGAAAATATTTGAAAAAATGCATGAAAATCAGTAAGTCTTGACTAAAAAAGTAAAAAAATTGTTTCTGCCATATTGTAAAAATGCAAAAAATCATTTACTATAAAGATTAGTTGATGCATTTTTGCAATAAATGAGGAGCAAAAATATGAATTTGCAGGATAAAGATTCCGGAAATCTTCAGGTGGAAGATTATCTGGAGGCTATTTTGGACAATTTTCATGATGGTATTTATATTACAGACCGGGAAGCGAACACCGTGTATCTGAATCACAGCTATGAATTGATCAGTGGTCTGAGAAAATCCGAAATGATTGGAAAAAACATGAAAGATCTGGTGGAAGCCGGCGTGGTATCCATGAGTGGTACACTTTCTGTGCTGCAAAGCGGGGAACCGGTGACCAGTGAACAGATTTTCCGAACCGGAAAACGGGCAGTGATCACGAGTACACCTGTCTTTGATGGGGATGACAAGGAAAATCTGGTCATGGTGGTGACGCTGGTTCGCGAGATTACAGAGATTTATTCCATACGCAAGGAATTGCAGCGAAAAGAGCAACAGAACCGTCAGTATATGCAGGAACTGGAGCGTATGCGTAAGGAACTGGACGGAGATGTGGAGCTGGTTGCGGTGGCAGAACCGAGTAGAAAACTGCTGGAATTTGCCCGAAAAATGGCGCAGGTGGATCTGCCGGTACTGCTTTATGGAGAAAACGGCTGCGGTAAATTCCGATTGGCAAAATATATCCATGCACATTCTGACCGGACAGAAGCTGCGTTTTTACGTCTGAATTTTTCTGCTGTGCCGAAAAATGATCTGGAGACTTATCTGTTTGGAACACAGGGAAATGCAGAGCATGAGCCGCAGATCGGCTTGTTGGAAAGTGCGGAAGGCGGAACGTTATATATCGAAGAACTGGCAGAGATACCGGAAGATATTCAGGGAGATCTGCTGACAGTACTCCGGGATGGATGCTGCGTGATGAAAGAAGGATATTTGCAGAAACTGAATATCCGGATGATCGCCGGCAGTAAGTATTCTGTGCAGCAGTTAGAGCAGATGACAAGTGTTAATAATTTGCTGTTGCAGCAGTTTTCACTGTTTTCCATGGAGGTGCTTCCGTTGCGGGAACGCAGGGAGGACATCATTCCGCTACTTGATTTCTTCTTGAACCAGTACAATTATAAAACCGGACAGAACAAGCAGTTTGATCGGGAAAGTTACCAGTGTCTGAACGATTATCCGTGGCCGGGAAATATTCAGGAACTGAAAAATCTGGTGCAGAGGGCAGCAATCATCAGCACCGGTGATGTGATCCGGGCACAGGATCTGTTTATGCATGATCGGCTTGAAAAAGTGGAGCAGAAGCAGGAAAGCTATCGGGATCAGGTAGATCTGAAAATGGAGGTTGCCAGATTTGAAGCCGGGTATCTGGATCATGCGTTTTCCAGATTTGGAAATATCCGTGAGGCGGCAGCGAGCCTTGGAATGGACAGTTCTACTTTTGTCCGGAAACGGCAAAAATATGAGCAATTGGGCTTGATGAAAAGCCAGAAAAAGAAATAATGAGAAAACGTTAAAATTGCGTTTTTACAGCACTAAGGACTGCTGTTTGTGCATATTGTACAGAAATATATGCACAGACGGCGGTCTTTATTTTAAAATTGCAAAATATTTTGTGAATCTGCATAATTGCAAAAATACATATAATGGTGTATAATTGCATCATAACATAAAAATGATGCAAAAATGCAATTAAATCAACGAGAAAATGGGAGGAACAAAAAATGGCACTTATGACTGGTGAACAGTACATCGAGAGTATCCGCAAAATGAACATGGAGATCTACATGTTCGGTGAGAAGGTAGAGAATCCGGTAGACAATCCGATTCTTCGTCCGTCATTAAATTCTGTAAGAATGACTTATGATCTGGCTCAGGATCCGGAGTATCAGGATCTGATGGTTGTTACATCTCCGTTTACAGGCGAGAAGATCAACCGTTTCACACATATCCATCAGAGCACAGAAGATCTGAAAAACAAAGTAAAAATGCAGAGACTGTGTGGTCAGAAAACCGCAGCCTGTTTCCAGCGTTGTGTAGGAATGGATGCGTTCAACGCAGAGTTTTCCACAACATATGAAATCGATAAAAAATATGGTACATCTTACCATGAGAACTTCAAAAAATTCATGAACTACTGTGCAACCAACGATTTAACCGTAGACGGTGCTATGACAGATCCGAAAGGTGATCGTTCCAAAGCACCTCACGCACAGGAAGATCCGGATATGTACTTACGTGTTGTTGAGCGCCGTCCGGATGGTATCGTAGTTCGTGGTGCAAAAGCACATCAGACAGGTATCTGCAACTCACATGAAGTAATCGTTATGCCGACTATCGCTATGGGACCGGATGACAAAGATTACGCAGTATCTTTCGCAGTACCGGTTGACACAGAAGGTATCTTCATGATCATCGGACGTCAGTCCTGTGATACAAGAAAACTGGAAGGTTCCCAGATGGATGTCGGAAACTCTGAGTTCGGTGGAGTAGAAGCTCTGGTTGTTTTCGAAGATGTATTCGTACCAAACGATCGTATCTTTATGAATGGTGAAGCTGAGTTTGCCGGAATGTTAGTTGAGCGTTTCGCAGGTTACCATCGTCAGTCCTACGGCGGATGTAAAGTAGGTGTAGGTGATGTCCTGATCGGTGCAGCAGCAGTTGCAGCTGAGTACAATGGTGTTGCAAAAGCTTCCGCAGTAAAAGATAAACTGATCGAGATGACACACTTAAACGAGACATTATTCTGCTGTGGTCTTGCATGCTCCACAGAGGGAACAGCTACAGAGTCTGGCGCATATATCATCAACCTGCTTCTTGCAAACGTATGTAAACAGAACGTTACACGTTTCCCATATGAAATCGTTCGTCTGGCAGAGGATATCGCAGGTGGTCTGATGGTTACAGCTCCATCTGAGAAAGATTTCCGCGATGAGAAACTTGGCAAATACATTGACAAATACTTCAGAGGTGTTGCTGATGTAACAACAGAGAATCGTCTGAAAATCCTTCGTCTCATTGAGAACCTTTCTCTTGGTACAGCAGCAGTTGGATATCGTACAGAGTCCATGCATGGTGCAGGTTCTCCGCAGGCACAGCGTATCATGATCGCACGTCAGGGTAACTTAGGCGCTAAGAAACAGCTTGCAAAAGCAATCGCACATATCGAGGAGTAATATCAGATGGGAGATGACTCCCACCTCTATAGGTGGTGAGAAACAAGCTAGTATCAGTGGTGGGAGCCAATCCCCCATCTGATATAGCCTCCGGCAGGATTACAGAGGTGCGCAGTTGAAGTATGTCATGCAATTGCATGACGCGCACCTCGCAACAAGAATGCCGGAGCATTCTTGAATACATCCTTTCTATGATAATATAGGTTCGACTGAAAGGCGCGTATGAGTTACGTTGCCATCGGTAGAAAATTTTAATACCTGCATTTGTTTCCGGTTTACACAGAGACAGATGCAGGTATATAATTAAAAGATAAAATGTACGGAATAATCCGTAAAGTATCTTAAATTAATTTAAGGGCAGAATTGTATTTTTGAGGAGGAACCACCATGGGGGAATTAGAAATCAGCAAAATTGAAAAGGTTTTGGATGAACGGGTGCGCCCGAATCTGGCTCAGCATGGAGGCGATATCGAGATTGAAAAACTGGAGGACGGAGTCCTTCATGTGAGAATGCATGGACAGTGCAGCGGATGTCCTTCTGCAGAACTGACGTTGGAAAATCTGGTCAACACAGAGTTAAAAGAAGCGTTTCCGGAACTGAAAGATGTTGTGCTGGTGACAGGTGTCAGTGATGACCTGATCGCACAGGCAAGACAGATCATGCGCCAGAGAAAAGAAGCGAAAAAATAGAGATTTTCTGCAGGCAGATTGCATGAGAAAAAGATAAAAATGATCTGTAAGCAGATGGGACGCAAAAAGAAATAAGCAATAATCTGTACGCTGGGACGGAATGCAAGATGATGGAAAAAGAAGAAATCAAGAAAATTTTGCCGCACAGAGAACCGTTACTTTTGGTAGATCGTGTGACGGAGCTTCAATTGTCGGATCGGATCGAAGCAGAAGTGGACATACAGAAAGACTGGCAGATCTTTCAGGGGCATTTCCCGGAACAACCAATCTTGCCGGGCATCTATATTATGGAAAGTATGGCACAGACAGCAGATATCTTGTTATTGCTTTCGGAACAGAACCGTGGAAAACTGCCATTATTTTTTCAGGTAAGCCAGATGCGGTTTTACCATCCGGTGTATCCGGGAGCGCGATTGTATCTGAGTGCACAGTTAATCTCAGACGCAGGAAATGGCATGTATGACTGTAGAGTGACGGCGAAAACAGATGCGGGACGTGCAGCAGTCGGTGTGATCACACTGGCAATGAAGGCAAAATCAGAATAGCATAAAATATATGAGGATAAGACAATGACAAATCTTGAAAAATATAACAAAATTTTAAAAAGAAATTTACAGGCAACTGACGAAGATCTGAACGATGATGTGCTTGTGTATAATAGATTTAAAAGATGGGAATCTGTTCGTCATGTAGACATGGTAGCAGATCTGGAAGAAGCATTTGGTGTGTTCTTTGAAACACTGGATATCACATCTTTCAGCACCTACAGCAAAGGAATCGAGATTCTGGAAAAACTTGGCGTGGATATGAGCAAATAAGAGATTTTTCGTAAAATCTCTTACGAAAGTATCTTTTGAGAGAACACGTCATGAGAATAAAAGGTAATCTTTAAGAAGGATTATTGAAAAAAGAAGGTATGACAATGTATTTTGATATGGAATTAAAACCTGCAGACCGCCCTGCATTGCAGACGGATACAGGCATTTGCATTACATACGGTGAGCTGCGTGAGCAGATTGCAGAATTCAGACATGCAGTCCGCCAGCGCAGCTTTGTTTTTTTATTATGTGAAAATACACCGGGCGCAGTGATCGGATATCTGGGATGCTTAAATGCAGGAGCAGTACCGTTGCTGCTAAACGCTGAGCTGGATGAAACGCTGCTGCAGGAGATGTATGAGCGGTATCAACCGGAATATGTATGGATGCCGAAGAAACATGCAGAGACATGGAAACCATGTAATTTATCAGAAAAACAGAACAAAGCAGACGAAAATATCAATAAAAGTGATGAAAAAAACTGCACGATCGGATATGAAAAAGCAGAGTATGTCTTATATCAGACCGAAGCACCAAAATGTGAACTGCATCCGGAACTGGCATTGCTGTTGGCAACCTCCGGAAGTACCGGAAGTCCGAAACTGGTACGTCTGTCACGACGGAATCTGGAAAGCAACGCGGTATCGATTATGGAGTATTTGAAATTGACGGAGTCAGAACGTGCGATTACTTGTCTGCCAATGCAGTACACCTATGGATTGTCCGTGATGAACAGTCATTTTCAGGCGGGAGCCTGTGTGCTTCTGACGACCTGCAGCGTGGTACAGCAGCAATTTTGGGATTATTTCAAATCAGCGGAAGGAACCAGTCTGGTGGGCGTTCCATACACGTATGAACTGTTTCGACGTTTGCATCTGTTTGATGACCGGGCGCAGAAACCGGGAGAGCAACCGTGGTATCAGCATCTTCGCTATATGACGCAGGCAGGAGGCAGACTGCCGGAACCTTTGCAGCAGAAAGTTGGAACCTGGGCGAAAGCGCATGGTATTGAATTTGTAGTTATGTATGGTCAGACCGAAGCAACCGCACGTATGAGTTATCTCCCGGCAGACCATTGTCTGGAAAAAATCGGAAGTATCGGCATTGCAATACCGGGAGGAACTTTCCATCTGGAAGATATTGATCCGACAACCGGTGTCGGAGAACTGATCTATGAGGGATCAAATGTAACACTTGGCATGGCAGAATGCCGCGCGGATCTGAGCAAAGGCGATGAGCGTCAGGGCGTGTTACATACCGGAGATCTGGCAAGAGTTGACGAAGATAGCTTTTATTATATTGCAGGTCGCAAAAAAAGGTTTCTGAAGATTTTCGGAATTCGTGTCGGATTGGATGAATGTGAGCGTATTTTGCAGAAAGCCTATGTGGAAGTTGATTGTGAATTTGTCTGTGTGGGAACAGACGATCATTTGCAGATTTATACGACCGATTCGACATGTGCGGAAACCGCAGCAGAGCTGCTGGCAGACCGACTGCATATAAGCACTCGCGCGGTGCAGGCGTATTATATTGCAGAGATTCCGAAAAATGCTTCCGGAAAAACGCAGTACAATAAATTGCAGGATAAAGTGAAGGAATAAAAAGAGTTCAAATGTTGTAGTAAGCTGCTTGTTTATCGGGTAAGAACTTATGAGACGAACTAATTGGACAAATATGGAAAAAGTGTAAATTTACACAGATATGATATATAGAAGAAAGAAAAGCATACTTTTGCATGAGGAGGGGAGAAACTTGGAAGAACAGAGAGAACATGAGGTGTATACCTTAGAAGAAGCGCAGAAAGATGAACAACTCACCACACAGTTAAAAGAACTGACGCGTTATCACAGGGAACATTGTCCGGCGTATGCCCGTATGCTGGAGGCTTCCGGATTTGATGAGTCAAATGTGACACATTATCGTGATCTTCCGTTTCTTCCGGCAGGATTATTCAAACGGATCACATTGAGCAGCATGCCAACGGAGGAAGATGATTACAAAGTCGTGACATCTTCCGGGACAAGCAGTATGGCATCCAGAATCGTGCTGGACGGAGAGACACGGACGCGCCAGCAGGTGGCACTGGCAAAGATTGGTGCAGATTTTCTTGGAAAAAAGAGACTTCCGATGCTGGTGATCGATGCACCTTCCGCGCTGTCCGGAATGCATCAGTTTTCGGCGCGGGCGGCAGGTATTCGTGGATTTTCCCTGTTTGGTAGATATCGCACTTTTGCTTTAAAGGAAGATATGTCACTGGATCTGGAAACGTTGGATGACTTTCTGGAAAAATACGGAAAGGAACCATTTCTGATCTTTGGATTTACATTCCTGATCTGGCAGTATCTGGTGCTGGCATTGGAGCAGTCTGGTTTGAAAAAAGATCTGTCACAGGGAATTTTAGTGCATGGTGGCGGATGGAAAAAACTGGCATCTCAGGCGGTATCAAAACAGGAATACAAAGCAAGATTACAGAAGGTTTGTGGTATTACAAAAGTGCATGATTACTACGGAATGGCAGAACAGGCGGGGAGTATTTTTATGGAATGTGAGTGTGGTCATTTACATGCTTCTGATTGTTCCGGTATTTTGTTCCGGAGAGCGTCTGATTTTTCACTCTGTGATATTGGAGAGCGTGGAATCATTCAGGTGTTGTCGACACTTCCGGAAAGTTATCCGGGACACAGTATTTTGACGGAAGATGAGGGACAACTGCTTGGTGTGGATGATTGTCCCTGTGGACGAAAAGGTGCTTATTTTGAGGTGTTTGGCAGACTGAAACATGCACAGATCCGTGGATGTTCTGATACATTTCAGAAGAATTCAAGTCGAACGCACGTGAGACTTGGTGCGTGATTCTGGTCAGCGAAAGCTGACATATTCTTCTCAGAATCACTGCACATCTACACTTCGTTCCGGTCGGCGCAAAACCATTGTCTCCCAGACAATGTGCGCCCCCGCGGAGCGTTTATCTCAGTCGGAGATTGTACTCCCACTGAGAAAGACTTGTTATTACTCACCACTTGCAGAAGTGGGAGTCTTCTCGACTGAGATAAACATGTTAGCAGGATTATGTTAGATAATGTATGCGAGGAATCGGAAGCGGTTTTGCCAAATAGTGAGAACTGGAATCCGAAGATAAGATTGAATGTTGCAAACGAAGTGGTGCATAAGAAGTTGAAGCAGCACAGCATTTATATAAATCAGGAGAAGTAATGAACGTGATGGAAGATAGAGATAATAACTGGCAAAAAGACCTTCAGTTTTTACTGGGTGATACTGCAATTCTGGAACAACTTGCAGAACAGAAACCATATATTCCTTTTTCAGAAGAAACCATCGATTTTCTGGATGCTTTATATCAGGCACTTCGAAAAGAAAACCGTAGTGTACAGGTAGCAGATCTGGCAGCATTTTCTTTCTGGTGCAGAAAAGGAAATTTAAGTCATATCCGTGAGCAGTATGCCCGTCAATGGAACGGAAAAAAAGTGATCGGCAGAGGTGTGGCATTTCACATTGTTCCGTCCAATATTCCGGTACTGTTTGCCTTTAGCATGGCAGCATCTTTGCTGGCAGGAGATCCGGTGGTTTTGCGTCTGCCAGAGAAAGAAACGGTGCAGGAACAGATGATTTTATCGGCACTCAGACAGGTGATGGAAACACAGCCGGAATGGAAGAAACGAATTGTGATCCTTCGTTATGGTCATGTAAAAGAAGTTACGGATGCGCTTTCCCGGCTTTGTCAGGTGCGCGTGATCTGGGGCGGTGACCATAGTATTCAGGAAATTCAAACGTCTGTATTGGAGCCGGGCAAAACAGAACTTGCTTTTGCAGATCGCCGTTCCGCAGCGGTATTGCGGGCAGATGCAATTTTAGAAAAAGAAGATTTGACGGACATCGTGCGCGGGTTCTATAATGATACTTATTTGAATGATCAGAATGCATGCTCCTCTCCGTCATTGCTTTACTGGCTAGGTTCTTCGGAGCAAACGGCACTTGCCCATGAAAAATTTTGGAAAGCAGCGGCACCTTACATTCAGAGCCGCTATGAACTGGGAGCACATCTTGCTGTACAGAAGTGGGAACAGGCAATGTACCTTGCAGCGACAAAAGAAAATGTAAAGATTCAGAAATTTGGTAATGAAGTCGTATTGGTTAAACTGCCGGAGCTTTCCGCGAATGTATGGGAGCTGACCGTTCCGGGCGGATTCTTTTTCGAGTGCAGCGGAGAAAATCTGGATGGATTATATCCGGCTTTGACAAGAAAATGTCAGACGTTAACCTGTGTAAACGAAACAGAGTGTACAGAAGTTGCAGAAAAGCTGATCTGTGCGGGTGTTTCCGGTGTAGATCGGGTGGTACAGATCGGACATGCATTGGATTTTTCCCTGATCTGGGATGGGATGGACCTGATCGCACAAATGAGCAGACTGATTCTATCTCAGTTGAGAAGTTAGAAAGAAAATGGAGGCATTACCGATGGAATATCAGGTGAAAACAGCACATGGAACATTATTCTGCAGAAGGGAAGGCAGCGGACCTTTGCTGCTTCTGATACATGGTGTTGCCTGTGACAGCGAATTTTTTCGTGAGGCATCGGCAATCTTATCTAAAAAATTTACAGTGATCAGTTATGACCGGCGGGGATATAGCCGAAGCATTCCGGCAGAGGGTGAAACAGATTTTTCGGTCTGGGCGCATGCAGATGATGCGGCAGAGATCATTGGGGCAGAACCGAAACGGAAACATGAGGAAGAAATATGCTTGGAAGAGTCAGAGCCGCAGATGAATGGAGCTGAGGAACAGAGCAAAGTGAAAGATGGTCAGAATACAGGGGTTTTTGTAGCTGGTTGCAGTGCGGGGGGCGCGGTGGCGGCAGCATTGGCAACAAAATATCCGGAGTTAGTACGTCAGGTATTTTTGCATGAACCACTGATGCGGGGAAGCGGTGAACTGGCAGCAGAACAGGATGCTTTTTGGGAGAAACTTCATAAAAGTGCAGAGAAGCACAGAATTATCACCTGCATGATGCATTTTGTGAATGCCATGGGCGGCATGAACCGGGACAAAGAAGGACAGTCCATGGAGCAGCAGAGCCGAAATCTGAAAAATCTGGAGCTGTTTCTGGAGAAAGAAATGGACAGTTTTTCGAATTTAAAACTGGAGGATTTTAATATATCGGTTCCGGTGACGGTAGCCTGCGGTTTAGATGATAAAACCGGAATGTTTCATCGATCTGCTTATCAGGCTGCAGAAACCAAAGGATGGAAACACAAGATCGTGCCGGGATATCACAATTTTGCTTCTGATGAACCGGAAATGTTTGCGCAGTGTATCGTAGAAGAATTTTTCGAATGATTTTGTCTATAATATGGGATATAAATGGAGGAAAACAACATGTGTACAGCAGCAACTTATAAAACGAAAGATACCTATTTTGGCAGAACATTAGATTACGAATTTTCTTACGGAGATGAACTGACCATCACGCCACGCAATTATCCAATGCAGTTTCGTCATGCAGGAAAAAGTGATGAAAATTATGCAATTCTTGGCATGGCGCATGTAGTCGGTGATTATCCGTTATATTATGATGCCATCAATGAAAAAGGGCTTGGCATGGCAGGCTTGAATTTTGTCGGAAATGCCGTATATCAGGATTTGTCAGAGGAAAAAGAAAATGTGGCACAGTACGAATTTATCCCATGGATCTTGCGTCAGTGTGCAACCGTGCAGGAAGCAAAAGAATGCTTAAGTCATATGAATCTGGTTGGAACGCCATTCCATGAAAGTTTACCGACGGCGCAGCTGCACTGGATTATTGTGGATGCGAACGCAGCAATTACCGTGGAATGCATGGCAGATGGTCTGCACGTATATGATAATCCGGCGGGAGTACTGACTAACAATCCGCCATTTCAGCAGCAGATGTTTCAGCTGAATCAATATATGCATTTGACACCGAGACAACCGGAAAATCATTTTTCAGATAAACTGGAGTTGCAGGCATACAGCCGCGGCATGGGTGCATTGGGGCTTCCGGGAGATTTATCATCCACGTCCCGTTTTGTGCGGGTGGCATTTACAAAACTGCATTCGATTTCCGGGGATTCAGAAAATGAGAGCGTCAGCCAGTTTTTCCATATTTTAAATTCCGTAGATCAGCAGCGTGGATGTTGTGAAGTTGCAGAAGGAAAATATGAGATTACATTGTATACTTCCTGTTGCAATCTGAACAAAGGAATTTACTATTATACAACTTACGAAAACCACCAGATTTCGGCGGTGGATATGCATGTGGAAAATTTGGATGCCACGGAGCTGATTCGCTATACTCCAATCACAGGAGAGCAGATCCATTGGCAGAACAAGTAATAAGGTATTGTTTCAAAATCTGTTATTAGAAATGTAATAGTCATTCTGGATTAAATAATAGGAAAAACCAGAAAATGTGAATATAAGAATTTTGCCAACAAATGTAAAAATTTATCTCAGTCTGAGATGAGACTCCCACTTCTGCAAGTGGTGAGTAGTAACAAG
>ENA-OWRC01000438-OWRC01000438.1-human-gut-metagenome-genome-assembly--contig:-NODE-438-length-52922-cov-10.361946_pt1 | contig 52922 bp, 76 predicted proteins | sample MGYA00248268_ERZ651895 | MGnify/ENA primary metagenome ERZ651895 (study PRJEB26924, sample SAMEA4378242) | human gut metagenome | biome: human gut; feature: human-associated habitat; material: faeces...
AAATTAAATTCTGTACACATGTTTCATTACCTCACTTACAGGTAAATTGTACAAGCCTATTTGACATTAATGATGTCTATATCCTGTTTTATTAAATGTGTCTTATCTAAAAAGAAAAACCTATATTGTAAAATATAGGTCCTTTTTTTTAAAACATTCGAGCGATATCATTATATGTAGCATAAATAAAGAGTATCATCATTAATACAAAACTTGCCAAAATAATATTTTCAACAATTTTAGTAGAAACTTTTCGTCCAATCAATTTCTCAATTAGTAAAATCAAAATTCTTCCGCCATCTAATGCAGGAATTGGAAGTGCATTAAAGATGCCAATATTTAATGAGATCATCGCAAATAAACTAAAATACATATCTAATCCATATTGTACAGATTTACTTGTTACATTTAATATACCCACAGGTCCGGATAAATTTTCAAGTCCTTGTCCACGAATAATCATATTCAAAGATTTAAATATAGTTGTTGCACTATCCCAAGTATTTTGACAACCCACCCATAATGATTGATACCATGGGATTTTTTTGGCATACGCAATCGCCTTATAGCCAAGTGTATAGCCTTCCATATCTTTATCATAAGATGGAGTTAATATCGTTTTAAATGTTGTTTTATCTCTTTTCACAGTTAATGTCAGTGTATCATGATGATATTGAATAAATTCCAAAATTTCATATTGTGTTTTAGGCTGAATACTATTTCCATCTTCACTTAAAACTTTGATGATTCGATCATCCTTTTCAAGTCCTGCCTTTTGAGCGACTGAGTTTTCTTCAACTACATAGACAACAGGTTTAGCTTCTTCAACCACATAGCCTTGTGCTAAAGCAACTCCCATATAAATAATCCATGCCAAAAGAATATTCATCACAATTCCTGCAATCATAATACAGACTTGTTTCCATTTTTCTATACCATTTAATCGTCTGTTTTCTGGTATATCCTTTAACCAACTATCTTCTTCACTTTGGGATCCATCTTCTTCTCCAGCCATCATAACATAGCCACCAAAAGGAATGGCACGAATTGAAAAAGCTGTTTCTTTTCCTTGTTTTTGATAAAGGCATGGCCCCATACCAATCGAAAATTCTTTACAATAAACGCCAAAATGTTTTGCGACTAAAAAATGTCCTAATTCATGTAAAATGACAATCACACTTAACATGATAATAAATGCGATCAATCCAATAACAAAATCCATCTAAATCCTCCTTAGAGAATGATTGTATATAACACACTAAATAACATAATATTTAATAATAGTGAGTCTACACGATCCAAAACCCCACCATGTCCTGGTAATAGGTTTGAAAAATCTTTTACGGCAAAATGACGTTTTATAGCACTAAAACACAAATCTCCAAGTTCTGCAGTAATAGGACATAATAAACATAAGAGTGTATTTAATACAGGATTTAAATTTGAAACATAACTAAAACTTACAACTAAGCTCAATATAAATCCAAATACAATGCCTCCTATAAAACCTTCCCAACTCTTTTTAGGTGAGATTCTTGGATTCATTTTATGTTTTCCAATAGTGCGCCCTACAAAATAAGCACCTGTGTCACTTCCGTATGTAGCAAATACAATGGTCCATAAATATTGGTGTACACCTGAGATTTGTCCAACCGCATGATATACTAGTGAGAAAATTGTTACATATGAAATGCACACAAAGGAATCCATAATTGAGAAATTCTCAACAAATACAACTAAACTCCACAAAAATAGCACAATCAGTGTTACGACTACTAAAAAGTATTTATCGGGTAAGATTCTTGTGAATATGACTGCCAAAGCACTTAATGGCATGACATATTTGGGCCATTTTTTAAAATCAGGTTGAATGTGCATCCATTCATAAGCGCCTGCACATACAATAAATAAAGCCAAAGCTTCTAGCCAAAGCCCACCAAGTGCTACAGGTAATGCAACAACAAGAATGATACCTATTGCGGTAATAATTCTTTGTTTCATGATGTTAAGCCTCCAAATCTACGATCTCTTGAGGCAAATTCATCTAAGCAATCTTTTAATGCTTTTTCATCAAAATCCGGCCATGCGACTGGCGTAAAAATCAATTCTGCATATGCTAGTTGCCATAATAAATAATTGGAAATACGTAGTTCTCCACTTGTACGAATCATCAAATCGATATCTTCTGGAACAAATAAATACTTAGAGAATTCTTCTTCGGTTAAATCGTTTTCTCTTTTACCTGAAGCTACTTCGTCTGCATATTTTTTTATTGACAAAAGTATTTCTCTACGTGAACCATAATTAATAGCTAGACATAATTCTAAGCCCGTATTATCCTTTGTCATATTTACAGCTTTGTTGATTACATCTTGCGTTGCTTTTGGGAATTTTTCTAATTCTCCCGCAAATGTAACTTGAATATTCTTTTCCATTAATTCATTGATAAATTTATTAAAGAATAAGCCAGGTAACTTGCATAAATAAGAAACTTCATCTTCGGGTCTTTTCCAGTTTTCTGTTGAAAAAGCATATAAAATTAGTTTTTGAATCCCCATATCCTGAGCAGCTAAAGCCACAGTACGAATTGTATCTGCACCCTTTTTGTGTCCTGCTGTTCTTGGTAAGCCTCTTTTTTTTGCCCAACGACCATTACCATCCATAATTATAGCTACTGTTTTTGGTGCCATAAAAACCTCCTTTTTAAAAAAGTCCAAATCAAGTTTGGACTTAGACATTTAATATTTCTTTTTTCTTTGTTTCAGTAATTGAATCAACATCTTTGATATATTTATCTGTTAATTTTTGTGATTCTTCCAATGTTTGTTTCTTTTCATCTTCAGGAAGTTCTTTATCTTTCTTGATCGCATCATTTGCATCTCGACGTACGTTACGAATAGCAACTTTAGCTTCTTCACCATATTTTTGAGCATCTTTAGCTAATTCTTTACGACGATCTTCTGTTAATTGAGGAACTTGAATACGAATAACGTCTGCTTCAGCCTGTGGATTTAATCCTAAGTTAGCAGCTTGAATGGCATGTGCAATACCTTTAACGATTGAACGATCGTAAGGTTTAACAACCAATTGTGTTCCTTCTACAACTGAGATTTGTGCAATCTGATTAATTGGAGTCATAGCTCCATAATATTCAACTTGTACACGTTCTAGCATTTGTCCACTAGCACGTCCTGTACGGATTTGACGTAGGTTTGATTCTAAGTTATCAATTGCCCCCATCATTTTTTCTTCTGCATTTAATAAAATATCACTCATGTTATTTCTCCTTATTTCTTTTTAGTGATTGTAGTACCATTTACTTCACGGCGAACAGCCTTAACAATATTTCCTGGTTCATTCATATTGAATACAACTAAATCAATATCATTATCCATACACATACTAATAGCTGTTGAATCCATGACTTGTAAACCTTCATTTAGTACGTCCATATAATTTAGTGTATCATATTTTTTCGCGTTCGGATTCTTTTTAGGATCCGAATCATATACACCATCAACACCATTTTTTGCCATTAAGATAACATCTGCATTAATTTCAGAAGCACGTAATGCAGCGGTTGTATCTGTTGAGAAGTATGGAGAACCTGTTCCAGCTCCAAAAATAACGATTCTTCCTTTTTCTAAGTGACGCAATGCACGTCTTAAAATGAATGGTTCAGCGACTTTTTGCATTTCAACAGCTGTTTGAACACGTGTTTGCACACCTTCTTGTTCTAAAGCATTTTGAACTGCTAATGCATTGATTACTGTACCTAACATACCCATATAATCAGCTTGAGCACGATTCATTCCCATTTCAGCCATCATTTTGCCACGAATGAAGTTGCCACCACCGACAACGATTGCAAGTTCTACTCCCAATTTTTGAACTTCTTTTAATTCTTTTGCTAATCTCTTTAAGATTTCTGGATCAAAAGCAGCTTCAGGACTAGATAATGCTTCACCACTTAATTTTAATAAAACACGTTTATACATAATATTGCTCCTTATTGAATTATCATAACAATTATACACTATCTTTCATTAAAGAAAAAGAAAAACCCTTGGAATTTCCAAGGGTTAGAAGTAAAAGTTAAATTACTTAGCCATTTGAGCAGCAACTTCTTCAGCAAAGTTTTCTTCGCGTTTTTCGATACCTTCACCAGTTTGGAAACGTACGAAAGTTACTACTTCAGCTTTGTTGTCTTTCAAGAATTGAGAAACCTTAGTTTTTGGTTCTAAGAAATATTCTTGATCTAATAAGCATTGGTCTTTAAAGTGTTTGTCAACTTTTCCTTTTAAGATTCCTTCCAATACTTTTTCTGGCTTTTTAGCCATGTTAGGATCAGCCTTCATCATTTGTAATTGAAGTTCACGTTCGTGTTCAACTTCTTCACTTGGTACTTCAGCTTGAGATACATATTTTGGAGCCATACTAGCAACTTGCATTGCTAAGTTTTTAGCTACAGTAGCATCTTCAGTTCCTTTAACAACTACAACAGCAGAAATGGATCCACCCATGTGCATGTATGAACCGAAAATTTCATCATCTGCTTTTTCAACAACAGCAACACGACGGAAAGAAATTTTTTCTCCGATAGTAGCTGTAGCGTTGATAATCAAATCATTGATAGTTCCTTCAGCAGTTTGGATGTTTAAAGCTTCTTCAGTTGAAGCAGGTTTGTTTGCAAGAATTGCTTCTTGTAAAGTGTTCATCAAACCTAAGAATTGTTCATTCTTACTTACGAAGTCTGTTTCTGAGTTAACTTCGAATAATATAGCAGTGTTTCCACTAACAGCAACACGAGTTAAACCTTCAGCAGCAATACGTCCTTCTTTTTTAGCAGATTTTGCGATTCCTTTTTCACGTAACCAGTCAACAGCTTTTGCAATGTCACCTTCACATTCAGTTAAGGCTTTTTTGCAATCCATCATACCAGCACCTGTTTTTTCACGTAATTCTTTTACTTGAGCAGCAGTGATAGCCATTTTAGCATCCTCCTATATTTTTTAATTATTCAGCAGCTTTTGCTTCTTCAGCTTTAGCAGCTGGTTTTACGTCTTCACCTTTTTTGTTGAAAGGACGACGATTTTTACGTTCGAAGTTACGTTTTCTACGTTCTTCATTTCTTTGACGACGACGACGTTCGTTTTCAGCGATTTGTGCTTCAACATTTTTGATTACGTCTTCCATAGTTACATCATCTTCAGTTTCATCTAAGTAAGCCATTTCTAATAGACCACCCTTAGCATCAACGATAGCGTCAGCTAAGATTGTTGTAACTAATTTGATTGAGCGAACTGCATCATCATTAGAAGCGATTGCAAAATCAGCATCTTCTGGATCACAGTTTGTATCTAACATAGCGAATACAGGGATTCCTAATTTTTTAGCTTCAGCGATAGCATTGTGTTCTTCTTTTGGATCAATAACAACTAATGCATCTGGAAGTTTCTTCATTTCTTTGATTCCACCTAAAGAACCTTCCAATTTAGCTTTTTCTTTACGTAAGTTAGCTTGTTCTTTCTTAGTATAAACTTCGATTTTTCCGCTAGCTTCCATTTCTTCGATTTCAACTAAACGTTTGATACGTTTTTGGATTGTACGGAAGTTTGTTAATAAACCACCTAACCAACGTTTGTTAACATAGAAAGATCCTGAACGTAAAGCTTGTTCTTCAACAACTTCAGCAGCTTGTTTCTTTGTTCCTACGAACAATACTTTTCCACCACGTTCGCTAATAGCTTTTAATTCATTGTAAGCAGCTTCGATTTGTGCTTGAGTTTGGTTTAAATCTACGATATAAACCCCGTTGCGACTTGTGTAGATGAATGGTTTCATCTTTGGGTTCCAACGGCGAGTCTGGTGACCAAAGTGAACACCGTTCTCTAACATTTTCTTCATTGATACGATTGACATAATAGTCCTACCTTTCCGTTTCTCCTCCATCATTTCAGACGCATGCAACACCTTCGTGCACGGGCACACGAATCCATGATGTGTGTAATAAGCGCAATCACGCGCTTTTACATTATAGCAATATCCTTTTTAACTTGCAAGATGTTATTTCTCAAAAGGATGCGCTTTTTTATAAGCCTTCACTAACTGTGCAGTCGTGACATGCGTATAAATTTGCGTTGTTGATAAAGATGAATGGCCTAGTAATTCTTGAACAACACGTATGTCCGCTCCATTATCCAATAAATGTGTCGCAAAACTATGTCTAAGCATATGTGGATGTAATTTCATGTGCATCCCTATCTTTTTGGCATGCTTATCCATTAGATATTGAATGCCACGAGATGTGAGTTGCTTACCTTTTAAATTCACAAACACATGATCATCGATTGCGTATTTTGACCAAAACTTACTTTTATACTCCAATAATTCTTTTTCAAAACCTTGATAAAAAGGCACAATACGATCTTTATCCCCTTTACCACGAATATGTACAATGCGATTATTTAGATCTACTTGTTTCCACTCTAAATTCACACATTCACTTACACGTAATCCACATGCATACATGATCGTAAATAATACACGATCTCGATATTCATCATCCTTTGCGTCGTTGTAAGAATTCAAATATTCCTGAATTTCTTCCACAAACAAAAAATCGGGTATTTGTTTGGATTTTTTTGGTGTTTGAATCCCTATCAATGGATTTTCAATAATCCCCATATATTCAGCCAAATATGTATAAAACGAACGATACACACTCATTTTACGAGCTATTGAGCTTGCTTTTAGATGATCTAACGTAGCTAGAAAATTCATAAAAGTCAATCTATCGCAAGATTCAAATGAATCAATAGATTGACTTGTTAAATATTCTTTAAATTGGTTTAAATCATTTTTGTATGATTCGATCGTTTTTTCAGATTGGGTATTTTTACGATAAATATATTTTAAAAACCGCTCAATCAATTCATCCATCGACTTCATCCTTGATTTGTGCAATACGAGCTAATGCTTGAGAAGCAAATTTTTCTTTACGCTCATGCTTCTTGCATTTTTCATTTAAGTGCATAATACCAAAGTTTGCATTCATCGGCTGAAAATGTTTTGCATCACAATGCGTAATGTAATAGGCTTGTGAACCCATAACGCATGTGTTCCCAAAACAAATAGGCTCTTTACCTTGCATATATAATGCCATATTAATTCCGGCAATCAATCCAGATGCGCAAGATTCAACATACCCTTCAACCCCAGTCAATTGTCCTGCAAAGAAAAGATCATCGCGTTTTTTAGATTGATAGGTTTCTTTTAAAACAACTGGACTTGATAAGTATGAATTTCGATGCATAACACCATAACGAGTAATCTTTAAATTTTCTAATCCAGGAATCAAGGCAAACACTCTTCTTTGTTCAGGCCAAGTTAAATGTGTTTGAAAACCAACAATATTATACATACTGGCAGCCACATTATCTTGGCGCAATTGAACAACAGCTACAGGATGAGAATCCTTATCTTTTTCAAGTCCAACTGGTTTTAACGGACCAAACAACATCGTCTTTTTTCCACGTCGAGCCATTTCTTCAATTGGCATACATCCTCCAAAATAAGTTTCTTTTTCAAAATCATGCAAATTCACACATTCTGCATGAATAAGTGCATCATAGAATGTTTCAAATTCATCCGCATTCATTGGACAGTTAATATAACTTGCTTCTCCCTTATCATAACGAGATTTATAATAAGCTTTACTAAAATCAATAGAGTCCTTTTCAATGATTGGTGCAGCTGCATCATAAAAATGAAAAGTATCTTCTGCTGTAAAATCATGAATAGCTTTTGCTAAAGAATCACTTGTCAAAGGTCCAGTAGCGATAATGCATGGTCCTTCAGGTAAACTTGTCATTTCTTCATTTACAACTTCCACTAATGGATGATTTTTAATTGTGTCTGTTATATATTGAGAAAACGTTTCTCGATCAACCGCTAATGCACTTCCTGCAGGTACCGCATGCATATCGGCAGATTTCATAATTAAAGAATCCATCTGACGAAGTTCTTCTTTTAATATACCTACTGCATTATTCATCGCATTTGAACGAAGTGAATTTGAACATACAAGTTCTGCAAAACGATCCGTATGAAAGGCTGGACTTTCCTTTTTAGGACGCATTTCAACTAATCGAACGGGAATGTTTCTTTTTATAAGCTGCCAAGTTGCCTCACATCCAGCAAGTCCTGCTCCTATAACTGTAACTCTTTCCATTATTTTTCTTCCTCTTTTTTCTTAGGTTCCTTTTTTATATAATGGCATTTTGGATAATTTGAACAACCAATAAAAGTTGTGCCAAAACGCGATTTTCTTCTTACAAGCTCATGCCCACATTCTGGACACATCTCACCTGTTGGTTCAGGTTTAGCTTTCTTTTTTAAAGATTCAATTGTCTTACATTCCGGATAATTCGAACATGCCCAGAATTGACCATAGCGACCTTTTTTAATAACCATTTTAGCTCCGCAGTTTGGACAAATCTTTTCTTCTTTTGCCTCTTCTGGAAGCTGATCTTCATTATTTTCTGTGTAGCGACATGTTGGGAAGTTGATGCATGAAATAAACTTACCAAAACGTCCATTACGATACACAAGTTCGCCACCACATTCAGGACATGTACGTCCTACACGTTCCAATTCTTTTTTCGGCATTTTTTCATAAGCATCTTCGACTAGTGGTGCAAATTTATCATAGAACTTATGCATATAAGATATGGAATCTTCGTTGCCTTCTGCGATTTCATCTAATGTTTTCTCCATATCGGCTGTATATTCAACATTGATTACACTTGAAAAATATTGTTGTAGTTTTTCATTTGTTAAAATACCTTGTTCACTAGGGAAAAATACTTTTGTCTTTGAAGTTTCACTCGCCTTATCCAAAGATGCATAGCCACGTTTTTGTAAAGTATCAATGATCGTCGCATATGTACTTGGTCTACCAATGGATTTTTCTTCTAGATCCTTAATCAATTTTGCTTCTGTATATCGTGCTGGTGGTTCTGTAAAGTGCTGTTTCGAAATTGGTGTTACATTTTTTAAAACTTCATTTTCCTCTAATGTCGGAAGCAATGCATCACTTTGTTTTTCATATTTTGAATAGACTTTATAATAACCATCAAAAGTCATTGTTTGTCCACTTGCACTAAATTCCAAATCATTGTTTGTGATTTTGATACTTGTTACATCATAAACTGCATCTTTCATTAAAGATGCCAGAGTACGAGCATAAATCAATGAATACAAACGATATTGATCATTCGTTAAATGGTCTTTGATTGATTCTGGCATACGATGGATATTCGTTGGACGGATTGCTTCGTGTGCATCTTGCGTATTCTTACCATTTTTTTGATGAACATGACCAACATATTCTTTACCATATGTATTTGTGATAAATTCTTTGGCGTCTGAAACAAAAATATCGGATAAACGCGTTGAATCTGAACGCATATATGTAATCAAACCTTCCATATTTCCGCCAAGATCAATACCTTCATACATTTTTTGAGCAACGCTCATTGTTTTCTTTGCCCCAAAACCTAATTTTGTACTAGCTTCCTGTTGCATAGTAGATGTTGTAAATGGAAGTTTGGGTTGTTTTTTCTTTTGTTTTTTAGAAATCGATGAAACAACATACTCCCCATTACATCTTTCTAATAATGCCTTAGCCTCTTCTTCATTTTTGATTTTTGGCTTTTTACCTTCTACTTTAACTAAATCAGCTTCAAAAGCTTTATTCTGCTTTTTACATTGTGCATGAATTGTCCAATATTCTTCTTGTTTAAATGCTTTGATTTCATTTTCACGATCCACAATCAACTTCAATGCGACAGATTGCACACGACCTGCTGATTTAGACTGAATCTTATTCTGTAATAGTTTACTTAATTTAAATCCAATAATTCGATCTAGCATACGACGTGTTTCTTGTGATTTCACAAGGTCCATATCAATTTGTCTTGGTTCTTTCATCGCTTCAAGAATAGCTGGTTTTGTGATTTCATGGAATACAATACGATTGTTGTCTTCAATATTTAAATTCAAAACACGAGCTAAATGCCAGGCAATTGCTTCTCCTTCACGGTCCGGGTCACTCGCTAGATAGATATCTTTTGCCTTAGAAGCATATTCTTTTAATTCTTTTACTACTTCTTTTTTTTCTTTACTAATTTTATATTTAGGTTCAAAATCATTTTCTACATCAATTCCTAAGCCTTCTTTTCCACTTGTCGCCAAATCACACACATGGCCTTTGCTGGAAACGACTCTGTAATCTTTTCCTAAATATTTCTCAATCGTCTTCGATTTTGAAGGCGATTCCACTATAACTAAATGTTTTTTCATTTTATTACCCCATATTCACGCTATATAAAACATTAAAAATTTCATTTTGTCAATCCTAGATATCATCAACATCTTTAATATCTACCAAAATATTGGCACCATTACTAATAAGATAATTACACCCTTGATGTTTTTCATCTTGAAAAGCAGTTGGTACACAATAGATTGGTACACTTAATTCTAAGCATTCATTTACCGTAATCATCGTACCACTTTTATAGGCTGCTTCTATCACAACTAAACTATCACTTAGTGCGGCAATTAAACGATTGCGCCATGGAAAGTGATACGCCAAAGGTTTGACGTGCATTGGATATTCACTAATGATCAATCCATTATTTTTCATCCTTTCAAATAAATATGTGTTTTCCTTAGGATAAATCACATTAATACCGCAGCCAAGTACACCAATTGTTTTTGTCGCATTATAATGTGCTCTAGCATCAATACCTTTGGCAAGACCGGATACGATCACATACTTGGATTGTAGTCTTTGTACAATTCTATCCGTATTCTGTAAAGCTTGCGTTGAACAATTTCTTGCTCCAACTATACCCACGCCTTTTTCTTTTAATAAATTAATATCTCCTTGATAAAAAATAATCCATGGTGGATAGCGAAGTCTTTTAAATGCATCTGGATATGCATCATCCATAATTGTAATATACGCATATGGATAATGAATGATGGAATAGTTTTCATGTGCCTTTATAGCATTGCCAATTTTCTTCCAATCCCCATCATATTGGATGGCATACCATAAAATAGCTTCCCTGTTTATTTTCATATACTCTTATACGAAAAAAAATAGACTTTTTCTAAAAAAACTAAAAAGTCTATCTATATTATATATATGCCTCTAGCTATTCTTATATTCTCATATTTGTATTAAATTTTCTACAAATTCTCTATTTATTTTATTTTTTAAAGAAATTTATGCCAAAAATAATGCCAAAAAAAAGAAAAAATTATGCCAATGATTTGATCAATAAAAAGAACCTACGCATTACACGTAGGCTCAATTTAGTCATTAAAATTAGTCATTAAAAATATAGTATAGTTCAACTTTTGTGTCATTATTTTATATTTTGAATCATTTTATTAAATTTTAAGCAAATCTTCCATACGGATTAGTGTTGTATCCTTTTGAATTTAATACACCAGCTTTCATCCATCTTCTTTCACCTGTAGATGCACTAATCCAACTAATCCAAACGAATCCTTCACGTTTTACATATCCGTCATATCTGACAGACATTCCGTTAGAGTAGTACAATCCTGTATCAATTCCTTTTTCTGTAGGTGCTTTTCTAATTTTCAAAGTTGTGTTTGGATAGAATGTAGCACTTTCTCTAATAAAATCAGAAGGAACACTGTTTAATACAGTCGGTGTTGATTGAGCACTTCCTCCAGGAACATGAGGATCGGTATCAATACCTGCATTATTTGTCCATCCAATAGCCACCCCATTACGATCTACACGATACGGATATTTGGCACCTTTAATCACTCTACCAATCGTACCATTCCAATCGCCTTTATAAACTTTACCTGTACCATAGCAATTTACACTTAATGTATTTGTGCAAATTGGAGTACCAGTAGAGTACTTCTCACCACTTGGAGCGTTTGGAGTACTTGGAGCACTTGGTGCTACAGTCTGACCATCTAATCTAGCATTTACTTCTTGTGCTAACTGTGGCATTTTCGAATGCAAATAAGGACCAGGACAAGATGTAGCTGCAAACATTCTATGTTCAGTTAAGCTTCCATTCGCATTACCAGTGTAATTCAATCTGAATCCATATCGTTTGCATACATCCACGCATAGATTTACTAATGAGTTCCATGCTTTTGATGAGATCGTCCACGTATCTGTATTATCGTTCGCAATTTCAATTGTAATTGATTGGCAATCGTTGTAGTAGTTACTTGAAGTCCATGCACGATTCTCTTCGTCAACATTAGCAACGATCGTACCATCTGAGCCGATGCAATAGTTTGCACTAGCCATTCTTCCACTTACTTGGAATGATTGAGCACATCTTTCGGCGCTCCACTGACAAGCCATGTGGTGAGGTGTGATTTTACAGACCTTGTAACCACCTCTACCACGCATATAGTTATCTGTACTAGCAGGAATATATTTATTTGTTAAGCTTGAGTATGACATTCATCTTCACCTTCTTCTTTACCATTGCTCAATTCTGTTTGAGCTTCTTCTGATAATTCTTCAAATTTTACTTCTTTTTCTTCCATGATTCTGTCCTCCTAATTCTTCTCGACTAAAAAGTCCTGAATTTCCTTTCGTGTAGTCTTTAGGCTTTCTTTATCATCTTCCGATAACATTCCATCGAGGATGGCCATGTTTGCTTTTAACATTAAATCACCTCTTTTTTTATCCTCTTCTAACCGTTCATCGTGGTCAGACAGAATGCGAGTATGCTCCTCTAATTTGCGATTGATACCTTCTTGATTCAATGTTATCTTTTCAAGTGAATTTAATCGCTCATTATCTTTGTGTAGCAATTCATCATGCCTTTTGACTGTAGCTTTCAGATCGTCATTAGGCTTTTTTAACTCTTTGATAATCTTCACAACACCCCAAATAGATGCTATGAAACCACAAATCCATACAATCTGTTGGCTTGTAATTACAAAATCCATACAAACCACCTACTTTATTTTTTTTCTGTCTGGCCTTCTACAAATCTTGTGAAAGCTTGGTGCATACCAGTACTAGCTAAACCCATAAGTGCACCATAGACTGCATTCTCAATTGTCATACCACTGACTGCTAAGTTCAACACTAATCCAACGAACGCAAGCACTGTAGGGATGTATTTGTTTGGAAATGATTCAAATGAAGTTTTCAAAATGTAGCCGACGATCAAACAAGCTACTACAACAACCAAAACAAAATACTTACTTAATTCTGCAAAATCAATCATCTTTTATTCCTCCTATAATTTAGTTACGTTTAGCATCACATAGCCTTCTTTGAATCCGTCATTAGTAGTGATGCTGCGAATCTGTGTCATTCTAAATAAACCTGTATCCGTTTCTTTTCCTTCATCTAACGATACTTGTTTAAATAACACATAATCTTGTTCGTTGATTTGTTTGTCTGTCAAATCAAGAATAATAAAGTCATGCTCAGTAAAGAAATTCCATAACTTTGTATTTAAATTGATTTCATGAACTTTAGTCATATAAAATCCTCCTATTAATATAAAAAAGCGAGGTAAACAAAAATGCTATATTCTGACAAATTAACATCTTGGTTAAAAGAAAAGAAAATCTATCTAAAATACAGCACTTACACAAATTATTGTAATGTGATCCACAATCACATTATGCCAAAACTAGGCAATTATCAGATTGAAGATTTGAATAACGATATTCTGCAGGAGTTTATTCTTCAAAAACTTGAAAATAGCCGTAAAGATGGCAAAGGTGGTATATCTTTTAAATACGCTAAAGACATTATTCAAATTCTTAAATTTACACTTCCGCTCAAAGTCGATATTCAACTTCCATATCATCCTCCTAAGGCGGTAGAGATTTTTGAAAAAGAACATCAAATAACATTAATTAATCACCTCCAATCTGAGATTAATTATAAAAATTTTGGAATCCTTTTATGCATCCACACTGGAATACGCATAGGTGAGCTATGTGCTCTTAAATGGTCTGATATAAACACTCAAACCAAGTTATTAAACATAAGCAAAACCATGATACGAACCTACACAAAAGAAGATGGTAGCCAATTGCACATTACTCCGCCTAAATCACGTTCTAGCACACGTATGATACCGCTCAACACTTGGATAATGTACTACGCAATACTTCTTCAAGGCGATGCAGACAACTATGTGTTAACGAATCGAGATAAACCGATAGAGCCTAATAAATACAGATTGTATTACAATCAGATTCTTAAAGAACTTGAGCTCCCACACCACAAATTCCATGCGTTACGACATACATTCGCTACAAGATGTATTGAATGCGGATGTTATTACAAATCATTAAGTGAATTGTTAGGCCACTCCAATGTATCAATTACAATGAATATCTACGTGCATCCGCAGATGGAATTGAAGCGTAAATGTGTTGAATTACTTTGTGATTACTATACGTTGTAAATGTATGACTTTTACTACTAATAGTACTGGTGGAGAATATAAACATAAATTAACCTTTGATGAGATGCCTAGTCATAATCACCATCTAAGTGGTTATTCAAATGCATTTGGCTCAAAATACTATTACAACCTAGTTGGCGGTAGTAATAGCTATGGAGATAAGAATACGGGTAATGCGGGTGGAGATACACCTCACAATAACGTGCAACCATATATAGTTGTCTATTTTTGGAGAAGGACCGCATAATTAAGCAGTTCTTCGCCAAAAGAAAACTGTAATATAAGGCGGTATATTGTTATGATATCCGTCTCCACCGGCTTTAGATACATCAAAGCCATAACTATTTGAGCCTTGAAGAATAGGCTTGTTAGCTGCAAACGGAGATGAAGCTTGAGCTGTTTGACCACCTCTTGCATATAGTTTATGACTGTGCGAAGGCATTTCATCTACAGTCAACTTGTGCTTGTATTCACCGCCTGTATTATTAGCAGTAAATGTCATACTTGTACTACCATCATTGCCAGTGCCTTCACCGATTAAAGTACGCCCTTGCCCAAATTGTTCCCAAGTACCACCTAAAAAGTTACCAGGATTATTGTTGTCGTATGTGATATAAACCGCACCCACCGGATATATTACACTTAATATTTTTGCTAAATCACGATACATAACAGTACTGCCATTAGCAACTAATAACTTATCAGATGATGTGTTTTCTTTGACCGAATTAATTGCTAGATCACCATTGATCGTTAATGTATTTGCACTGTTACCATCTTGGCCGAAGAAAGTTAATGACTTTCCATCTTTACCGAAGTTTATCAATGTGTAAGTTGGTGTTACAGTTACGATTTGCCAAGAGTAATCACTCATAAATGAATCCTTAACACCGAATGCAATTTCATATGTAGCAGTTGTTGAGGTAAATAAATTACCTGCTTTGTAATCTTGTTCAAGAGTATAGTTGTTATCCCATGAGTTGATTTTCGTCCAAGCAGTATCTCCACTTGTTCGATACTGAATATAGAATGATGTTACATTCTTATTACTTAAACTAGTAAATCCTACTTTGAAGTGTAGCAATGCATACGTACCACTTGATTCATCTACTGTATAGCCTGAGTTAGCACGTTTAGCACTTACATTTGTAAGACTAGGTGGATAGTATGCAACCACATTTACTGAACCACTCTTAGTAGCACTTCTACCACGTGAATCTGTAACTGTGATTGTATAACCTATACTTCCACTACTTTGAATTGCTTGAGTTGTAAATGTGCTACCAGTGTATGTTTGGTTGTTGAATTTAGTCGATACAGATGTGATCGTTGAACCTTGATTTCCACTTGTTGCAATCGTGAATTTTAATTTCGATTGATTCTGAACATATTGTCCAATACCTGCACAAATTGAATTTGTATCAGAAATACCAACAGTTCCAATCGTTGGAACAATGCTACTTCTAACTTTGATAGTTGCATTTACTGACTTTGAGCCAACGGAAGTTGAACCACTGATTGTTTCTAATGTAAATGTAGCAATACCACTTGTTGAATCAGGAATATTCTTTTCCCAATCTGTCGGAATGGTATAAGAAAAGCTAGGGGATGTTGTACCACTAGCTATTGTTCCTATTTGTATTTTTGTTCCATTCCAAGTTACATAAACTTTATGCGAAAAGTTGCTTGATGCGCTTGTACCACTGATTTTGATCACACCACCACAATCAAGACTTGGTTTATCAATTGATGGAGTAGTTGCACGTGGTATTGTCGTTAACTTTAAACTTCCACTGCATGAGCCTGTCGTTGGTAAATATGTATCTCTGTCTGCATTATTAAATGATGCACTGACTGATATAGATTTAGAACCATCTGCATTGTGTGATATAGTAGTTGTTCCACTTGCTACCCATACAGTAGCACCACTGTTTACAGTAGGTGTATGTACTGCATTGTGTACAGTCGCTCCATTGATTACAACTTTATACGTTTCTGACAATCCGTAATGATTATGGTATGTAGTATTTGAACGGATACCAACTTTCCATGCAATTTTAGATGTGTTATTTTCAATTGAATAAGATTTCTCTGAAACATCCAACAATAACGAATACTTATCGGTTTGTCCTGTTCCAATCCCTATGTTTCCACTAAATTGTGCCATTCAATCACCTACCTTATCTTTTTAAAGTCCAATGAGCCATTAGCTCTTGGTACAAATCCAAAGTTACCGATTTTTAAAGACTGCGTAAATTGACCATCTGTAATGTACATTGTTTGGTCGTTTATATATGTTACCTTTTCACCATTCTTTTGAATCGACCATTCTTGATTCGTGATTTTAGTCTTAAATGCGCTATCTGATTTGCCTAGAGTTAATCCATCGTTGTCAAAGCTCATGTAATTGTTTACGTTGTCTGTAGTTTTCTTCAAACCATCAACACGACCATTTACACTGTCGATTTGACCATTCATCTCATTCTTTGCATCATTAACTGATTGATTAATTGACCATGTAAAGTCCTTTTTCGTCTGAGTGAACTGAGTTGATAAATCTTTTTGATAATGTTCAAACGCCGAATTTGATACGTAAGTTTCACTAACCTTTGAAGTAATTTCATTCGCCTTAGTCTCAATAGCAGATTGTCGCTCAGTACGTTCTGTATTGATTGCTTCATCTACATCCTCAGGAGCAGGAGTCCAGTCTGTTGCTTTGTTACCTTTTTCAAGTTTGAAATTACTCAAGATGATATTTGATGCAGTAGATGGCCGTCCTGTAAGATCATCAATTATAAACTCCGTCCCTGGCAATATATCATTATTCGGGGTTCCAGTAGCATAACATCGTCCATTCTTATTTATGTATAATTGCCATGTCGCATTTTTAACAGTTACTCCAAAAGACCAATTGCATCCACTCGGTACATTCGAAGCATCACATGATATAGTGTATATCTCTCCTTTAATTAGCTTTTGATATGCTTTCAAGTAGAAATATGTATCATCTACTCCTGTACCAACCTTTATTGATAAATCATCTATTTTGGTTGTCTGGCCACCAGCTCGTATATATTGCATTAATAAATTACGCCCACCAATTTGTAAGTTATCAATCTTATTACTAGTTTCAGTAATCGACTTTGCTTGTAATTTAATCGCATCTGCATTTTGCTCGATTTTAGTTGTATTTGAAGTAACTTTGTTTGTTAGTTCTGCAAGGTCTTTCTGAGCTTGTTCTGCTTTAGCTTTTGCATCATCTGCTGCATTTTGTGCTTCTTGTGCATTTCCTATTGCAGTTTGAGCATTACCTTTAGCAGTAGTTGCATCAGACTGAGCTTTCTGTACTGCAGTTTCTGCGTTTGTTAAACGAGTTTGAGCTTTTGTGATTTCGCTCTCAGTCGCATCAACTCTACCAGTCACTGATTCTAGATTAGCTTTTGCATCCGCTAATTCCTTGTTAGCATTGTCTAAATTTAATTGAGCACTGTCTGCCTTTTGTTTAGCTTCATCTGCTAATGACTGAGCACTCTGTGCATTTGTAATTGCTTGACTAGCAGTTGATTGTGCTTGCGTTGCCTTTTTTGTTGCTTCAGTAATATCTAACTGAGCTTGAGTTGTATCTGATTGCAATCTTTCAATTGAACTTGCTTGAGTTATGATTGAATCTGCATTTTGTTGAATCTTAGTATTTAAACTACCTTCAATGCTTGTTAAATCACTCTTAGAAGCATAATTTTGAGAAACTGTAGTCGATAGTTCACCGACTTTCTTTTCAATTTCTGTTGTAACATCTGCATGAATAGATTTTGATTCAGTAGTTAAATCAACTTTTGTAGCATACGTTTCTTTTACAGTAGCAATTTCTCCTGCATTGGCATTTGCCTTATCAACTGCATCTTGAATCTGTTGCTTTGAATCATTGATATCTCCTTTAATCGCATCAATCTGTTTCTGAGCGTTACCAGTACTAGTATTGGCATCTTGTGCTAGTTGCTTAGCTTCACTTGATTGAGCATTTGCAGTTGTAGCTAATTCATTCGCTTTACTTGCAGCCGTTTGAGCTTGTGTCGCTTTATCAACGGCTTCTTTAGATTGAGTGTTAGCTTGAGATACTTGAGTATGAATCTCACCAATCTTTGCATCAATCTCATTCCAGGTATTATCAAAAATAGCTTTCGTGTACTTGATTTCACTTGGATTTGCATACGTACATTTCCAACGTTTCCAAAGAAATTTATCTGATTGATAAACCGCATTACCAACGAACCATTCACCACCGATTAATTCGGTTTGAGATGTAGAATAATAGAATTGTTCCTCGGCACTCACAAATGACTGACCATCTTCACCTTTGATTGCACTCCATCTGTACTTAGTTGGGTCTTCAGAACCATACTGCTTTGAATCAGAATACTGACCAATAAATTTACGATTTGAATCTGTCAAACTAAAATCAACTCGCCCATCTGAACTATTGGCATAGGCAATATGTACATATGCGCTTGTTCCATTCTGACCGTCTTGTAGTCGCATTACAGTGACTTCTGCGCTTGCTTTATGTATTTCACCACTCATTGCTTTAAATCGGTATACGGCCTTTTCTGTGAAGTCTGAAGCGTTGACTGTGATTGTTTGACTTGTTGATATTTGCTCATCATCTTTGTACCAAATAATTGAATACTTAGATGTAATATCAACTCCATCATTCTTAACAATTGCAGTTAATTGAGTCGAATCTGAATCAGTCTTAAATAGAACTCCATTTGAAGATACGATTGAGCCTTCATAAACTTTTTTTAACTCAATCATCTTGTTCATTTCTGAAATAAGAGCCGAACTAATCTGCGATTGTTTTTCTTCAAAGTTATCGAAAATAGTCTTGCACTTCTCGGAATCCGTAAAACAAATCTCTTGTTCTGTGATTCGTGCTTCAAGGTACAATGTAGGACTATACTCCGCATCTTCGATTGTGAACGTATCACCAATATCACCATCAATATATGCGTCAACATCGTAAGTAACTTTAGGGACACAGTTCTTTTTCAATTGAGCTAAAGCTTGACCGTACAACGTTTCTACATTTTCAGTTTCATAAGACCAAATTTGCACTGCGTACATATCATTTGAATGATTTGTGATCAGTGTTGAAGGGAATCTGTCTCTAGATTGAGGCGCTAGTATGTTATTTCCATTAACTTTATAAAGAACATTTCCATTCGAATCCTTAACAGTTCGGCCACTGATTGAGTTCAATTGTAATCCATTTGTTCCTGTTGGACGAATTGCGGTATACAATTCAGTAATATCACTTGTTTTAGTGATTCCGTAAATGTTGTTTGGGTATCTCAAGATCGTACTGTGTTTATCTGTTCCCATCCCTTGAACACTATCTGAATGAGCACGATAAATATTCAGTACAACATTCTTCAATGAGTAATCATCATTTAATTGAGTTACGAACTCTAATTCTGCATCGAATACATTTGCGATTGAATACAATCGAGCTAATACGGTATCTGTACCTGTCCATTCGTGTGTAATCTTCTTATTTGATACTTCGTTTGTACCAATAACGAAAGAACGTTCAAATCCATACGCATTAATATACTCAACAAATGACATTGCTCTAGGCGCTTTATATGCATCCACATATTCATTCGTTAATTCAAGGCAAAGGCCATAGGCGGTAACAGTCGTTGTGTCACCACCTTTTTCTACTGACATGATTGTCAAATGATAGCCTTTGTCTTTGCGTTTAAAACTTAGCTTATTACCTTCAACTAAAAAGACTGCATCATCATGTGCAGTCATTGTAGTAAATTCAAATGTGTAAGATGAGCCTTTTAAATAAGTATGCAAGATTTCATCAAAGTAATGCATAGCACTAGGCACAGTGTTATCAAGGAATGTTAATACCTTGTTATAAGGACTTAATACTGCGATTCTAATTTGTTCCATTATAACCATGCCTCCCTTATTTTAGCTTTTACAATCGGCTGAGCTTTTGTCCATTCTGAGCACGTAACTTTAACTTCTGATGTTCCGACTGGCGCTTTAAAATATTGAGTACCTAACACTTCGTCCTCTGGTCTAGCCATTCCATTCACATAAACATGAGATGATTTACCATCAATCGTGATATTTGTTCCATTAGGATACCTATTAGGAATATCCTTCCATTTTTCAACGTTCATCTTTTCAAAGTCAATGACATCAAATCCCATCATTGACATCACTTTGTTACCACTTCTATCTCCCCATTGTTTGAAAGCAATTTGAATCTTTGCACACTTCATGTTTTCAATCTCTGGGATGTAGAAGTTGTAGTATCTCGCCCAAAAGAAGAATCGAATATTTGCACCTTCTTTTAAAACATCACAACTACCCCATTTATAGTAAAAAGGGTTTTGAGCTTGTAAATGAGATGTTGTAAACTCCCAATTTTTCAATATTTTACCATTTGCCCATATTTCATAATGACCTGTGTTACCGATTGCATCTGTCTTGTACCAATTACATCCACAGATGAATTTATCATCTTCAGTTAAGAAGTTAATACACATTTCACCAGTCTGTCCCATAAGGCCGGCATAAAAACACAAATGAAACCAACAATAGAAATTCTTAGCGCCACTTGCATCTCCACTTGAATCTGCAGGTAATACCAATGTTCTTAATCCACCGTTTGCATTTCCTTTTTTTGTTCCAACCGAACCTAATCCAATAAACTTTTTATCAAACCAAGTGTGTTCGGCTAGCGTTCCATTTGTTCCATAACTTGGATGCATTACATCAGTACCGCCAATATCATCTGAACATTTATAAAAATCATCAATAGATGCTAACCATTCACTTTGTTTGTACGTCTCACCATCCAATTCTTCGATTTTTCCGTACTGCATGACTCCTTCTTCAGATACCAAACCAATATATCCTGTTTCAGATGTTGTTGTGATGTCATAATCAACACTAACTGGTACAGTTCCTTCATTGACGATATTCAAAACTCCATCAGTAGCAGTAAACTCTTTTTCTGTGGTTGAATACTTCCTAGGGTCTGAGCAATAAATCTCAATTTCACCGATCACGTTATTACTTCCACCATCAACCTGTGTATTTGAAGTCTTTGTTCCAATGAAATACTTATCGCTTTCATCATTGAAGATGACCTTAACTTGTTCACCACTCAACAATTTATTCATCTTATTGAAAGCATCACGAAATTCTCTGCTTCCTCTAGCTAATAATTGATACCTAACAGTAATCGTTCTTGCAGGTGTAGTTTTATATCTGTAATAAGAGCCATCCATTCCATCAATTTCTTGATCCGTAACTTCTGATTCCATTAACTCACGACCTGTTACAGAAAGTGTTCGATAACCATCAATTTCATTTTCTAAATATACGCCATTGTATGACATGGCTTCTGTCGGTAGGTTAGTACCGACAATGCCACTATTTACTGTGTTTACGAATGCATACATTATCTGTTACCTCGCAATCTCTCATTGAATTTTGAATGTTTGTTAATCTCATTCTGATTTGCTCTATATGTTGCACGTGCAAATTCACGATCATTAATGTAAAGAGGAGTTTCAATCGTTAATTGAGCATTGTTTGTGTATTCGTACTCAGGATTCATGTCGCTTACGACCCCTCCAAAAGCCATTTTAGGAGCATCTACCATTGGAAGATATAATAAATCCTCTGAAGCTCTTTTTACGTCAGAATACATTGATTCAAGGCCTATAACTAAGCCTTTACCAATCCACATACCATCTTTTCTAGTAACCTTAGATGGGGAACCGATTTTAGCTTTTGCTTGAATTGCCGCATCAGCTGCAGATGCTAAACTAGCGGCCGCTGCTCTAACAGAACCTTCACTAGCTCTTAAACCATTTGCCAATCCTTGACCAATCATACGACCACAGTATTCTGCTCGTGATTGGCATGAATTGAATGCAGATAGAATTGATTGGCATGAACTTTTTGCAATGGATACACCTGTTTTAAGACCGCTTGATAAGCCTTTAGTGAATTTAGTTCCCATTACAGTACCACTAGTTGTTGCTTTTGCTTCTGCATTTGTCATTGCAGTAACAATCGCATTAATAGACGTTACTGATGCACTAGATGCACTTGTAAATGCACTACTAATTGTTGAAGCCACTGTAACTAACACCGCAATACTTGTTGCAGTTGCCATTACAGAACTTGCAACTGGTGCAATAGCTCCTGCAAATGCAGTCATAGCTCCACTTGCAACTGTTAATGGTTCTGAAATTCCGCTTAATGAGCTTAAAGCATCTGATAATGATGGAATTGTAGCCGATAATGATTCAATACCTGCTTGAGTTGATACGATCATTGTTAATGCGGTTGCTAATGCCATCATTTGAGCGCCAGTATCGCCCATTCCACTTGATGCAGTTGCAATAGCTCCAATTCCTACTGCTACCGCTCCTAGACTAGCTCCCATATCAATTAAGTTAAGGCTCGTAATAATCTTGATTCCATTTGCTAGTTGCTTGAAACCTTTACCTGCATTTAATGCAGACTGTCCAATAGATTTAATCACTCCTGATACTGAGTTTAAGATTCCACTTACTGTTTCACCAAATGATTGAATCACATTTGAAATCCCTTCAAAAACATCTTTAATAACTGGGCCAAAAGCAGAGACAACATCTGCAACACCTTCGAGAATTGCTTTCATGCCTTCTCCTTGAGATGCAACTAATGCCATAGCAGCACCAGTGGCAAGAATAGCCGCTGCCAACGCTAACCATGTAGTTGGCGGTACCATTGCAATTGCAGTTCCTAAACCTGTAAATGCAGTTGCTAAACCCTGGCCGATTCCTTGCGCTACTGTACTGATTGCAGTACCGAAGGATTCAATAACAGTACCGACTCCTTCTAAAGCCGATTTAATGCCTTGCCCGATACCTTGAAATGCAGTACTAATAGCTTCTCCTAAACCTGTGATGATTCCCTTTACACCTTCACACACAGAAGAAATAACATTTGAAATTCCTTCAAATGCTGAATTAATAATCTGAGCTGCTTTAGATGTTTTTTGTGCAGTTTGTATACTTGCATTTCCAATATCAGATACACCGCTTGAAGATGGGCTAGATGTTGGAGCACCTTCTGTACCTCCAACGCCTTTGATTTTATCCATGATTGACTTTAGCTTTGAATAGCCACTCTGTGCAGAGCCAACAACTCCCTTGATTGTGCTAGTTAATTTGCTACCAACTTTTACTCCAACAAATGCACCGGCTAACAATTTAACTGCACTCGCAAATTTCTTAACATCTTCTGTTTTAAGATTTGCTACAAAGTCTGCAATCTTACTTGTTACATCCTCTACTTTTGCAATGATATTTCCAATATCCTGTCCTAACTGTTCAAAGACTTTACTATCCTGTAACTTATCCATTACATTTCCGATAGCATCTTTGATTTTATCGAACATTGTGATTGCATTCTGTACGGCATCCGTTTTCATAAAGCCATCATAGAATTGTTGGATCATAGCTTTTGCATTGTTCGCTCTGTCTGCTAACCAATCCATAGCTTTTGATACATTCTCCATGACTCCTGGTTTAAAATCCCATGTCAAACCATCGTCTTTAGTCTCCATAATTGAATTTCTGAAATCGTAGATTTTAGATTTAATCTTTTCTAGATTATCAACCAATCCACCCATAGCTTTCGACTTCATCATATTGTTCATAGCCGACATAAAGCCTTGTTCAAGGTTCTGTACCGCACTCTTGATGTTAGTCATGGATGTTTTAACACCTTTAGAAGCTTCTAATGCAGTGTCTGCAAATCCACCTGTTTCAGTATCACATTCAATCATTGCATCGTTTAACTGGTCAAATGAAATAGTTCCGTTCTGCAATGCTTCATACAATTCATTTGTATTTCCACTCGCAATACCTAGTTTTTTTGCAACCTTTGTCAATGCAGGTGCCATTGTTTCCTGTAATGTTCTCCATGATTGCATATCTACTGTACCTTTAGCAAGCATCTGTGAATACTGTTGTAAGCCACGTGATGCATCTGCAGAACTTGAACCACTCGCTAAAAATGCATGGTTCAATGCGATTGTTGTATCGGTTGCCTTGTCAATGTTACCTGTAACTGATGCTAACGACTTAGACGTTGTTACTACATCCGTCAAGCTTGTTGGTAAGCCTTGAACCGACTGATTTAACTTTGCGACACTCTTTTGAGATTGTTCAGATGCAAATCCCAAAGACTTCATAACTTTTGGATAGGATTGCATGGTATCAAATCTGTCTATAGCTCCATCAAGAGATGAACTTAGAACGTTCATAGACGTTCCTATAACTTTAGTGATTCCAACACCAGCCACAATAGATTTAACCCTATCGCCAAACGACTGACACGATCCTAAAGCTTTTTTCATTGTTGAGGTCATATTCTTGTCGGTTGCCGACAATATAGCCTCAACGCTAAAACTTTCTGCCATTGTTATCCCTCCTTCTTTTGCTCTTTTATGAACTGTGCTAAACCATCAAACTTGCTTTTCTTCTTAATACCCATAACTCTGTCCAACTGCTTTTGATAATCAAAGAATTTATCGAACTTCGTATATACAGGCTTTAACTTTTTGCCTGCACGCCTTATTGCTCGCGCTGTCATATTCAAATAGGCTTGCAAGTGGATTTCGTATTGTTTATCTACGATTTGAAGCTCTTTAGACTTCATTAAGAGCCGATATTCGTAAGGAGTAATATTGTTCACTTGCTCCAAACTTTTGAAGTCTAGGTATCTAAAACAAGTCATTACAACACGTTCATACATTTCTTCAAATGTTTCTTCTACTTCGTCTCTGCTTCCTGTACGCTCATTAGTTGCATCACTTCTTTTCTGCATACATTCGCATGAGATAAAAAATTGATTACATCCTCGAAAACTTTATCAATGTCTTCAACATCTTCTAGATAGCTTTCAATCTGTGCTTTTTTCAATCTAGGAGACTGTCCGCTATTCATGTAGAAAATACAATCTACTAACGCATCAATATCTCCTTCAATGATGCTTGCAACCATATATTTCAATCCAATTTCTTTTTTTGTTCCTGTGCTTTGTACATCAACGGCTAGCTTTTTATTAACTTCATGCAAGAATCCAAATCCTGCTACTAATTTATAAATTTCTCCATTTACTTCAATTTCCATGTATTTACTCATTCAAAGTCCTCACTTTCTAAATACAAATATAAAAGGGGCAATTTCTGCCCCATCATGCGTTTATTACGCTTCCTTAGTTACATCCTTATAAATGTAAGATGCGATTTCCTGTTGTTCTTTAGTTACTGATGCATATCCATCTGCACCATTTCCATTTGCTCCAAACGTTAAATCAACTTCCACATAGCCTTCTGCTTCAGATGAAGTCGAGCATTCTGTTAAATATCCTTGGTAGTATTTGGCTTTAAACTTACCAGCATTTGTTTCAGTTCCTTCTTCCGCTAGGTTTACTTCCCAACATTCGACTAATTCATCTGCCAACATAGCCTTTTCTAATTTATCAATGATTGCATCGCCTTTTGGCATAATAGATGTCGATGTGATTTCAATTTCTGCCACTGATGGTGTACGAATAGCTCCATCTTTTGTAGCAGTTGTATCTGCATCTTTTGTAACGTTACGTTCGTTTTCTGTTGGGAAAGCAATTGCACTAGCATTTTCTTTCTTTGAATCTTTTGCAACTCTGAAAAGATAAATAAGCTGCTTACCATTTACCGCTTCAATTACTTCATCTGCGAACATTTGTAAATCAAATTTCATTATTTTCTTCCTCCTGTAATCTTAAAATCCAACTCAAGAACACCATGCATCAATGGTGCTCCTGTACTAGAATCCGATAATATCCGTTGGTTGATATTTTGGATCATAAAAGCAAAATTGTTTGTGTGGTTAATTTGTCTAGCCACTTCCTTAATGGTTTGCATAATTTCCGATAATTCTCCACGCTTTCTAGGATTGTTGTGCCATACATCCACAACTTGCGTGATAGTGCCTAGAATCATTGTTTTATTTCCATAATCATCAACAAGTTGACTGCTACCGATATAAACATACGGATATGGTGTACCTTCACATGGAAGGAACGTATCATAAACACTAACTCCTTTGCTCTTTAACTCTTTTTTTAATTGCACTAGTAATGCACTAAATAATTCCTGCTGAGAATCCATATCATCACCTACTTAACTAGCTTTTTCATGTCTGATTTGAAGATTGGCACTTGTTGTTTGAACGCAGGCCTAACAAATGGTTGTGCATCCATGAAACGTGTTCCAAATTCAACATAAGGTGCATAATGTGTTGTTGGCCCTTCTGCATATGTGAATCCACCATCACGTGTTTCACCTCTGATACTCTTTTTAGTTGTTCCTATTGTATAGTCCCCTTTAAATACCGCATTGCTAACAGTTTTACTTTGCAATTCTATACCGTTTTGTTTGACTACTGTTTTCACATCTTCCAAAGAACAATTCTTTTTTAGCTTCTTCTGCAGTTTGTCTAATCCTCTTATTTCAACTTTTGCCATTTATTGCACCTCAGACAGAATAAAAGACTCCTTTGTGCGCAGTCTTCTTGAATAATCAACTTTGTATTTTTTTGTACCGATTCGAATATGATCAAAAGGCTTTTGATAGATGTTCTGTATATGACAAGTAAGGCTACCTTGTCTAATTTGTCCGTATATCTGCATCATAGTTTCAGTTCTTGTATCCATTACGGAAGCCATTACCATTTCTTCTACAGGTGAATCATCATCATAATTGCCTGTGTTCTCGTTATAAGAACCTTGCACAAATCTTTGAAAGTAAATAGGTTTATCGTACCTCATAAGAACCGAACCTTTCCTTTATTTTGATTGGCTTGTTCATCTCTCCAAGATTGAATCTCAGAAGAGAAAGAAGAGAAGTCATCATCGTTAAATGACATTGACTCCCCTTCTACTGAATGCGTTTGAACACCTTCAGAACCAATCCTATTAAAGCGTTTGATAGACACTTCTGTAATGATATATTCGAGTTCATCCGGTATGATTCTTACGCTTAGAAGCGCTTTAAGTCGACCTTCCGTAAGTCTTACAATGGTATCTAGCTTTTCATCATCAGTTTGCAAACCAAGAAGCAGTTTTACATCATTTAATACGGTTGTTGTCGACATATTCAATCACCTATGCCTTTAAATCAACAACTACATCGCCTTTTGAAACTGCTTTATAGTTTTGATCACATTCAACTACAGTACAGTGATTAGTTGCTTCTGCTTTAATATCTGCTCCTTCTTCGAAATTCTTCCATGTTTTTACGTCTGCACCATAAGCAACAGTTTCTTCAGAAGCTCCTACCTTATATTTGAATTTGTTCTTCATAGATTGTAACTGTTCTGCAACTGCAACTTTTGTAGTTCCTGATTCTTCACCTTGAGAAGCAGTCAATGTTAAATCACGTAATGTTTGAGTATTTGCATCTCCTACTGCAAAGTGTGCAATTGCATCTTGATATTCACACATTAAACGTAATCCCATAATAGCGAACATATCAGAAATAGCACGATCATAGTTTCCTTCTACATGGAATCCTAAGAAACCAGTAGTGCTATCTGTAGTATATGAAAGTCCTGCTTTTACAAATTCAGAATCACTTGGATCTACGTAATATGCAATGATGTTGTTCATTGGAGTAGCCACTACTGTTTTTTCTGCAACTCGATCTGTTAAGAATACAATATCTGCTCCTAAGAAGCTCTTAATGTATGTTAAACCGAATGCAGTCTGCATAGATACATTAGCTTCTCCTAAATAGCGGTAAGCATCCAATGTGTTGACGAATACGGCAATACCAGTAGTATTTCGTTTCATCTGTTGGAATTTGTGTTTAACATTACCGATTGCCATTGCGATAGCCATTTGCCAAGTAGCTTCATGTCCTACTAAGCTACCTAAATTCAACTGTTTATATAAGCGATCAGTGATGTTATCTTGCAAATCAATACGGAACTGTTCATCTGTATCAGATACTGCAGCTTCATAACCTTTCTCTGCAATTGCTTCAATAGATACGGCTTTACGGAATTTCTCGATTCGAATTGTATCGAACACTTCTTCTTCAACTTTGTATTCGCTTAATGGAATAGATTCACCTTCTGCTACCTTTCCATCCTGTAATGTTCCTGTTACTTTCTTTGTTTTTAAAACAGAACCATTTGCTTTACGAATTGGGCGAATGATTCCTAATACATCCAATAAAGCTTGGATATTCTTTCCAAAACTAGTAACAAAATCAATTTCATGTGCTCTAACTTGGATGTTATCTGCTCCTGTTAATCCTGTAGGTGCTGCAAACATTTGCAAGTTCATACCTTTATAAATTTTTTTCATATGTTAGTTCTCCTTTTTCTATTACTGGAATAAATCCATATTTTCCGCAATCATGCGTTGTCTTTCCATTGGATCAGTGATATTCAAGATTGATTCACGAGTTACCCCTTTGTTTGAACCTCCACGTTTAGGACCGTTACCTTTCAGTTTTTCTTTAACTGCTTTTTCTACTTCAGATTCAAACATCTTAACAAATGCATCAACCGCTTTCTTTGTTTTATCTGCATCTTGATTAACTAGAACAGATAAAAGGTCATCACCAACGTTAATATTGTGCTCTGTGCACATTTTGCGTGCTTCATTTGTCATTTCTGCAATCGCATTTTTTGCTTTCAATTCATCCAACTCTTTTTTAACTTTATCACGTTCTGCTTCTGCTCGTTCTTGTGCATTCATATCTGCTAAGCGCTTAGCTTCTGCTTTTTCTTTTTCTTGATCTGCTTTCCAACGTGCAAACCTTTTATCAAGAATCGCATCCAAATCTTTATCTGAATATTTCTTTTCAGATGATTTGTCTTTTTCTTGGTTGTCTTGCCCTTCAGTTGATTGAGTCTGAGTTGATTGAGTGTTTTCTGTTCCTGTACTCTCATTCTCACTTGAATTTTCATCTGCAAAAAGTTGTAAGCAAAAAGGTAGTCTGTCATTGAATTTTTTCATATATATTTCCTCCTATTTTTCTGACTTTGCTTGTCATTTCCCATATCTTTTTAAGGCATAAATGCTTGGCCTATAACCCATACAGTTTAACGACGTGAATGCTTGGTCTTGTTTGGTAATGTGGATATGTAGACTTTATAAGTCTTGGCTTTTCCACAAAAAATGCACCGTTGATTTCGTACTTCAACGATGCACTCTAGCCATTGATCATAATATTGTCTTTCGACACGCTCCAAATATTTGTGATTACACATCTCTCAGTTCCACACATTCAGGATATGCTTCTTCTGTGCCTTTGCATCCAATTCTGAAGAAATTAATTGCTAATTCTCCAGCAAGATCTAGTCCTGAGATATACAACGTCTTGCTATCTTTATCAGGTTCGTAATATCTGCAAAATGCATCGGATGTCATGTCAATTGAATTGGCCAATGTTGCAAACAGTACTGAAATAGCGCTGCAGACGATATCTTTTCCTATCGGAGCGTAATGCGCATGGCCATGTACTTCAATCAAGCAATCACTTTCTGTCTGTTTAATCTTAATTTTTATCACATAGTATCACTCCCTTGCATAATAAAAGGCCACTCGTTTGAGTGACCTGATTTTTAGAATCCTGGAATAATGTCTTTGACATCCTTTAGAGTATTCTTAACTTTTTGAAGCATAGAATTTTCAAATAAATATTCAATTCCCTTCGGAGTGATAATCATATTTGTTAAATCACCCCAAATGATGCCGTCTTTTGTGTTTTCAGGGTTAATTCCAACAATATAACCATCCCTTAACAATCCAATAATTATATATTGCCAATAATTTTCTGGTATAGAATATTCATCATTTGTTAAACGTCTTCTATCTGGCTTTTCGCCTTTTTTCAAGCAATCATATAAGTACTTAAGTACCTGATATACAATTACAAAATAATCATCTCTTGCCATGGTATGCCCCCTTTTTTCTATAGAATAACGCCCAACAAAGAAGATAGCACGACGTTAAAAGAATCTTTTACAAATTCAGATGCTTTTTTCATGCCACTGTTTTCTTCCAAAAAGATAACACCTTCATAGGTGATCTTGAATGGCGGATCGTTTTCTATATAAAGTTTAACATCCTTATACTTGTTCTCATATACCTTAAATCCTTTGATGTACCCATGGGTCACTAATGTGCAAATAATTTCCAACCAATAGTTTTTAGGAATATCAAAGAGTTTGGAATTATATGAAAAGTCTTCTAGCCTTGCTTCTTTACCAAGTTTCATACATTCATATAAATACTTTAAAATCTTGTACATCAATACCTGCATATCATTGCTAGCCATAATATTATCTCCTTTCACTTTAGTATAAAAGAAGAAGCCGACACTTTGTCGACTCATCTATTAAAAAGTAACTTTTTCTCCTCGCTCACGCATGAACTCTCTGGCAATTTCCAAAGCTGACTCCAACGCTTCTTGTTGTAACTCAGGTGGTATTTCAAAGTTCTTCATTTCCTCGGCTGAAGGCATTTTACTATCATCAATAATATAGTCAGAGCCTTCGTATAATTCTTCAAGAGTCATCTTTTTTTTCTTATTTTTTGGCATATTCCAGGTACCCCATTCTCTTCAACATTTCGATTAAAGATTCAGAACATTTAGATTCAATTGCTCCTTCACTATATCCTTGATACTTTACTTTAGTATCATGATAAATCTTCTCAACCAAACTGTCAATTTCGATTTCTTTCAATTTTACAAGTCTGTGAACAGTTCCGTCATGGCAAGGTATTGTAGATGCCACCTGATTCTTTCGTTGATACAATTTCAATATATCATCTCTTGAAGGAAGTGAGCTATTTGGGTGATTGTGTAAAACCTCAAAAGGCGCATCTAAATTCTCTAAATGATTACTTTGTTCAGAAGAAAATCCGCATTGATGCGTCCAACCCCTTTTAGCAGCATCCGTATTTTTTTCCAATACTTTTCCAGTCTTAGCATCAAATGCAACGATGTGTTCAAATTCAGTATCATTGTTATCAGATAGTATCTTTAATGATTCCTGATATAGAGATTCATTAACCACTTTATGCCTTGTTAGACCTTCAAACTTATCATGATACTTCTTTGAGTTCATTAATTTGGCATCTACATGGCATGGTCCAGTCTTACCAGTTTCCTTAATATACGATTTTTCTTTTTCTTGAGTATTTAACATTTTCCACTCGTCAAACCTCAGATCATGATCTCCATTTGCTAATCCATCTAGCCACTTTTCATACTCCTTACGGTCTGAATGTGGTGCAGTTGCACAGTGGCAATTTGGATGCATAGGTGGAGCATTTTCTCCTATTTCCATGTCTTTAAGCTTGAATGTTTTGCCATCCATTTCTTTACACAACGGACACACATCTTTTAAGCTACAGGCAATATATTCATACTCATCTATTCCGTTAGCTTCGTAAGATTCAATCTGTGCTTGTGTTTGAACTCGTGCAATCTCTGTTCTTAACAATCTTTCTGCATTGCATCTTGATACATCGAATTTCTTTCGTATCTGAGGTATAAACTCTCTAGGATTCTTGCCTTGAATCAACGCATTAGATAGAACACTGGATAAACTGTTTTTTAGTTGGTCTTGATTGACCCAAATTCGTTCTGAAAAGGTTGCGTTCTTAAAAGATGAATCTGCTACTGTTTTGGCCATCTTCGCATTATCAATCACTGTATCACCTAAGATAGAAGCATTGCGTTTGATCTCTTCTAAATAAGCTCCTTCCAGTTTATCACCAGTATACGACTTCAATTCGTCATGGCCTGCCACAAGCTCTAATCCAATGTTTGCTTTTAAAAGTTCCAATCTGTTGACTTTCATTGCTAAGTTATAAAGTCTCATCTGTTCATTGGCTTCATCTGAAAAGTTCTTTTCCTTTACATACTTTTTAGCTTTTCTTTTATATGCATCAATATCTATGTTTGAAACTCTTTTTTTAGCTTCTGCCATAGTAATGTTTTCTTTATTTGCATAGCGAGTAAAAAAGGATTCGATTTCCTTTTCAACCGAATCCATCATGTTTGCATATATTTCTTGTATCTCATCTGCATATTCCTGTTCATCTTTTAAGCGTTTATTTTTCCATTCAAGCTCACGATCTCGCCAATATGTTTTACTGCTCATCGTTTTGTGAATCCTCATTATTTTGGAAGATTCGGTTTTCGGTTTCTACCATATCATTCTCATCTTCCTTTTTGATACGTTCCATTTCGGCATTTGTATCCTCAACTGCCGAGATAAACGACAACTGGGTTTCGTGAGACACGATTCCTGATAATTGTGCAGCAGTCTGAGCTTCTTCTAATAAGTTTGCAGGATAATTTTGTGTAAACTTGTATTCAACCTCAAGCCAGTCATTCTCAGAACGATGTGTGATCGCATTACTAAATAAGACACGATATCTACGATTCATTCCAGATGTGAACTTTCGCTCTTTCGCCTTTGCCAGGTTTGACATAGAAAGAAGTTTATATCTCAATGCAATACCTGATGACGTTCCAAAGTTCTCATCATTAATATTGGCTACCATTGAGTTTTGGAAGATTAAACGCTCTAATCTGTTGATCAGATTTTCCTGTGTTGCATCTGCATTTGGCTTTGACATGAAATCAACTACAATTCCATCACCACTTCCATCCATTGACTCAAAGTTAATTGTTCGATTATCACGAATGTGTACCAAATCTGAATCTTCTACTTTCGGACCTAGGATTTTTAAATAGGCATCTGCGAAATAATCAACATCATTTGCTTTTTCTGACATTGCTTTGTTGTAGGCATTAATCAAACTGTATGTTGATTCAAAAATAGACATACGCTCTTCATTCTCAATGAACTCCGTAGCAGGAATATCGTTGAATCCATGCTCTATGCCATTAAACACATGAAGGCCACCTTTATCGTTGAACTCATATTTATATGTTTTGTCGTAGATATATCCACGCATAACCTCGTCTACAATCTGATAAGTTACAAAATATCTTGGTTTCTGAACTGTTGATTCATCATAAACCATGAATCCTTCTCTTGGATCTAAATAAGTGATTCCTAAATTTCCATAATCATCATTGAAATACAATTCATATCCTTTTCCAAAAACACTACAAATCTTAGATAGTTCTGCATTGTTGTCGTCCTGATCATTGTATTTATCTAGCAAGTTGATATAATCATCAATTTCTTTTTTCTTAGAAGATACTTTGATAGGAACGCCAATAAAAAAACCGTTGAATGTATCAACAATGTATTTTGCAAAGTTGACCACCACACGGTTATCTGGTTTATAAGATTCTTTATCTTTTTGATGTAAGATCGGATAATCACCAATATAGGCATCATATAGCTTTTTATACCTGTCTGTTATTAATGATTTATGCTTTGTTATCAATCCATTCAACACTTCAATATTAATGATGTCTTTATCGTCAGATAGCTTAAATATCGTATCCGGTTTAATAATGTATGCGTTCATTAAATACCTCCTTTAAATGTCCTTAATTTAACTCGTCCAAATGTATATTTTTCAACTGCATAACGCATTGCATCCATTAAGTGGTTGAAATCATCAATTGGGCGATTTATTTTGTTTCCTAATCTATCTTCATCCCATGTATAGTTACCAATTTCAGTTATGAAATTAACACATCTAGGATGAATGATGATTTCAAAATCTTGAATATATTGAATCCCATGTGTAATGGAATCCTTTCCCTTTTGTGACTTCTCAACACGAAGTCCATACCCCCTAAGTTCATCAATCGACTTAGGCTCTGCACAATCTGCCGTAAAAGATTTCTTTTGATAATGTGAGCTTTCAATCTCTTCATAAAGCTTTTTATTGGAAAGACCTTTTTTATAAATTTCATCCCAAACATAAATTTTTTTATTTTCTGTATCAATGAAACCTATAAAAACTGCAGCAGGATCATTTGTATACCCAAAGTCAATACCATTTACAGAATCACAGTTGATGACTTGATCTAGTGTAAATTCTTCTTCTTTCCAATTCTCATAAACCAATCCATCAACGATACCCCAATTTCCTAATCCTGCAACTTGATATCGCCTAGGATTTTTCTCCTTCATGTTATCAAACAATCTTAAATCGGCTTCATCTAGCCATTCATTACACTTATAATTGGTTGTGATAGCTAATATATCAGGGTCGTTCTTAACATCAAAGAATCTTTTTTTTAGCCAGTGATGTTCATTCCATGGGTTGAATGTAATCATCCACTGTTTCCAAAGATAAGGCGGTAACTCACCACGAATCGACTCATCCAATGTATCAAAGTCTTTTTCGCTCGTTATTTCATAAGCTTCTTCGAGCCATACCCAACATAGAAACCCGTAATCTACAGTAATGGATGTTATTTTTAACGGATCATCAAGCCCTCTAAAGAGAATCTTTTGCCCAGTTGGAAGATATGTTGCCTCCAAAGGCGAATATTTAAATTCCCATAAGTGTTCAACCTCTAATCTTCTTGTCGCCCATTTTAAATCCGTGAAACACGAATCTTTAAGCGTTCGATAAGTCTTACGCACAACTAATGTATTTGACTTATCATATTTCATCATGTTGTATATGATGCGTAATGCAGTTGTTTTTGACTTCTTAGAAGCACGAGAACCTTTGCATGCAGCGTAACGTCCTCTGAAGTTCCAATAGGATTTATATCCTTTCCCTACTATTTTAGGTAGCTTTATAGATTTAGTCTTCAAGCTCATCCTCTCCTTCAAACTTAGGTACTACGATTTCTGCTTGAACTTTGTCTGTAAACAGTGAATATCTTTTTCCAAGTAATTCCGCAGCTTTATTTGCATCAGAAAGCTTTGCGGGAATCTCAACGATTTGAGGAACTTCTTCTTTGACTGTTTTCTTTCTTGGTTTTCCATCTCCTGTATCGACATACTCTGAATGCTCTTTTGTCACTGTAACGACAACAGATTCTTTCATTTCTCGTCGCATTACTTTTGTGAGGTATTCCATGACTTCTTGAACATCTGCCACATTGTTACTGTGTGCTTTCTCAAGACACTCATCCACATATTCTCTGATATGCGGTAAAGCTAATAACCTGGATGCATGCTTTGATGCATTATCTCGGCTCTTGCAATTCTTATAAACTTCCAAATAAGCATCCACTGCGTTCATCGTTATCAAATACTTCTCACAAAAAAGCTTTTGCTTTTCAGTCAACTTAGCCATAGAATTCCTCCTTTCATTATTTTGAAATTAAATATCTGTCTTAATGCCCTTTCCATCCTTTTCTTGGTGAGCCAGCTCCTCTTACCCACAATTGATCTACTTCTTTTGCTATTTGTCTTTTTCGACGACGTTGTTCTGAATCTTTATTAGCTAAATCTCGGCTTGTAAGCTTTTGTACTTTATAACCCATAGATTTTGCCCTAGAAGCTATATCGGATAAGGTCCTAGGAATTTCCCTACTTCCACTATCAGCAAATGATGCACCAGAAAAAGAAAATACTTTCTTCCCTTTTTGCCTATACTCAAATACAGTTCCATCTCCTGTGGTAACAGTTAAACCAACTGTTCCCCCCCCGATTTACATATTGTCCTCTTCCACCCATAAGTAAATTTCCTCCTTATTCATGTATAAAAAAAGCACCTTGAATTAACAAGATGCTTAGATAGCGTTTAAAATTTAAACTGATATTTTTTAACAAATCGAAAAGGCGCTCCGATTCGAACGGAGGTTTCCTCAGTGCATATCGTTTTGTGATATGCATACATCAAAGTGTAATCACCCCTATACGACTACCTTTTCTTATTTTTATTTAACCATAAGCGTTTTACACGGTCAACCATTTTTCTCTCCTCTACCTCCCATGTTTTCTTGCCCTCTCTATGACTTTATTTTTATAATAAATAACTTTTATACCTTTGAAATCATGTTCAATAGATTGGCCATAAATTAGAATTGCAGTAGGCTTAAGTTTATCGATCATGTAATCTACACCATCTTTCCAAATGGATCTTGCATATTCATCCTTGATACATCCAATAGTTGAAATTGCTACAACTCCTCCCGGTTCTATACCATCAAAACAGAATGTGTATGTTTCTCTTTCTGCCCAGGAAACCGTTGGAATAACACATATTCCTTGACACTGAAGATATTGCCCAATAAGTCTGCTTCTATAAATATTCCATACTTTCATAGCTCTAGGCATATCCATATAAAGAGAAAAGTCTGGTGTAAGAACACAGTCATACTGTTTTAAGACATTCACATATCGTTCGGGAGTGTTCCAAATACGTTCAAACTGATAATCATCAATAAACATATGAATTCCAGATTGATAATGCTTTGAAGAGATTGCTTCATTGAATCCAATTAACTCCTTAGGAATATGAAGTGTCTTTTTAATTACTGGCATTTCAAATGGACCGTCTGTTTCAAACGGATCATATAAATCTAAGTTGTATTTTTTTATTGTCAATTCTCTTCCTGGCATGGAACACCTCCTTTCTTGCATAAAAAAAGCCAAGACCTCTGCCTTGACGTAATTTCTTATGATATTAGTTTACCACTTATTCAAGTACACAGTGTGCACCAATATAATAAAAGCCCATTTACTGGCTATATATATGGACTTATTCTTTATATATAATATTATTCTAATTAGATTGTATAGTTAATCTTGTTTGATTTCGGATCAACATAAAATCTAAAAGCTTTCTTACCGTAATCTTTTGCGTAATACGTTACGCCATCACGTGTAAAGTGAGTACAAAAAATAACTTTTTGTTGCTTCATATTACATTCCTCCTTTCACAATCTTGAAAGGAGCGTCGCAAAATGATACAATTCAATTGATCTATTGAAGAGTTTAGCCGCATTTTGTGTGCTCATCTCAAGATTTTAGAATCAAGTTGCAGCTTGATTCTTTTTTTATATTCAATGTTCAAAAAAAGCTGAACATTCAATATAGTCTATTTTTTAAAATTTTCAACTTGTATCTTTGCACATTGCCAAGATACTTTACAATTTTTCACGATATCATTTGCACTCATATTTTTTACTAAATCCATAGGAACTAAAAGCTCAGCTGCAAATGTATTTGCTTGCCATTCCGGGTTTATATAGAACGGAATTTCTTCGTTTGCTCTTGCAAAACGAATGTGATTCGCCGTATGGAAAAGGTAATGAAACAATTCATGCGCTAACGTGAATCTAGATCTCCCGTCTCCATTAATTGCTTTTTCGTAAACGTCTGACCGCACTACCATCTCATGAGTATCAGGATATGTTATAGCGTAATGTCCAGGTGTGATTTCATCTGGCTCAACAATACTCAGAGAAAATTCTTCATCAATTGTTGGCAACACAACATCAAGAAACTTAACTATCGGAAAACAATATCCCTTAATATTGAAAATTTTTCTAAGTCTTTTAGCAATTAATCGAATCTCATTTCTTGACAAACCATCCGCCTGGCACATTGCACTCATAAGCAACTAATCCTCCTTTAATACTTTTTCAATAGCTTTGATTTGATTCTCTGTTAATGAATCAAACTTTCGAGCAAAAGCATTGGCTAAGCCCGCTAAATCAGCATCTTTCCCAATCAGATTTATATTCACGTTCTGTTTAGATAAATCCGCTGCTTTTTCCAGATTTTCTATCTCATTCTGTGAAAGACTGTATAAAGAAGTTAATGAACTAATAAAAGATTTTGGAATTGCTTTTTTTCCATGCTCAATCGCAGATAAATACGATGATTTCACACCTAAACTATCCGCCATTGTTTTTAATAGTTCTCCTCGATCTAAACGAATTTTTCTGACTTCCTTCCCAAACGCTGTAAGCATAAAGCAGTCCTCCTATCATTTCTCTAATGCCCATAGATATTATCTCATAAAAAATTAATATGTCAACTTTTTAAAGTTATTATTTTAACTTTGTATGGGTTAACTTTTTTACACTAAACTGTGTATCTCATTTCTTATATGTTTCCATAACCCTTTTCTAGAATATCCATATTTATCGGCTACATCATATGTATTCATATTCCAGAAGTATAGATCAAACAAAATATTCTGATCGCGCAAAGATAGAAGTTCTATTGCTTTACATTCATTCAAACGTCTACGATAATAGTTGATTTCTGCCACCTTTTGAGATTCTTCTTCCATCATCCCCAAAGGACTTGTATAAGAATCATGAAAGGTCGGCATTGGAGCACTGGATTTCTCCTGCTCCTTTGTCAACCTAATTGAATTATGGCTTAGCCCTAACATTTTATGATTCAGAACTTCTAGTTCTTCGTTCAGTTCAATTATTCGATGGCAGCAATAATTTGCTGACTTCAAGTCATTCAACATTTGATTTACTTTTAATTTGTTCAATTTAACCACCTACTTCTTCTTTGCGACAACTGACCCTCTGTGCCATGATTCATCACCAGTGTGATATCTTCTTTCGTTTGCTTTTTCTTGGTGTTTCTTATACTCTTTTAGCCCAAAATTCTCACGTTCTAATTTGACGATGTAATTCGTAATTTGTTCTAAGCATGATTCCATAGAAATAAATCTGGTACTAAACCCTATCAGATCCCATATCTTTCTATCTAAACGAGCACATGCTTCTCTTACAAATTCATCATGAATGTCATTTATGTTTTCGACTAAAAAAACTTTCATCATTCCACATCCTTCAAATACTCAAACTCTTTTAGCAGCTCATCTTTTGTTTGTTCAAGCTTTGACTCGATTTGCTTTTGCACATCAATCTTCGTTTGCTTGAACCATTTCTTTTTGAATTTATTAACTGATTCTCTATACCTTTTTTCATCACTATCAGCTGAGCGCCACCATTCTAAATCGTGTAGCAAATCAACTAAATCTTTCATCATATTATCTAATTGTGAATCAAACATTCTTCCAACATATTCATCTTCGATTCTGCAATACATATAGTTATAACTTCCACCACTCATTATTTGATAACCTCACAATTTGCTAGAATATCACTAACCTTTGTATCGTAATCAGCACATTTGAAATATCCTTTATCTTTTAACTCTCGTAAAATCCTGCGGGCTGAAAGTTTACAATCGTTATTACCATCACGGTATGTTTGGATTAAATCAAATTCAAACTGGCTCAATTTGTATGTTGGCTTTTTGTATGGACTTTTTAGCCATTCTTCAATCTTTTCTCTGCATCCATGTCCTGTACTAAATCCACAATTACAACAACTAACACCACTGCATTGACAAGGCTTTCCGTCGACTAGTGCAAAAGTAAAACCACAATTTTCTATGACTTCATCCTTGAAGTGTTCGTAATTAGTTTCTTGCTTTTCTTCAAAAATGTTTTTATAATCTCTTAACTGCTCCAACCATTCTGCAAGTTGCTTATGTTCTTCTCTACAGTCTTCACACATAGATTGATTTTCAGATAACTCTTTTGCGTGAGCAATCGCTTCATCTAAAGTCATTTTCATTTTCTTCGACCTCTAACTCACTAAATTCTTTTTCTATTAAATCTTCGTAACTTTCATAAGGTTCACTAGATTCACTTGCGTAATAAATCTCGCTATATCCAGCTCTGCCATCACGCTCTAACTCTAAAAACAGGTCACGTAAATCTCCGACATAATTATCTATTTGTTCGGATAAATCATCTTCGCAGTAGATAAACCCACCATATTCATATCTTTTATTCATACGCCTTTATCTCCCTCTTTAAATCGTCTATAGCTTCTTTAACGAACTTTAAATCCATATCATAGTCACTAACTAAATCTGCCATTCTACAGTTTGAATAACCTTGTAAAGCTCCTTCTAATGTAGAGTGAAAGGAAATTGATTTCTGAATTTCCTTTACTTCACCATTTTTGCTAGTTTGAATTGCATATTGAATTAGCGTATAGCTTTTTCCATCTGATACAATTCCATATCCGTTTTTTAATCTAATCATTTAAGCTCTCCTCATACACACTTTTAGGAACATATTCAACTAAAAATCCATCTTCTAAAATCATTACCTGCAAAACAACTATTCCTTTATCATCGCGTCCACGCTTTCTAGGATTATCTATATCTAACAAATAAGGGTTATTTTCAGTTTTACAAATAATAGATTCCGGATGTGATTTACACATCAAGCCGCTCACCGAATGGAATTCTAATTTTTGATTAATGCTTGTGTTTAACATTTTCTTTCTCTCCTATTTTTTGCATCCCAGTATACCAGCAATAATAGTAATAATGATAAGTACAATTTCAATGATTCCTGGAAGTAATACCAACCACCAAGACCATGTGATTACATTAATTAATTTCAAAACAATAAAAACAATTGTAAGTATTCCTAAAATTCCCATTTTTATTTCTCCTTTTCATCTAAATGCTTTTCTATATGATCTTCTAAATCTTTTTCTGTCATGCTTTAACATCCTCATCTGCAGGCATATAGAATGTTAATCCGCACTGATTCTCAATAAGTTCTTCAATTCTATCTAGAACCTTCAACGCTTTTTCTTCAGTTGAATAAACGCCTAGCTCACAATCAAATCCATCAGTTGTTGCGCCACATATCAAACAGAAATTGCCGTCATTAATAACATGCATAAAATTAATATTTACTAAAGCGTTTCTTCTCTGGCTCCTAATCCACATAACTTACTCCTTTATATTTTTTCTTAATTCTTTCACAAATCTTTTTAGCTCAAAATAAAGCAAAATTGGAAGTATAATCGGATAAAGGATTGTTGTTAACCAAAAATAATCATATGCTAGATAACTGATATCATTTACGATATATGAAATTATCATCCCAACCACAATATAAACTCCAAAAAGCATTACAATCTCGACTATAAACTCAATATCCATTAGTATCCCTCTTTTAACCTTTCCATGTTGATCGCATTCTTTCTCATATAAGCTGCATAGACTTCTTCCAGGCAGAACCCTAAGTGTTCGCTTAGTGCCAATAGATACATCAATCGACTATCTGCAAGATCAATAATGCGTGTCAATGCAGTTGCTATTCCAAGGCCGATATCCATTTGTACCATAGGCATATAGTCACGAGGACTTTCTAAATCGTATCCGAGATCATCCAACAAATAGGTTCTTTTTCCATAAAACAATTCGTAGATCAAGGCGAAGTGGAAAACATCTGCCAACTCTTCCAGGGCCTTATTTCTGTCGACTGGTTCCTGAGATTTCTTCCACCAGCACCAGTCACCTTTGAGTTCGTGAGTGAATTCACCAATCTCATCGAGTGTGGCTAAGTCAATTTGTTCCTTTGAAATTGTAGTCAAGCCATACTCTTTCATGATTGCCAAATTTAGCTCATCTCGTTTCTTTAGCATTGTCTCAATCATGCGTAGTTCTGAGTCTTTCATTACTTTTCCTCCTTGTTGTCTTTTCTTCTTTAAAACTTCGCCATTCTTCATCAGAAAGGCAAATCATCCGAAGCAATCTCAAGAGCATCTACTTCGGCTTGTTGAGTCAAGCTTTGCGCATATTGCACATTCGATTGACTGTAATTCTTTGTCTGAGTTCCATACGATTGATTCTGAGCGTAATTTTGAGTGCCATAGGTATTTGTAACTCCTAGAGTGTTTTGTTCGTTAAAATCATTTCTAGGTGTCAAAAACTCTACATTCTCTGCAACGACTTCTGTAACATAAACTTTCTGCCCTTGCTGGTTGTCGTATGAGCGTGTATTGATTCGGCCTTCAATGCCTAGCTGATTACCTTTCTTCTGGTACAGTTGGATGTTGTCGGCCAGTTTGTTCCATGCAACGCAGTTGATGAAATCAGCATCTTGTGTTCCATCCTGGTTTTGTCTTCGATTAACCGCCAAGGTAAACGAACAGACACTTGTTCCGTTTGTTGTTTTTCTGAGTTCTGGATCACGTACTAAGCGACCAATCAGAACCACTCTGTTGATATCCTGCATAGACTCACGCTTTCAATCCGCAATCATTCGCGATTGCCTGCATAGATTCGGCCATCATCTGGCGCATCTTTTTCGTGTCAGCAGTAACCAAGTCGACCAGGTCGTTGAATTCCGCCATGTTGATCGTGCTCTTGAAAGCTTGATACTTCTTGACAAGTGTTGGCTCAACTTCCGGTTCTTCTTCACACACTTCTTCGTGAACCTGGTTTGACAATGGTTGTTGCACCGGTTCTTCTTCCTGGATGGATTCAACCACCTGAGTTTCTTCTGGTTTCTGCTTAGGTTCAGCATTGACTACAACCTCCTCTTTGGCCACAACTTCGACTTTAGCTTCCACTTGCTTTTTGGGCGGTCTGCCACGTTTTTTCATGACCTTTTCCACGATATCCGATTCACGAATATTCATGCCACCGATTCGGTATGGTGCGACTTTGTCCGTATCGTCAACGTACATGATGGTTCCTGGTCGGTCTGTTCCTGCACAGTGATAAACGACTTTATCACCAGGAGCGTATTTGAGTTCTTGTTTTTCGGTTTGTTTTTTAGTTTTCATTTTCACAGTTCTCCATTTTTGAGTTTTTTCCGCAGCTGCACTAATTCGCTATGCAGTTGCTCTTCTGACATTCGGACTGGTTTAGCATAGAATTTCTCATCCAGCTGGATTGCTCCGATTCCTGGATTATCTTCTTCACGTTCCGCTTGACTCCACTTCTTCAAAAGCCCTTTCCAATCCCTGATAGGATCGTTGCCTGTCTTCCATCCGGTGGATTCGTAGTGTTTCCAAAACTTTTTGGCATCTACGTTCAAGTTGTGCTCTTGGATGTAGTCCACGATTTCTGAAATTGACGGTTTAACAAAACAGTCAGTCCAGTCAGTCTGCACATTTTCGTTTTTTGCACATTTTGATGCAGCCATACTATCTAACTTCTGACTACTGACTGACTTATTTCTAGACTCTAGACTCTTATCTCTAGACTCTAGACTCTTTCTCTTATCGGACAATGTCCTTTTTTTGTCCGGGACAATGTCCTCTACTTTGTCCTTCGATTTTTTCTCTGTTTTTGAGCTCGTTTTTCGAGTGTTTTTTGAGCCTTTTTTAGGACTCTTTTCAGGCGGATTTTTCTTCTTATTTTCACGATACAATCTCTTTTTTTGTGCCCATCCGGTTTCTGATCCAATCATCGATTCATAGTTTGCAATCTTCATCACATTGTTCTCAGATACAATCAGTCTTAAATTCTGGAATAATTCAAGGGCCGCTCTGACTGTGTCTGCGGAAAAAAACTTTGTGTCACGTGCAATTTTATCGACAGTGTATGGAATCATCATGTCGCCTACTTTTGAGGCTAAAACACCATCTGTATTTGATGTCATGGTGCACAATTTAATGTATAGGGTTACGTATTTACATCCGTCTTCCTGAGATAAAAGAAAATCGATTGCGTCACTTTCGAAAAAATCAGTCTTCAACTTGATCCAATAATAAACTTTGCTATTATCCTTGATTTCCGACATATGCAATCCTTTCTATTCTTCTTGTTCTATTTCATTTATAACTACCATTACACATGGTTTCTGAGCATATCTCTTGAAGACATGCAGGTCTGATACTTGCTTATCATCTTCGAAAGCCACTTTATTTAAAGAGTCCAGTACAACCTTTGAAATGTTGTCGGAATCTGGCTTCTTTTGTGGTTGGATTTCATTTGCGAGCATCTTATTTAGTTTCACTTTTGATACATTCTTAGGTGGCGAGAAATACGCGAAAATCTTCACTTCCAGGGACCCTTCCAGCATGCTTGGAGTACCACACTGTTCCATGAAGCTTAATCGCACTAGATTCTCATATTCAACTGTTTTAGGTGGTGTATGCACACTTACATACTTACCACGATTAGAGAATCGAGGCCTTCCTTTGGACCCCGGTTCTCCTGGTACTACAAACTGATAACGCATTATTCTTTGATTTCTCCAGTCACTGGATCTTCACCAGGTTGTTCCTGATATTCTGCATCAAAGAATTCGTTTGGAACTTCTGTCATATCTTCTTCAATCGTTGTCTTGATTGATTCATCTGTATTCACTTGCTTAACGAATTCAGTCTTCAAAGGAGCATATTTAAGCAACTTCTTCAAAACTGTTTTCTTGGCCATTTCATCAAAGTTTGTTTTCCATGGTCCACTCGAAAATGATTTTGAATATTTTTTCGCATGATCAAGAACATCTTCATACGACATGACCTGGAATCCTTGGCCACCATTCACTAATTTGAATGTAGCGTAATAATAGATTGGCTTACCTCGATTTGTTCTTGCAGGCTTATGTTTAAGCACTGGATCCATACCAAGCTCATACTCAAACTCATCATTTTCATAAACGACCTGCGCATCAATCATCTTGACTTCGCCTGAACGATATGCCAGGTCAATCAATCCTTTATAGCCAATCTGGAACTGACAAGCTCCACCATACGGAATCAAATAGGCTTGTCCTAACGGAGTGTTAGGTTCCAATCCTAATTGTGCTGCATTCATCATTGCAGCCAAGAAGGACTGTGGAGTACATGATGCTAGCTTGGCATTATTAGATACTGCAGATAATGCGATTCGTGTAAATCGTTCTGGAGTCATTACACTAGGCAATGCTTTTGCGATTTCTCCTGACATCACAGAAATATAGTCTTTAATTGTTTGTGGCTGTTTTTTGGCCACTTTATTCGACTGCGTCTTTGCAATCATTCCTTGTTGATTTGTTGTTGTCATAAATATTTATCCTCCTACTGTTCTTTGACTAAAAATCTTCTCATTTTTCTTTGAGTTAAGTATTGATCATAAAGTTCAGGTTCATCTTTTCTGAACTCTTTAGTATCGAATGTATTTGATACCGATGTTTTCCATGTAACTTTGAACTTGTCGGATGTTCCGATACCAGAATCACCTAAGTAGTTCTTTACTTCATTCTCATGCTTCTTTTGAATATTCTGAAGCTCCTTGATTTTATCTTTGACAAGCTTCAATGAATCCAGTTCCGTCTGCAATGGAGTTAGATCCACGATGCTATCTTCATCATTCTCGACTGGATGTAATTCACTGATTGCTTGTGCAGTGGAATCCGAACCATCGATTGGCGGTTCAATGTCGTTCTCAACACAATCCCAAAATTCTTCTTCTGCCTCAATCAATGCACTTACTTCATCATCGCTTCTTAAAACCTCGTAGCAGTACAAGTCAACTCCTGGAATATAAATAGCTATATACCACTTAGAAAGACCCGTAACTGCCATATAATGCATACACTGTGCATAATACTGAGGCGGAATATTTCCCTTCTGATACATATCCTTGTTGTATTCAGACGTTGTCTTGATTTCAAGACCTGCATCCTCTCCAACAACCAATCTGTCAACGTTGGCCAACATGAATGGATGATCTACAGATTGAAATGAAAATCCACTCTTTCGACATTTCTTGCCAGTTTCTTCTTCCCAACGTCTGGCCACATAAGCTTCCGCATCTCGACCAAATCGCATACGCTCATTGTCAATGTTCTTGTGGATTCGGCCAGTCTTTTCACACCACAATGCGTAAGCTGATTTGTATTTATTCAAGCCTAATACGGAACCGGCATCAGAACCACCGACTCCTTTTAGACGATTATCCAGCCACTCTTCATGAGTAGCTGGTAATTTATGCTTGATCACATTCTTCATCTTCATTTGATTCATCCTCTCTTTCTTCTTCTGGTTCACCAGAATCATCTATATAACGGTTGTCGTTCCATTCTCTCCAATCGTCGATATCATTAAAGAATGGCATCGCTATTCCTCCTTGGATGGTTCATGTTCTTTTAGAAATCTGTCCGTTTCGCCATCGTAACATTCTGCACAGACTGCAAATCCAAATCCATATGCAGTATGTACTTCTCTCGATGTGTACATCTCACCGAATCTGAATATTCTTCCACATTGTGCACATGGCACCATCTTTCCCATATCCTCTTCATACGTTCTGCATTCATCAGGAAGAAGAACATCTTCATACTTATGCAGCTTCGTGTTGTATCTACCTGCTCTAATGGACATTGTGCTTACCTGTTTTGTTCATATTGATTTGTCTTTCAAGCTCTTTTGAAAAAGCCTGCGTGCACGCTTTGAAGCATTCAGTGATTAGATCAGGCTTCATGTTTGTAGTAATTCCAAAGATTAAAGCACCGGCTTTTGATTCACCAGTTACAACCGGACTATCGAATCCAGGAATCACTCTCAATTCAAATGCTGCTCCGCAATTCTTAATTAGATTCTGGAATTCTTCTATAATTGCGTCACCCTCTTCTTTCGATACATCACCTTGTAGCTTTTCATAAAGCTCATTTAGCTTGTCATTCATTTCATTATATTTTTTCGACTCTTCATCGAATTCATTTCCGTTCTTTTTTAACACGAACTGTTTCATTTTTGATTTTCTCCTTATTCATTCATACTCAAACCCTGCAACCTAGGTACTGCAATCTGCTAATTATTTATGCCCAAATTCAAACGTGTTTTTTTTGCTTTATCTTAGGAAGTTTTACGAGTTACAATTATGGATTTTTTTCTGACGTACTTGCATTATTTATGACAATTTTTAGAATAAGAAGGTATTGAGATATCGATCTATTACGAAAAGAATGATCCTTTTTCTAGCAGACCACGTCACTTACGGCAATACCCAGGTTGCAAGATTTGAGTTATTTGTTTATAATTTAGTTGTTAAATTTTGATTGACCACTTTCCTAATAAGTGGTCTTTTTTATATCCTTCTTGTGCTACGCAGCTTGATCAGGTTATCCAAATAAGGCTGCAAGCCAAGAACATTAATTACCTTTGCGGTTGGCCATCCGAAACAATTGGATTGAACGCCAAGCTTATTCAACTCAGTCTTAACCGTTGCGCTGCAACATCCAATAATCTCTGCCAAGTCTCCCTGCGTGATATATGCATACTTTGTAAGCTTCTGGATCTTGTCCTCAACTTCTGCATCATATTCCATACAAGAGACTGTTCTAATATTCTTCATAAGCTGAACTCCTTTCTACAGTCGAATAGACTGGATGGTCGCACATACAAACGCAGTAGCGATCATACATCCAATCACTAACACAACACTTGCAAATAACATCCAGTTTGCGAAACGCTGCTTTCTGCGCACTGCCTTCTCTCTTTTATCTAGATCAGCATAACGATGCATCATCTTTGTATATTCTGTTTGATGTGGATTGTTTGCAAACGGAGCCAATTCACATTGTTGTTCTTTGATTTCATCTGTTTTTTTTACAGTTCTTTTTTTCGCAGCTGTTGCTTTATTGGCTGATGTGTTTGCTCTTGGCATGTTTATATCCTTCACTTTCTATTTTTTCGATTGCTTCATCCAATTTGAATCTGAAATTGAACTCTTCTATATCCTGCATTCCTAGATAATAAAGAAGATCAATATCATCGTGATTGAATACGTAGCAATGTTCCTTATCCATATAGCCTTCTGGCCATGGACATCCTGCATAGTCATAGAGATTCTTTGTTTTAGGATTTGCTTGAAGTCTTCCGATAATCATCAACTTCTTTGTTCCTTCTTTAAGAACCACGACACTTCCAATAGGTAATAATTCTTGCATGTTCTACTCCTTTCTACTGCGTTCTACTACGTTTTACTATGTTCTACTCCGTTCTGGTGCAGCACTTGAGGTGCCACTTCTTACTGATCAACATGATTTGGTTACTGTTTTGTGTGCGAACACTTTTGTCCGATTAATTTTTAGATATTAGAGCAATAATTAGTTTTGGAGGCGATTCTTCACCTCATTCTTTTATGATAAAAACAAAACAGCGTCTATTTCTTTTGATTTGCGAACAAGAGATATTTTCATGTCATTCAGATTTTGCCATGTCAGTATGATAAGGGGACCTCATATTTTAGAATCTAGATTCTGCGAATGTTTGTAGGTAGCGCTAGAACCATGATTCTTGACGATAGCAATGAGCACTAATGGAATCTATTCCTTTCTATGTTTGAAATGACACCTCAAGTACTGACCAGAGAAATTTTTTATTTATGTGCGTTAAGTAAGGGTTACACTAATCTTTACTTTCTTTAAAAGCTGGATTTCATTGTGAAGTTCAGCTTCTTTTTGTTCTACCAAAGCCACATTAAAGCCTCCGTCTACGAACATTTTATGAAGCTCCTGACTTAACTTTTCGATTCTTTGATAATTGTCGATTGTAATATCAACCTGTTTGGGTTCTACTTTTAAGCTCATATTCATTCTCCTTTGTATGCTGCAAGCATACTTTTTCTGATTTTCTATGTGATACAATCTCCTTTTGGAAGGAGGTGAGTATACTTATGTACAATTTGATATCCGTACGATCAAGTAGAATGAATGCTGTTGGATGGGATGAAGGCACCATGTACATTCAGTTCAAGAATGGAGCCATATATGCTTACTACAATGTCAGTGAGCCTGAATACAAAGCCTTCATTTCTTCACCGTCATTAGGACAGGCACTAAATACGTTCCAGCATAGACATCCATATCGTCGTGTTTAATCTGTTGGAGTAGACAATTCCTTGCTTACAACAGTTACTCTGTCTACATCTACAACTACAGAACACATAGGATTAAAGTGATTTGTTAAGTACTCTTGCAAAGGCTTAGCAAGTACCTTTAATTCATCTGGATCAATTCTTACTTCCGGAACCAATCTAACATTTAAATGAGGACTAGTTATTTCAACACCGTCACTGTTGATAATGACTAGTTTTTCTTTTGTTTTTTCATCCTCAACAATAAGTTCTCTCCATTCATCGGATAAGATTGTTTTTGAACATAAGTCTTTAATTGTTAAAGCCAATTCATCTGCCAATGAGTTGGCTTTTTCTAATTTAATAAGCATTTTGTCAAGTTCCTCGTTTACCTGATCCAAACCCTCAAGCTTGACGGCAACGGCTATTGTGCTTATTTCTTGTTTCTGTACCATTTGTTCTTTCACTAGATCTACAGTGTTAATAAAATCTTTTACTCTATTTTCAGCCATTTAAATTTCTCCTTTAATAATCTGTTATGTTACTATCTCCTTTGAAAGGAGGTGTAACAAATGACTAAAATTTATGCTTGCCTGATTGGTGACTGGGTCTGCCTGAATGATGACCCTGATTGCAAAATAGGTCCGAACCAGGTCAATCCTCTTATTTGGTGGGAAGAAAGTGCTCAGCTTTATGCTCCACTTACAAGAAGATCTCCAGATACCCTTTACGAATTTCCTTATCTGAATATTCTTTATAAGGGAACTGATTACAGAATCAGTCCTTATCACATTCAGATTGTGACTTCATAAGCCCAGGGAAATCGAGATTAGCAGAGTAGTCACTCAACTCTTCCATACTTGGCATAGGTACACTTGCCTGTTTGGAAGAGTACTTTTTTTGTACATAATGCACAATCTGATTCCATTCATGCGGTTTCAATTTTGAAATCATACTTAACAAGGTATCTAATTCTTCTTTTCTCATATAATTTCCTCCCATCCTCAAGTACCGCGCCAATGTAAATTGGTTTACCCCCACATCTCCTTACATGCTTTTTTGAATTCAGGAAAAACGTTGGTAAACATACTGATAGGAACCTGTTTGGCACCACAAATAACCTTAGATACATTTGAACTCTTGTATTCCTCGGATTCTTGAACCATATGGATCATCCGATATGCCATTACTTTGTTGATTCCTAGTGACATCACGTCTTTGTATCCTAATAATGTTTTTGCCATGCGTCTTCCTCCTTTCTGTGATAGTCGTTGGTAGTATTCTTTATTCTTAGAAGGTTAAATAAGGCCTTCTTTTTTTAATGCCAAATAAATTGCCTTGCTTCTACAAACTTCAATCACCTTCTTTAAATACTCAATGTCATTACAATCATTCAATTTTTCTAGAAATGATTCTCTTTCAATTGGATCAAGTGATTCACTATAGTTTTTTTGCTCCATGATGATTCTCCTTTCTTTGGTAGTCGTTTGTAGTACTTAATCCTTGGTAGCACGAATTAATGTTGCATTTAATTCAACTTTTCATTTAAAAAAATATCGTCCCTTTCAGACTTTGTTAATTTTAAAGTGCGACTTAATCCGACTATTTCTGCAGCAGTAAAATCGCTAATACCATTTAAACGATTGTACAATGTTTCACGCAAAATACCTGATTTTTTAGCAATCGCGCTAAATGTCATTCCACTGTTGTTAATTTTTTCTTTTAAAGCTTTAATATCTGCCATTTTTATCATCCTTTCTCGGTTGAATTTTATTCAACTATCTACAGTATATTCAAATGTTGAATACGTGTCAACCATTTTAACATAAATGTTGAATTATTTTACAACTTAGATACAAATATGATATTCTAAATACAGATAATAAGAATAAGCGGAGGCTAGAACATGTTACAAATTTATTCAAATATAAAAACAAGGAGAAAACAGTTAGGGTATACACAAACTGAATTAGCAAAAAAATTAGGCTATGCAGATAAAAGCATGATAGCAAAAATAGAAAAAGGACAAGTAGATTTATCACAATCAAAAATCATGGCTTTTGCAAAAGCGTTAGAAACAACAGCTAGCGCTCTTATGGGAGATGATGGAATTGTTACTACAGATGCAATGATATATGGTGATGAACAAGCTACACCTCTCCCTAAATCAAGTATATCTATCCCTCTCTACACCTCCATCAGTTGTGGAACTGGATTATTCGTTGACGATCAAGTAGAAGATTACATTGCTGTACCTGATAAATATATAAAAAAAGGACATGAATACTTTGCGAATACTGCAAGCGGTGATTCTATGATTGGTAAAGGTATCAAAAATGGAGATGTGTTAGTTTTTGAAAAAACGAACATTGTTGAAAATGGCCAAATTGGAGCTTTCTGTGTTGGTGAATCTGAAGCCGTTTGTAAAACATTTAGGAAGCTTCCTAATGGCTTAATTATGTTAGAATCTGCAAATGAAAAATATGATCCAATTATAGTAGATCTAACAGATGAATGCTTCAGAGTGATTGGAAAGTATAAGTTTAAATTTTCTGTGGAACAGTAGAGGTATAATTTATGGGATTATTCAACTGGTTTTTTGATACAAAAGATGAAAAAAAAGAATCTATACTCGAACATGAAAAAACAACAGAAGCTGCTGAAGAACTTAAAATAGATTCGCCAAAGGGTCGGCAAGTAAAATATCTCGATATTGATGATGATCAAAGGAATTCTTTTCTCTCTGATCTTGGAAAGCTTAATCTCCTTGTCGATGAAGCCAACCATATTATTGATGATTTTTATCCAAAGCTTGTAATAGACAGTAAAGCAACGTTAAATTTTAGGGAAGAGCCTAAGACGCGAACAGGTAAAGAGCCCAAGTGTCCTTATACATTAACCTTTAATGCCCATGATAATCCTGGAGCCATTTACTACTTCAAGGATATGACTATTGCTGGAGCTCGATTTACGGTATGGAAAAGGCAACAAGGCATTACTATTGATACAGGACCTAAAGATGGAAAAATGGAAGTAGAAAGAATAACGCTAACCACTTTATCTGAAGGGTACACAAAACGAATTTACACCAGACACCCGGCATCTAAAAAGGCATCACAAAAACATTTCAATAAATACATACCGAATGAGCGAGATCTGGCTGGTCAAAGAGATGCGAGTCAGTCATTTAGAAAAAGAATAATTCAAAAGTATTATAGTGATTACCAATATGTCCCGTTTATATCTAAGGATCGAGAAATTAATACCACCTGGGTTAAACAAGTGACTATGTTTCCAGATCAGTCATTAGTTAAAAAAGAAATGATGATACGCTTTGAAGATGGCTTTTTACCGGGACATGTATATATGCTTTATTGGTTAGATAAATATTTGTATGGTTATCGAAGAATACCATCTTATTTTGAGTATAAGTATGGTATTTGCTTTGATAAAGAACTAAATTTACTAAAAAAATACGGATATGTCGATGATAATGGTAAACCAACAGACGCAGGATTAGAAAAAGTAAAAGAGCATTACCAAATTGTTGAAAATCACAACTATAGATAAATCTAAGATTGTTAATCCCACGAATCATCTGGATCCAATCAAAAACTTAAATCTACATTAAACTATTTATTTGATGTAATAGACATCTATTATTAATTTGTGTTAAACTACGATTGCAAGGAAAAACATTAGTTTTGAGGAGGCAGTCTAAAATGGTACCCATAAGGAGGACAACAACGTGACAGTTGTGATACTCACTTGT
>ENA-OWRC01000458-OWRC01000458.1-human-gut-metagenome-genome-assembly--contig:-NODE-458-length-51868-cov-8.573254_pt1 | contig 51868 bp, 47 predicted proteins | sample MGYA00248268_ERZ651895 | MGnify/ENA primary metagenome ERZ651895 (study PRJEB26924, sample SAMEA4378242) | human gut metagenome | biome: human gut; feature: human-associated habitat; material: faeces...
TGGGAACAGGTAAAGGGTATAGTGTATTAGATATTGTACATGCGTTTGAAAGAGTAAATGGTATTAAGATTCCTTATGTGATCAAACCTAGACGTGCAGGAGATATTGCGACATGTTATGCAGATCCTACAAGAGCAAAGGTTCAGCTTGGTTGGGTAGCTGAAAAGAATTTAGATGATATGTGTAGAGATACATGGAATTTTGCGAAGAAACAATTATTGTAGAATGAGGTATTTATGGCAAAGATTATTTTAACGGGGGATCGTCCCACAGGAAAATTACATATTGGACATTATGTTGGTTCATTAAGAAATCGTGTTCTTTTACAGAATTCTGGGGAATATGATGAGATTTATATTATGATTGCGGATGCGCAAGCTTTGACAGATAACTTTGACAATCCGGATAAGGTTCGTGAAAATATTTTAGAGGTTGCCTTAGATTATTTGGCTTGTGGTATTGATCCGAGTAAGACAACGATTTTTATTCAGTCTGAAATTAGTCAATTAACAGAATTGACATTCTATTATATGAACTTGGTTTCTGTAAGTCGTCTTCAAAGAAATCCAACGGTAAAGGCTGAAATTAAAATGCGTGGATTTGATGCGAGTATTCCTGTAGGATTCCAGTGTTATCCAATTTCACAGGCTGCCGATATTACGGCATTTAAGGCAACGACAGTTCCTGCTGGAGAAGATCAGATGCCTATGATTGAACAAACACAGGAGATCGTTCATAAATTCAATTCGATTTATGGTGAGACTTTAGTTGAGCCTAAGATCTTATTGCCACAAAACGATGCTTGTTTGCGTCTTCCTGGTACGGATGGTAAGGCGAAGATGTCTAAATCATTGGGTAATTGTATTTATTTATCAGATGATGAGGAAACAATTAAAAAGAAAGTTATGAGTATGTATACAGATCCAGATCATATCAAGGTGAGTGATCCTGGTAAGATTGAGGGAAACTGTGTATTTACTTATTTGGATGCGTTCTGTAAGCCGGAGCATTTTGAAAAGTATTTGCCAGAATATGAAAACTTGGATGCATTAAAAGCACATTATCAGCGTGGTGGTTTAGGGGATGTGAAAGTGAAACGTTTCTTAAATAGTGTTATGCAAGAGGAATTGGGCCCAATTCGTGAAAGAAGATTGGAATGGCAGGCTAAACTTCCTGAAGTTGTCAAGATTTTAGAAGAGGGTACAAAAAAGGCTTATGCGACGGCTGAAAAGACGTTGAATGAAGTGAAATCAAGTATGAAGATCAATTATTTTAAAGATAATTCTTTGATCTAGGGGTATAGAAAATGGTAGTAGTTGATAAAGAAAATTTTATGGGTGGTACTGGTATTGCGCATTTTGAACATGTCATGATGGCAGATGAGATGCATGGTATGAATCGTGTCTATGCCAAGGTCACTTTAAAGAAGGGTTGTAGTGTTGGTTATCATGTGCATAATGGAGATGGCGAAGATTATTTCGTTCTTTCTGGAATGGCAACGCTTGATGATAATCATGAAAGAACTTTATATTTAAAACCGGGTGAACATTATTTTACACCGAGTGGTAAGGGTCATAGTATTTCAAATGAACAAGATGAGGATTTGGTTTTCATGGCTTTGATTATTTATGATTCTCAACAAAAAATATAAATAGATTACTAATTTGTGCAAACGCAAGGAGCCAATTTGATATATAATACTATTGGTTTTGTGAAAGCGTTTTCGCACATAGAACTATTTCTCTCTATAATATTTCTGTGAGAAATAATCCGTCAGTATATTCTCTTAAATCGCGACTTAATGGAGGATACATAAAGAGTAGGAATGCGCGCCTACTCTTTTTTGTTGGTAAAACTATTAAAAAATAAAAAAAACTGTACAAAATGTATAAAAAATAATGTTTATTGAAATAAATTTTATAAAATGTTAAGATAAATGCGAAAGAAGGAAATAATCATGAAAAGGATTGCTGCGATTCAGGTTTTTGATTTTAAAAATGTGAAAAAGGGTGAATTGGAATTTAAAAACAATGAAAATTACCCATATGGAAGTGTTTTAGGGTTATATGGACAGAATGGTTCTGGTAAAACAGCTTTGATTGAAGTATTATCTTTGGTCAAAACTGTTTTATGTGGGCAAAGTGTGTCTTTAGATTTTGCGAATCATATTAATGTAGATGCAGGCTTTTGTAAAATTGTAGTGCAGTTTACTATAGATGAAAAGGAAGTTCATAGTGATGTTGAATATTCTTTTAAATTAAAAAAAGAAATGATTGATAAAAAATCGAATTCGAATAGTGAGGTAGATGGGGAAGAAAAGGCTGTGATTTTTGATGAGGTTCTTTCTTATGCATATAATGATAATCAAAAGAAAATTATTAAATCAAAATTAATTGATACTACGATTTCTGCAATTTTTGGCCCTAAATCAAAATATAAGTCCTTGGTTGGAACTTCTAAATTAGACGAATTGAATTTAATGGTTGCAAAAAAAATTGTTCGTAATGAATCAAAGTCATTTATTTTTTCAAATGAATTTTTGGATGTCGTTCGAAATAGAAGTAAAGAATGTAAAGATGAAGAGTTTTTACGGCATGTCCATATTATAGAAACTTTGGTGTATTTTGCGAATCATGAATTGTTTATTATTGACACAAAAAATACAGGTTTTATAAGTTTAGGTATGTTACCGTTGTCCTTTCATGTCCCAGAAAATGAATCTAAATCAATTGGTCCGTATATGATTCCTTTAGAACAAGTTTCATTAGTGTCAGAATTAGTTTTTAATAAATTAAATCGAATTATAGAAAATATGAATATTGTTCTTCAACAATTGATTCCCAATCTAACAATAGAAATTAGAAAGTTGGGCAAAGAATTATTGAAGGATAACAAGATTGGCTATAGTGTTGAATTCGTTTCAAACAAGAATGGTATATCAATTCCTTTAAAGTATGAATCAGAAGGTGTTAAGAAGATTATTTCTATATTACAACTTTTAATTGAGGTATATAATCAACCATCAATTGTGGTTGCGATTGATGAATTGGATGCTGGTATTTATGAGTATTTATTAGGTGAATTGTTAAAGATTATTGGTGAACAAGGAAAAGGACAATTGATTTTTACTTCTCATAATTTACGTCCGTTAGAAACAATTAATAAGAAGTTTGTAGCATTTACAACTACAGATCCAAAAAATAGATATGTTCGTTTAAAGAATATTGCGGCAAATAATAATTTAAGAGATGTCTATTATAGAGATATTGCTTTAAATGATGACGTTTATGATCTAACTGAGAATGCAGAGATTTCTCATGCGTTTAGGAAAGCTGGTGAAATGAGTGGCTGCTAAGCAGGTAATTTTATTTATTGTTGAAGGGATGTCTGATATGAGAAGTTTAGAATTGATTCTAACACGATATTTCAGTAATTCACATGTAAAGGTTGAAGTTACTCATGGCGATATAACATCAGATATAAATACAAATGCTTCAAATATTTCTGCAAAGATTGGAAAAATAGTTAAAGCATGTATAGCTCAAAACAGATTTAAACAAAAGGATTTTCTTAAAGTGGTACATTTGATTGACATGGATGGAGCTTACATTGATGATGGATGTATTGTGCAGGATGATAGATATGAAAAACCATTTTATACAACGCGCAATATCTTTGTTAAAAATATAGAAAAAATTGTGGATAGAAATGAGAGAAAACGAAATAATATAAATAAGATTAGTTCTATGCCCAAAGTTTTAAAAGATATTCCATACGAAGCATACTATATGTCTAGTAATTTGGATCATGCATTGCATAATAGAATAAATATTTCGGATGAAGAAAAAGAGAAATGTGGATATGAATTTGAAGATAGGTTCGCAAATGATTTACCTGGGTTTATTGAGTTTATGAATAATCCTTCTTATTGTATAAATACAACAATGAAAGAATCATGGCAATTCATTAAAGTGGATCGCCATTCGTTAGAGCGTTATACCAATTTCGGGTTGTGTTTTAGAAATAAAAATACAAATTAATTAAAAAGTATAAAGACAAATGGATTCGTTTTGACTATAATAAAAGGGTATTGGGGCAATACTAAAACTTCCTTTCTATCTTAAAACTTTTGGGAATGCGGCAGGACTTTGAGTCTTGTCGCTTTTCCCTTATAATAGGGATGTGGAGGTTTTTTTAATTATGAAATATCCTAAGTTTTTAAATGAGAATAATAATACGATTGGTGTATGTGCTATGTCGAGTGGTGTAGGGCATAAGCTAGATAGTTTTGATGCGTCTATAGAGTATATTGAATCTTTTGGTTTTCATATTGTAGAAAGTAATAGTGTTCGTAATGATAGTGAACCTAGTTGTGATGCCTTAACTCGTGTTAGTGAATTAAATTCATTGGTGAATGATTCAAGTGTTGGTGCTGTATGGTTGGCAGCGGGTGGTGATTTTCAATTTGAGACGTTACCATATATTGATTTTGATTGGATTGAAAAGAATCCAAAGTGGTACTTGGGGGCAAGTGATCCTACAAATTTATTATTTCCTGTGACTTGTAAGTGTGATATAGCAACGATTTATGGGTTTAATGCGGGTAGCTTTGATGCATATGGAGTGAATGAATATTCCAATTTGTGCCTTGATTTTTTAAAGGGAAAGAATATTGAACTGCATTCAAGTTCTTTACATCAGGATGTTGATTTTTATAATGATGGAGCGCCTATATTAAATACGAAGACGGTGTATGTTGGTAGTTGTGATGTTTCTGGAAGATTACTTGGTGGATGTTTTGAGAGTATCAATGATATGGCGGGTACGCCTTATGATTATGTGAATGATTTTATTGAACGTTATAAGTCGGATGGTATTATTTGGTTTTTTGATATTTTTTCAATGAATTCATGTGATGTATATCGTGCTTTATTGAAGATGAAGTATATGGGGTATTTTAAATATACAAAGGCTATCTTGGTTGGTCGTGTACTGTTTAAAAATGTTTCGGATTTGATTGGATATGAAGAAGCCTTTAAAAAGACTTTACCTGATATGGATGTTGTATTTCAAATGGATATTGGACATACGTATCCGCATATGTTTGTTGTCAATGGGGCCATGGCAAGTATTGAAATCAAAGATGGTCATGGTTCTATTTGTTACGAAATTAAAGATTAACTTAACGATTTGTGAATATCTTATATAATGTATGTTGATTGATCGTGTTAAAAATATCGGTAATCCGAAATTGGATAGGGTCGACTAAAAGTTGGCTTTAAAAGATGTAGGGTTGAAAACCCTATGAGTGTTTAAAGGATTAAATAGAGAGCAGAGCTATTTGAAATCCAATGTCATTAAGTTAAGCTAACGGGATAGTGACAGTGATAAATTCTTATTAAGCTAAGCCTGGATACAATTCTATATCCAGGCCTTTACTTACGTTACAGTTAAAAATGTGGTATTTAAGGTATGACGAAAAGGCAAATTTTTGCACTTCAAAAAAATTTGCCTGTGACTCATATATGAAATATAATCAGTGTAGCGCTATGATGCTTTTGTATTAAATGGTATAGCCGATTTAGGTTTCATATTGCGCTGATATTTTCTATCTGGTCTTACCGGGGCCAGATATTTTTTTATTCTTTTTATCATTTCTTTTGTACAGATTATTTTTCTTAACCAAAGCCTCATATTTGTTACGGCAGTAGATAAATTCACTTTGTAATGATGTTTCCTTTTGTCAGATTGTTCTACTTCGATTCTCTCAGTAATGATATTTGTTAAACAATGTAATAGAATTGCTGCATAGATTTCCTGTTGTATGAAATTACGTTTTTTTGAATGAAATGACATCATTCCGATGATGTATTTCAACATTTTAAACGCAGTTTCTATATTCCATCTCATGTGATACATCTTCTTTAGTTCATTTAAATCGAATTCATCTCTCGTTAAATTTGTTACCAGACATTCATAGGTTTCCTTTGTAATCTTAAAACGAACTACTCTTAGATTCAATTCATAAAACCCATCATCATCAAAATAATCAAAATCCGATTCTTTTTTCATAATGGTAAATTTATCTTTATTATTCTTCGTTTCATTTGTTTGTTTACGAGTCAGTATTTTAGTAACATCTAAATCAAATTCTTCATGTGGTAAATTCAGATTTGAAAGAATTGAACCAAATACATTTATATCTTTAATACGAAATACAAATTTCTGATTATTTTCTATACAACATGCCATTAGATTGTATTTCTCATAACCTCTATCAGCCGTAATAATCGAGTTTACAGGATAATCATGTCTCATAATCATTTTCATTAAAGCAGCACATTCTCTAGTCTTAGTAGCTGTATCAATACTTGTATCCCAGAAAACATGATTGATACAGTCATATAATCCGTTGATATGAAGCTGACTGAATGGTTTATTATTGCCGTTCTGTCTTTTAGTATCTTCATCCTTTTCATCATAGGCAATATTTACATCCGAACCATCGCAAGCTAGAACATGGTATCCTTTCCAAGTCTTGTAGTCATCAAATGCATTCACAAACAGATGCATAATTCTTTGGAAAGCACTGATATCAAGCTTGTCTCTTTGCTGGCAAAGAGCCGAAGCAGTAGGCAAAGAATCCAAGTCTGTAAAATATTCACACAACTCGGAGTTTAGACTTTTAGACTGCATCTGAACAATAAAGTGTATCAGAGTTTCAGCAGGCAGTTTTCTCTTACGAGTAAAATCACTAACAGGGTCATTGCAGTAACAAGCGATGTTGCTGCAAACCATTTTAATAGAACGATTAAAAACATTTAAAATCTTATCTGGAATCATAGGTAAAAATCCTCCTCTATAATTCCTTCGGATTATGTTTAAAATTCCGCTTTTTGGCTTGTCAAGTGTTTTTTACACTTCTTGCACAAAAAAAGAGCCCTACCTATTTATAGGTAAGACTCATAAATTTAAGAATTGTCTTAACTTAATGACATTGATTTGAAATCTCTGCTCTTTTTATAATGGGTGATCTGAGTTTGAATAATTCAGATCAATGTATTCTGTTAATTGGTCATATAGTTCTTCAAATTTTAGGTCTATGTATTCGCGTGATTCTTCAATTTGGGATTCTAACTCAATGTTTTGTAGTTTTCTGAAGTATTCAATCAGTTCAATAATATCTTGTGCATCCATGATTATTTCTCCTTTGGTTCCAGACTGAATGTTGCGTTTGGATCGAGTACATACATTACGCGATTGCGGAAGCAAAGCCAGTTGGTATAACCGTTGGCATTGTTCTTGATACACTTGATTGTCTAATCAGCAGGTGTGTATCATCACTGCAATACAGAGATTCGGACATACAGTTGCCAGAACATTAAATTATGGCAAGCCATAATCTCTAGATCTATTAAGATTTGGTGAATGTCTTGAATCAAAATCTTTTGTAATACTAGATGGTTCTAACAGTTACAACGAACTTTTAGAAAGTAAAAACTGTACTAAGAAAGTGTTAATCAGTCATGAGTCTTATGATAAATTCATTCATTTAAATACAGTGAACAGTTTCCATAAATTGATTGAAGAAAGACTGCAAAAATATAAGGGAGTAGCATCAAAGTATATAAATCGGTACAACGCTCTTTTTGTCATGCAAAGAGAAACTCAAGGAATAGATAATACAGAAAAACTACAGTATGTACTACTACATTTGAAAAACATCTATAAGATCACACGTTTAAAGGATTTGAAGAAAGAACAGTTATTCGTGTAAGTGATAAAAAGCAGAATTATAACAATGTCACCAAATTGCGAGTTAAGCCTTTAGATATAATAATTAACTTAGTAAATATTTATGTGTGTGGAGTGGGTACCTATACTTTAACTGATTTGGCCATATTTATGCTTATTGAAAAGAATTAATGAAATATTTATTGAGGATAAATATGGAGAAATAACAACGCTTATTCATTTTTAGTTATAAATTCAATATCGACTAACAGAATATCATTGTAATCTTAAATAATCCTTAATTAATTACCATAAGTACACAAAAAAATTATTTTTTATTTTTATTTACAAGAAAATGGGTGTAATATAATGGTGATATATGTCAGTAATATATATCGTTTGCATTTTTTTTGCGCAAGAAAAATAAGTTTAGAAGGAAAGGAGTGCTTATAATGCAAAAGAAAAATTTATCAAGAATCGCATTAAGTGGATTGTTGGCATTGTCAATGGTTCCGGCCGCTTCAATGCAAATTTATGCAGACAATAAAACTGCAGAAGAAAGTACGTCGGGGGAGGTAAGAACAAGTAATAGGGAAGCAAATGTTTACTTCAATGTAGATTCAGAAAAAGGTTCATTCACTGAATGTGGAACTAATTTAGTTAGTTTCGAACATCTTAAAGAAAATAGTGATGAACAATATTCAATCCCAGAAGTAACAGCTAAAGAAGGATATAAATTTGTTGGATGGAAAGGTCAAGGAGCTGACGAAATTTCATGGGGATCAGATGCAAAAACATTTGGTGTAACAGGATTATGTTATTTTGCTGAAGGTGCAACTGAAGGATATGCTAGTCTTGAAGCTCAATTTGAAAAAGTTGAAACTCCTGTAGTTAAAAAGACTGCTCATGTTACATTCACAGTAGATTCTGAAAAAGGTTCATTCACTGAATATGGAACTAATCCAGTTAAATTCGATTCAGATGAAGACAATGATCAACAATTTGAAATCCCAGAAGTAACAGCTAAAGAAGGATATAAATTTGTTGGATGGAAAGGTCAGGGAGCTGACGAAATTACTTGGGGAGCAGATGCTAAAACATTCGGTGTAACAGGATTATGCTTCTATAATGGAGACGCAACTGATGGATATGCTTCAATTGAAGCTGTATTTGAAAAAGAAGAAACTCCAGAAACTAAGAGAACTTCAAATGTTTATTTCACTGTAAATCCAGAATATGGTTCATTTACTGAATATGGAGAAGGTCCAGTTACTTTCTTAAATCTTGATGAAAATAGTGATGAACAATATTCAATCCCAGAAGTAACAGCTAAAGAAGGATATAAATTTGTTGGATGGAAAGGTCAAGGAGCTGACGAAATTTCATGGGGATCAGATGCAAAAACATTTGGTGTAACAGGATTATGTTATTTTGCTGAAGGTGAAACTGAAGGATATGCTAGTCTTGAAGCTGTATTTGAAAAAGTAGATACTCCTGCAAAAGAAGATAACAAAAAAGATGATTCTAAAAAAGATGATTCTAAAAAGGAAGATTCTAAAAAAGAAGATAATAAAGTATCAACAGGTGCTGCAACTGGTTTATTTGGTTCATTAGCTGGTGTAACTGCTGCTGGTGCGAGTCTTGTGGCTTTATTGCGTAAAAAAAATTCTAAATAGTAATGAAAAAATCAAAAAAAGGAAATTCTAGAAAGTTTAATTTTACTTTTTTATTAGCTGGTATTGTAATTATTTTAATTGCAATACTAGCTATTCTTCTTGGTTTTAATCATTTAAATAAAAGTAACGACACAAACCATGATAGAATAGTAGAACAATCAAAAAATAAAAACAAAAATCAGGACGAAGTTAGTAAATCTGATAAAAAACCAAAATTAATTGATAACACAACGCTACAAAAAACAATAGATTCAGCTTCTTCAATTGATAGGGATCACTATACTGATGATTCATTAGAAGTGTTAGATCAAGCTATTGCAAATGCGCAAGCTGTTATACAAAATGGCGGTAATCAGCAGGAAATTAATGATGCTAATATGGCTTTAATAAATTCTATAATTTCTTTAGAAAACAAATAAAAAAAGGTTATATTATTTAACCAATGTCATTAAGTTAAGCTAAAAAAACAGTGACATCGTTAAATTCTTATTAAGTTAAGCCGGTAATCCAAAATTAGATAGGGTCGACTAAAAGTTGGCTTTAAAAGATGTATGGTTGAAAACCCTATGAGTGTTTAAAGGATTAATTAAGGAGCAGAGATGTTTGAAATCTCTGCTCCTTTTTGGTAATCCGAAATTAGATAGGGTCGACTAAAAGTTGGCTTTAAAAGATGTAGGGTTGAAAACTCTATAAGTGTTTAAAGTATTAACTATAGAGCAGAAATATTTGAAATCTCTGCTCTTTTGTACGCAGGGCATGACATATATCTAGACAGTGAAAGTTTTTTGTGGGGGTTGTTATCACAGTGGCTAATCACTAGCCAAGACCAAGGGTGTCCATCGTGAGATGGAATCAGAATATAAATGATAATCTAAATGTGTATATAAATGATTGTTTAAGAATGTACACTTCTGGTTACATGCATATGACGGAAAAATGGTACGCGTTTAGCGCACCATCGGTGTATCTGTAGCGGCCAATCGGTGTGTCAAAATTTTTGATTTCTTAGTGATTCACCTTTGAATTCCAAACGATATGCTTTACATAGAACTCGATCTAAACACGCGTCAGCGTATGTACAATCCTTAAATAAATCGTACCATTCTTTTACTGGAATTTGAGAAACTATCACTGTCGATTTTCTACTTTCTCTTGAATCAAGAATTTCAAATAGATGTCTACATTTCTCGACATCAAGATTCATAAGTCCAAAATCATCTATAATCAATAAATCTACTTGTGCTATATTTTCCATAATACCTAAGAATTTAATTGAATCTTCCACTTGTTCATGAGCACTGAGTTCCAGTAAGAGTTTGGAAGCAGAATAATATCTTACTTCTTTGAATTGTTTCAAAGCTGCAACTGCCAAGGCATTCACGTAATATGTTTTTCCTGTCCCTGTCATTCCTGTAACCACTAGATTTCTTCCTTCATCTATCCATATACAAGTATTCAGCTTTTCGATTGTTGGTATATCCAGTTGTCTATCCGTATCATAAAGTTTCTCATCAAATGTTGCTCCAGGTATTTTCAGTTTAGCTTTTTTCAAATAACGCTCAAATTTCTTGTTGTATCTTAGATTCCATTCAGCAGTGACCAACTTTTCAAAACGATCCTGAAAAGATTCTAAATCCCTGTTTGGATTTTCTAGTTGAAGACGAAGTTCTTCTGCCATGCCTGAAAATTTCATAGATTTTAATTTTTCATATAGATCCATATAAATCGCTTGTTCTTCTTTGATTTCAGTTTTATTCATAATGTGATTTACCCCTAATATTCTTATGTTCTGGAAGAGTTTCCGAACGATTTGTTTTCTTTTCATTGATTAATTTAGTAAGCATCTTTTTAAAATCTGTATAGGTATAAATATGCGATTCCAGACAGATTTTGGCAGCTGTATCTGAAAATGCTTTTGGATTTTTTTACACATATGCAGAATTCCATTACAGCTCTTATAAGATTGTTCTTCATAACGAAGTGTACCAATAACCTTACAAATAAATTCGTAAACATTTGGACCATAGCTCCTTGCCCAACTTTTGTATGCTTCTGCATTCATTTTATTTTCCAGGTAGTAATAACGATGGCTCTCAGGCATATGCTCTTCCTTTGTTATATATTTTGGAAATGGTTTATAAGCACGCTTATGCGTACAGATCAGATGGTTCATAGAATCGCAGATAATAATATCGAAATATGAAGCTTTTAATGTAACTTCCTGTTTATAATAAGTATAGGGAACAGAATAGTAATGATGATCATATTCAAACATGAAATGGAAAGTCAGACAAAATGTAAAGTCATAGACTAATATTAAGTTGCCATACAAATTAATACGTCAATAACTTTACATTTTATTCTTTTATATTATAGTGATTGAAGCCATTCCAATAGAGTACTATCAGAATGCCATAGAGGTACATCTGCTTTAGTTATTTCAGGGCAGACAGCTTCGATTGCTTTTCTTTTTTTTTCACTATCACATCTTGCATAAATTTCTGTTGTAGAAATTTCAGAATGTCCAAGAAAATCTCGGATATATATCAACGGTACTCCTGCTTGCAGCATGTGCATGCTTTTGCTGTGACGTAGTCCATGTGACGATACATTTTTTGGTATCAAAGATGGTTGTTTTTGCTTCGCAAGATTGACATATTTGCTAAGTATGTAAGAAATACCTGCTCTAGTAAGTTTATCCCCATTTCGGTTATAAAATAAAGGTACTCCCTGCACACCTTTGTGATTTGGATGGAAAATGTTAATGTATTTTGTTAAAAGTTCTGCTGTATTATTCATTAATGGTATAATTCGCGTTTTTTGCCCTTTTCCTGTTAGTCGAAGTGTTGAAGGTTTTTCTGCTCGAAAATCATTAATACATAAATCTGCTATTTCTTGTACACGTGCAGCACTATCATACATAAGACTTAATAATGCAAGATCTCTTATTCCTTGTTTGGTTGAGGTATCGACAGCGTCAAGAATTGACTTTATACCATCCACTGTAAGATATTCTATATTATGGTCTGGTTCTTTCTTTCTAGGTATAGATAATATTTGTTGACATTGATATATATAGTCAGGTGTCTGCATTTGTATATACGAAAACAGGGATTTTATTGCAGCTAACCGTATATTTCTCGTAGAAACACTAGATTTACGTTCAGTCTCAATCCACTCTAGAAAATCAGAAATCAATTCGCTACTAAGTTGTGGAATATCAACGACATCAGGACTTAGATTCTTACATTCCTTTAAATATTTTAAGAGAAGCATATATGTATCACGTTTAGAAGCAATCGTATTATAGCTAACGCCTTTTACTCCAGGCAAAAATTCGATAAGGTACCTACTCATATACCTAGCAAAATTTGTTGGTTTCATAACTGCACCTCTGGTATTACTTGAGAGCATAACTTTTCTACTGTACGAATAATATCTGGATAAATTTCAGCTGTCATTTTTAAATACTGACTAGTTGCAGCCACAGATTCATGTCCCATATATACTGATAAAGCGGGAAGCACATTTGTAAGGTCTGTTTTATTATAAGAAGCAGCCTGTAAAACATGGCAACAATGCGTATGTCGGATATCGTGAATTCTTGGACCATACCCTCGTCCGGCATGTTTAATTCCAGCTGTCACCAAGATTTCACGAAAACGTAAATATATATTATGATGCGAGCAAGGTTCTCTTGTTATACCTACAAACAGATAATCTTCAGGCAAATACATTGGATGCATTACTGCACAGTATTGTACCAAAATCTCTCGCATACTTTTTGAAATAGGTATTAAGCGGTCTTTATTAAATTTGGCACTTTCAATAAATAATGTTCCATCAACAAGATTTACATTTTTCAGTTGGAGCTTTAATGCTTCCATCACTCGCATGCCAGTGCAATAGAGAAGTCTGATCAAAACTGGCATAACTAAATGCATAGTTGACCGTCTATTTGGATAAACCCGATTACTGGCATCAAAAATTCGATCCATTTCTTCATGGGAAAATATATATGCTGAATACTTTGATTTTCTTTGTTGGATATATTCGAGATTTACAGGTATATATGCTTCATAACCTGACGATATCAGATAAAATGCAAATTGTCTGATACAACTAACACGTTTTATATGACTGCTTCGTTCGGATTCATGTGGTTTTTTTGTACACCAGATATCTGATAATTCTTTTGTGATTACTGGTGCTTCGATATTTAGTGAACAACATAGAGAATCAAATTCCTTCAAAATTGCTACCTCAGATTCATATTTATATCCTGCAACTCTTTTATAATCAATGAAGTCTTGTATAAGTTCTGAAAATATACTGTTATGTTTAACGTTTTTCATATACGCACACCTCCCATCCAGACTCCGGTGAGATCTGGAACTTCAAGAGCCAACTTGCGAAGATGATGCATATCAATCTTTAAATATATTTTTGTAGTATCTGTATTGGAATGTGACAAAGTTTCAGAAATCACAGGAAGTGGAACTTCATTCTCTAACATTGCAGTTGCTAGACTTGCGCGCGATGCATGGGGACCGTGTCTCTTACCAGAAGCAACTACGACATTTGCATCTCTAAATGCCTTTGTCACCATATAGTGAAGGGATACTGAACTGAGCTTGGTATAAGGCGCCTGCATTTTCAGAAAAACATGTTCATCTTTTACGTTAGGACGTATTTCTTTAAGATATTTTATAATGGCGTTGCCTACGTCTGCAGTTAAAGGAAGTATAGTGAATTCACCTGTTTTTTTGGTTATGAATTCAATTGTGTTTTTTTCCCAATGAATATTTTTTAGTTCGAGTCCACATATATCAGAAGAACGCATTCCAAGTCTCACTGCTATTAATACCATAGCGTAGTTACGTGTACCAACAGCACTTGCCCTATTAAAGGAATTAAGCATAGCCTCTATTTCATCCTTTCCATATACAGAAGGAACAGTCTTTCTACATTTAACTGTTGGGACTGCAGATGAATAGTCACCCGGAAGAATTTCCTTTCTGTATAAAAATCTTAATAATTGCCTCATAGTAGATGTGGCACTCTTTAATGTTGGAAGATTTTTACTTATTGAAAGCCATTTCATAAATCCTTGTACGACTTTTGGGGATATATTCGCAAGATCTGATATACTTGAAAGCTGAAGATATTCTGAAAAATGATTTAGCGTGTATATGTCTCGATTTATTGTAGCAAGCGCTAAATTACATGATTTTCTTTCATCAATAAAATCAGAAAATATGGTTTCGTATGATTCACTAAAATTGAATGTCCAATATGTTTTCTTTCTGTATAAACTAAGACCATCTGCACAATTAACTAGGATACAAATAGCACGCTTACGACGTTTATCTATCGCTCGCAGATTAGCATAATTTTGTTTAGAAGATATGCCATACATTTCTTCTAAAAATATTGTACAGTTTTCCTTATTAAAAGGAAGGTTGTGTGTAGCTAGATATCTTTCCAAAGAATTCCACGTGTAAGAAAGTTGTTTGATATACTCTACAGTAATACCATCAGCTTTTAGAGACTGAGACGCTGTCTATATTAATTCAGTCAATGTTAGTTGTTGATCCATAATTTTTTCCTCCTTTAGGTTGATTCTACAACTCTAATTTTAGAGGATAAAATGTAAAGTCGCCATGAACATCGTACTCATAAATCAAGCATAATTGAAGTTCACTTTACATTTTGTCTGACTTTCCATTTCATATTTAATGCGAAGCTTTACATTAAATATGATAATTATTAGGAACAGTTTTGATTAGTTGTTTGTTTGAATTGTAAGCCTAATGTAAAAAAGGAATAATTTTAAAATCCCATATCTTAATAAAAAATATGGGATTTTGATTATATAATGTGTTTTTTATTTATAATTCACATGGAGTGTAATTTCGCGATTAATGCTTCTTGAAGTACTTGCGAAAAATTGATATTCTTGCTCATGGCTTCTTTGTTTAACCATTCAGGTATTGTGAGTGTTTTTTTGATGGCCTTATTGAAATGTGTTTTCGCATATTCTTCAACATCAACAGATACAAGGGTGACAAAAGATTGTTAAATTCGAATTCAAGTTCAGATGCGATTTGTGTTGGATCCATTTCTTCTAACTTTGAAGGAATTGGTATATCTTCATTGTCTAGTTTTGCACTGAACAATGCACCGGCTAGACAATCAACGGCCAAATCCATGGCATCTTGTAGTGAATCCTCACATGTAGAAAGATAATTGAAGTCTGGAAAAATAACTGAGTAATGTTTTTCTTCTTCAAAGAAACAAGCTGGATAAATTGACAACATATTGTTTGCCTCCTTTTTAAAATATTCAAGCAGAGTCATTTAAGCCATGCTTGTTTTAGAATGGATTGTTCAGTTGACTTTGACAAATCTTTTGTGTGAAATGGTATAGTCACTTTACCTTTTTTGTCGGATGTTGGAAACCCACTTGGCTTTTTAATACCCATCCATCCGCAAGGATAAGTCGTTCCATATCCTTTGACGTCATTGGCATATGCATCCTCCTTGCAATTATAGTGTATCAAAAAAAACACGTGTATATGCAATACGTATTAGTGTTGAACGTATAAATGAAAAGAAGGAAATTAATCTTTCTTTGAAATGTAAAGTGTACATGTAAAGTCTAGGTTTTTCGATTGATCGATCAAATATTGGGGTTGTACTTTAGCACCCCAGCTATTGATTCCGCCTACACCCATTTGTTGTTTTGTGATTCTTAAATAGGTAGTGTGGGTTTGTGGCAGTTCAAACGTGTGTTTTGCGTTATATAAGTGCATAAAGGAATATTTGCTGGCTTGACATTCCATATTTTCTGACTTTACGTTAAATGCATTTGTTCCATCAGATAGGCAGCACCATTTGCAGTCGGTATGATTGCCGTATTCTTGTGGCTTTAAGTATGGAATGTAGTTTGTATCTACATTTTCAGAGTAGAAATCGGTTAGTGTGTGATTTCGATCTATATATGTGTCTTTTTCGCCTTTTCCAAAATAAGCAAAGTTTTTAAATGTTTCTTTTAGGGCAAACTCGATTCCAAATAGTGGAAGGGTTTGTCTTTTTGAGTTTTTGTCTAAGTGCAATTGGATTTGAATGCTTTGATTGTTGTAGACTGTATAGACAAGTTTACATTCTTCTTCAATGGATTCTAGTTGAATTGTATAGATCATTTGTGCGCATTTGGAGTTGCGTATCATTTTAAAGTCAATAACATTTTGAAATAGGCTTGCGTTAAGCCAGTTGGCATAGGTTTGTTTGGCACCACGATCATTGTCGGTTAAGGCTCTGTAGAAGACGGGTTTTGGTGCTTCTTGAAGTAATTCTTCATCATTTACTTGAATGGATACTAAGCCTTTTCGTTTGTCGAATAAATATTCAGTATCCATAAATTGAATGCCAATTGTATTTTGTCCTTCCACTACAAGCATTGCACTTTCTTTGGGTTGGTCTTGTTTGACTTCAAAGACTTGTTGGTCAAAAGCTTGTATACCAAGTGGTGTTTTGTAGTAGATGGTTTTTGTATAGTAGCCTGGCGTATTGATTTGTTTAAATTGTACGGGCATTGTTTTTGTAGTGCCTGGTTCTACACTTGTTTTAAAGATGCCGGATTGAATGGCAAGACCATTTCGTTTGAGTTCAAAGATAAAGGTGTCTTTGCCAAGGTCGTAAAATAGGTTTTTGTTTTTGATGGTTACCGAATCGAAATGGATTTCCATATCGACATATCTGTAGAGTTGTTTGAGTTCTTGGCTTTTGCCAGTTTCTTGTCGGTTGGCTAGAAGGATACCGTCTCCACAGAAGTTAGAATCATTTGGATAATCGTCAAAGTCTTTTCCGTAGTAGTATTTGCCGTCTTTTTCAATGGCTTGATCGATATAGTCCCATACAAAGCCACCTTGGTATTGTTCGTATTCGTCTTCTAGGTTTGTATATTCTTCCATGCCTCCTAGACTATTTCCCATGGCGTGCATATATTCACATAGCATAAATGGTTTCATTGGATGGCTTTCTAGATAGTCTTTTATACTTTGTGGTGTGGCATACATTCTAGATTCGATGTCACTGGCATTTTCAAATGTTCGATCTTGTGTGATGCCTTCATAGTGGACAAGTCTTGATGTATCTTGTTCTTTGAAGTAGTCGTGTAGAATCATAAAGTTGGATCCGCTTCCAGCTTCATTTCCTAGTGACCACATTAAAATGCATGCGTGGTTTTTATCTCTTTCGTACATGCTTCTTGCACGATCTAATAAACAATCGGTCCATTCGGTTTTGTTTTGTGGGATGATGTCATTAGCACCATGGGTTTCTAGATTCATTTCGTCAATGACATAGATTCCATATTGGTCGCATAACTTATACCAATAGCTGTTGTTTGGATAGTGGGATGTTCTTACGGCATTGATGTTTAATGCCTTTAGCATATGGATGTCTTCTTCCATTTGTTCATATGTAATGGCTCTTCCTGTTTTGGCGTTCCATTCATGGCGGTTGATGCCGTGGAATACGATGCGTTTTCCATTGAGTTTCATAATGCCATATTCGAGCGTGAATTTACGAAATCCCACTTGTTCTTGAATGGTTTCAATGATTTCGTTGTTTGCATCGTATAGAACAATTTCTAATTGGTATAGGTTTGGGTATTCACTACTCCAAAGACTTGTATTTTCTACAGGTATTTCAAATGTGTCTTGCATATTGCCATTCCATACGATATTTCCTTGTGGATCGTATAGTTTGGCTTGTAGTATATGGCTTTCATTACTGCTCATTTTACATGTGCATGTAAGAACACTTTTATTGGTGTCTAAATCAATATTTGTATCGATCTTTAAGTCTTGTATGTGTTGGCTTGGTTGTTTGTAGATCATGACATCTCTAAAGATTCCGCTAAAGCGCCACATGTCTTGGTCTTCTAGCCATGTGCCTGTACATTTTTGAAAGATGCGTACGCCAAGTACGTTATCTTTTTCTTGTGTATATTTTGTGATGTCAAATCGACTTGGGGTAAAGGAATCTTCACTGTATCCGATAAATTTTCCGTTTAGCCATACGTAGATATTGGATTCTACACCTTCAAAGGAAAGAATGAGTTTATTGCCAATGAAGTCTTGTGGTAAATCGAATGTTTTACGGTATTGATAGACTTTGTTTTTGTCCATATCAATTTGGCCGGTTTTTACTACGTCATGTCCATCCCATGGGTAGGTAACGTCTGTATAGTGGGGATTGTCAAATCCTTGAAGTTGAATGTGTCCTGGGACTTGGATGTCGTTCCAGTTAGAGTCATTAAATTCTGTGTTATAGAAGAATTTAAAGCATGTATCAAAGTTTTTGGATTGGTTGAATTTCCATGTTCCGTTTAGGGAAAAAGAGCTTGGTTTTTTGTCTTTTCCAATTGTATATTTATGATCACTGTATGCTTGTAGTCGATTGACTTGAAAGATACGTGAGTCTTTTAGCCAGTTTAAATCTGGTGTTCGCATTGTATCACTCCTCTGTATTCGTGTACCTTTCATTATAGCAAACCGCCCTATTGAAAGGAAGGTGAAAATGAATTAAAATAGGTGTTAAATTGGAGGTTGAAAGATGTCAGACATTCTTGGTTTAGTGGTTTCAATAGCTTTGATTTATTTTGCGATTAAGTTTACTTTTAAATGCATTAAATGGATTGGTATTCTTTTGATTGTAGTCTTTGTGTTTAAGATGGTAGCTTTGATTTTATAGAAGGATTGAACTCTTCTTTTTTTGATGCATATCCATTGATGGATGTCTAAGAAATTAGGTCGTGGTGGTGTGTTTTATCGTGAATTCACAAAATTGAATGACTTTACTGGTTTTACAACATTGTCGGTAGTTCATACGCATTATTTGATTTTAGGCATTTCTATGGTTTTGGTTTTGATTTCAATTCGAAATTGTATCAAGGATTCATTTTGACAATATCACATAATTTAATAAATACGCTTTACATAAAGTGGATAAAAGTGTTTTTATCCGCTTTTTTTGTGCTTGTGTTTTTGTGTGATGCTTTTTCATGTGTTATACTTTTAAAGATAGGAATACCTATCGAATTAGAAGGGGAGTCAAGCATGATTTCAGTATGTATGGCCACATATAATGGCGAGAAGTATTTAAAAGATCAACTAGACTCTATTTTAAAGCAGATTCAAAGTAGTGATGAAGTCATCATTTCGGATGATGGTTCAAATGATTCTACAAGATATATTGTTGAGAAATTTCAAAAGGAATATAAGAATATTTATTTGGTGGATGGTCCTAAACGTGGGGTTCAAAAGAATTTTGAGAATGCCTTAAAACATGCCAGGGGAGATATCCTTTTTTTGAGTGATCAAGATGATATTTGGATGGATGGCAAGGTTGAAAGAGTTTTGAAGGAATTTGAGAATTCAAAGACTTTGTGTGTGGTTCATGACGCCGAAATTGTGGATGGAAATATGAATAAAGTGAAGGATTCTTTTTTTGAATTGAAGAATGGGAAGCCTGGCCTTTTACATAATTTATATAGGAATGCGTTTATTGGATGTTGTATGGCATTTCGTAAATGTGTTTTTGAGAAGAGTTATCCGTTTCCAGATCATATTGAGATGCATGATTGGTGGATTGGTTTAGTGGCTGAATGTATGGGGAATACGGTATTTATTTACGAGCCGTATTTAAAATATAGAAGGCATGGCGATAATGCGTCTTCTTTGCATCATCATCCATTGAAGAAAATGATCTTTAATCGCTTATATTTTATTGAACAATTGATGATTCGTTGGATACAGGTGGGATGGCATGCTTAAAATAGGTTCTTGTACAGTATTATTCAATCCGGATAGGGATGTGATTTCGAATGTTGAAACATACAAAGATTTAGTGGATGTTTGTGTTGTAGTGGATAATTCGGAAAAGAAAAATGAAGTGTCGAAATATTTTGAGGAAGATTCTTCATATATTTATATTGATATGCATGGCAATCAGGGGATTGCGGCTGCATTAAATGCTGGTATTGAATATCTTCATTCTAAAAATATGGATATGGCTTTGACAATGGATCAGGATAGTTTATTTCCTACATCGGATTATTTAGCTATTTATCAATTGATTGAAAAATACAAGGATGAATATTCATTAATTGGTTTGGATGTGAATAGGGTGGATCCAAGTAAGGAAATTGTTTTAGTTCCTTATTGGATTACTTCGGGTAATTTTGTGAATATTTCAGATTTCTATTTGGTTGGTAAAATGAATGAATCTTTATTTATTGACTATGTTGATTTTGATTTGGGATATAGATTTAAAAAGGCACATTTAAAGATTGGATATTTAAGTGGATATTGTATAACGCATACAATTGGAAATCCTATTCCAATTCATGTATTGAATAAAACTTTTTATGCGTTGAATCATTCGCCAATTCGTTATTATTATCGTTATCGGAATGCGTATTATTTATATCATTATGTGGATAAAGAATTCTTTAAAAAAGAGTATCGTCGTGAGATGTTTGGTAGTTTGATTAAGATGTTTATTTTTGAAAAGAAGCGAAAAGAAAAGATAAAAATGATTAAAAAGGGACTTTCGGATGCGAAGAAAAGGTGTTTAGGAAAGTTCAATGCCTAATTTTTTTGTTTCAGTGTTGTAATTATGGTATACTTTTGTGCGTGGGAATAATTCCTGCAGGAAATGAGATGTATTGGTTATTCAGTCATTTAGACTATAAAATAAGTAGTTTTTAACTGGGGGATAGTTAAAGGCATAAACAAACTTTAGACAAGGGAGTCAATTATGTTGATTACAATTATAAGTGCAGAGCACTCTATACGTAGTAAATGGGTAAGAGAATATTTTGCTTCAAAGGGGGACGAAGTTAAGATAATCTCTGTGAATACGAGTTCTGTACATTCTTTCTTTGCGAAGATTCATTTTTTGAAACAATTAAAAAAGAGTTTGGATGCATTAAGTCCCAATCTTATATATTGTGATGCAACAATTGATTTTCTTATGCGTGAACTTACGGTTTATAAAAATAAAAATAATAATGTAAAATTAGTTTTTGATGTATGTGATGATATTTATGTAGATCAAAAATATTTAAATCAGGCAAACTATATTTTTTGTGCGAGTGAATCATGTAGGGGGCATATTCATGGTGCACACATCTTATATTCGACAAATGGTCAATCTTGTTTGAATACAAGTCCTGAGTTAAGTAAAGAGGAATTGTTTTTTTGTTTAATTGGAAATAAGAATATAGATATGAATTTTTGTGTTTCCTTTTTAAGAGAATGCTCTATATTAAAGAAGTGTACTCTACATATTTTGGGGGATTGGAAACTCAAAGAAAGTTTTATACAAAGTGTTTTAAATGTTGGTGTAAATGTCATAGATCATAAAGACTTAGATAGTCAATCAACAAGGCAAGAAGTCTATGATCAATGTCATTATGGGTTGAATTTAATGGATTTTGAAGGGATAAATTCAGAATCTCTAGAATATATGTGTGGACAGATTCCAATCATAAATTCTATAGAAGGGGATCTTAGCCAATTTTGTAAGTTATGGGATATTGGAAAGAATATTGATGCTCAAAACTATAAAATTGTTGCTTCTAATATTTGTGCAGAAAGTTTAGATGTGCAATTAAATCGAAGATTACATATGCGTAATTTATATAAAACATATTTTACGAAAGATAAATTTTTTGAAACATTAGATGAAATAGGAGGAAGTTTATGAGTTGTCATGAAGAAAAGAAGAAATCTATAGTTTTTATAATATTTGGCATTTTATTATCCATTGTATTAGTTGCATTTACGGGTGCTTTAATTTATCAAATTTATAAATTACAAGTTTTACCAGATGGTATTTTAATTCCAGGGATTTTAGCTATCGTCCTATTTGGATTGATTTTGTTGTTGGTGCTAAACTTCTGTACACACGGCATTGTAAGTAAAATTGTTTATTCATTTTTAGTTATTGCGATTTGCGTTGTATATGGATTTGGAAACTTCTATTTGTATTCTACAAGTAAAACATTAACGACAGTAACAACACAATCCAATAAAGCGAAAAACACTGTTTCAGTTATTGCGATGAATTCTAGCAGCATGGAAGATGTAAAGAGTTTAGAAGGCGCTAAGCTTGGTGTTTTGACAAATATTGGTAAGGAATCGACTAATAAGTCATTGAAGGATATTAAAAAGAATAAAGTGACTTACACGAAGAAAAAGTATGATAATATGCCTAGTTTAATTAAGGCTTTGTATGATGGTGAAGTGGATGCGGTTGTATTAAATGAAGCGTATCGTTTAAATGTATGTGATATTGAAGAATATGCCAATTTCAATAATGAAACAAAAGTGATTCATAAAACGGTTTATTATACAAAAGAAAATAGTTCACCATTAGCGGTTTCGGATATTACTTCAAAACCATTTAATATTTTAATTAGTGGAAATGATTCATTTGGCTCATTAGATGAAAATTCAAGATCTGATGTGGATATGTTAGTTACAATTAATCCAGTGACTTCAACTATTTTATTAACAAGTATTCCTCGTGATTCTTATGTTACAGAAGTATGTGATGACTATGCATGTAACTATGGAGTAACGGATAAGTTAACTCATACAGGAATGTATGGTGTAGATACGACAAAAGATACAATTGAAAATTTATTAGATATTGAAGTCAACTATGTATATCGTGTGAACTTTACAAGCATGATCAACATTGTGGATGCTCTAGGTGGAGTGGATGTAACTGTACCAGAGGGGATGGCCGTTTCTAAATTTTATACAAATAGTAATTTAGAAGGTGTGCATGAAGGTAAAAACCATTTAGATGGTAAACGTGCATTAGCTTATTCTCGTGAAAGAAAAGCTTACTTAGATGGGGATGTTCAACGTGCTCGTAACCAGCAACAAGTATTGCAGGCTATGTTTAAAAAGGCTACGTCACCAGAGATTATTAAGAATTATGTAAACTTATTAAATGCCTTGATTGGTGCTTTTGATACAAATATGACAACAAATGAAATCACTTCTTTTATCAAATACCAAATTCAGGCAAAACCAAATTGGAAATTTGAACAATTTGTTCTAAAAGGAGACAATGATCTACGTGTAAGTCCAGAACTTGGTTCGGAAGTCAGTGTCGTTATCTTATATGATTCTTATATCAGTATTGCACATGATAAGATTCAAGCTGTATTGGATGGAAAATCAAGTGATACAGTAGAAGCACAAGAGGATACTCCAGCAGGAACTTTATCTGAAGAAGAAATTGAAGCTCAAATTCAGTATGGTTTAATGACAGAAGCTCCAATTGAAGAAGAAGGTTCAGAAATTTATTACGGGAACTAACAAGATTCTTTATTTAGAATGATGATTGAAAAAAGATTAGGGGAAGCTTGGCTTCCCCTGTAATGTTATGAAAGACTAGGTGTATTTATGAAAGTGTTATTCAAATTTGTTTTATTATCAGCTATGTTGATTAGCTTTACTGGCTGCCAAAAAAGTAATGAAGTTGCGATTTATCAATTATCAAATCAATCCTATTCACAAATGATGTCTTACATTATTGAAGATGAAGGAACAACAATTGTGGTAGATGGTGGTACAGCAGAAGATGAAGATAATTTAATAAAGACTATTAAAAAGGTCAGTAAGGATCGTAAGGTAGAAGCTTGGTTTTTAACACATTATCATAAAGATCACACGGGTGCTTTAGCAAAATATCTACAGAGTGGTTCAAATGAAATTCAAATTGATAAAGTCTATTATAATTTTCCAGAAGAATCTTGGGTAGAAAAAAATGAACCTCATCGTTATGAGGATGTGGTTGCGATTGATCAAGGCCTTAAAACATTTGATAATAAGGAAGTTGTTTCATTCAATCAAAAAATTACAGTTGGTGAGGATCAAATAGACGTATTAAGAACATATAATCCAGAAATCACTGAAAATGCCGGAAACAATTCATCAAGTGTATATAAAATGAATGTACAAGGAACGAAAATTTTATTCTTAGGAGATTTAGGGGTTGAAGGTGGTGAAGAGCTTTTGAGTTTAAACAAAGAAGCTATCAAAAATATGGATTATGTTCAAATGGCCCACCATGGACAAGCCGGTGTAAATGAAGATGTATATCAAGTTATTGATCCTAAATATTGTCTATGGCCAACCACAGATTGGTTATGGAAAAATGAGGGCAAAGCCTACAAAACAGATGAAACAAAAAAATGGATCAAAGCTTTACATGTAAAGAAAAATTATGTGGCAGACAATGGAACTGTCCGTATTGAATTAAAGAAAAAAGAAAAATAGATTGTGAGGAAGAAATATGGATTTTTTGAGAAGTCTTAAAAAGAACAAAGAGTTAATATGGTTTTTAGCTAAGGATGATATTAAAAAAAGATATGCCGGATCCTCATTAGGAATCGTATGGGCTTTTACACAGCCTTTAGTAACCATTATTATTTATTGGTTTGTATTTCAAGTTGGATTGCGCTCAATTGCACCAGGACAATATGGAGATATGCCTTATTTAGTATGGATCATGTGTGGTTTGATTCCATGGTTCTTTTTTAGTGATGGTATTAACAGTGTGACTTCAGTCTTTCTTGAATATAGTTATTTAGTAAAGAAAGTTGTATTTGATATTAAAATTTTACCGATTATTAAAATTATTTCAGCTACATTTGTACACATTTTCTTTATCTTTTTAATTTTTATTATCATGGCTTTATTTGGATACATGCCTACACTTTGTTATATTCAAGCATTTTATTATTCAATCTGTATGATTTGTTTGATTCTAGCTATTGGATATTTTACTTCTAGTATTTCAGTATTTTTTAGAGATCTTCCTCAATTTGTACAAGTATGTTTATCAGCAGGAATGTGGTTAACACCAATTATGTGGCCATTTGAAATGCTTCAAGGGTATTGGTTCTCGTTTATTTTTAAATTAAATCCAATGTTTTATATAGTTGAAGGTTATCGTAGTGCCATTTTAGGACATCAATGGGTGTTTTCAAATTGGAAACTAACAATCTATTTCTGGTGTGTTGTTGTATTGTTGACTTTAATTGGGCGAAATGTGTTTAAAAAGATGAAGCCACATTTTGCGGATGTTTTATAGGAGATAAGAAAATGGATAATGTTATTGAAATAAAAAATATTTCTAAAATCTATAATTTATATAATAAACCAAGTGATCGATTAAAAGAGGCTTTGTTTTCACGTAAATCTAGACACACAGAATTTGCGGCATTAAATGATGTTTCTTTTAATGTAAATAAAGGAGAAATCCTAGGAATCATTGGTAAAAATGGAAGTGGAAAATCAACAATTTTAAAAATTATTACAAGTGTATTAACACCAACATCAGGCGAATGTATTGTCAAAGGTAAAATTGCCGCATTACTAGAACTTGGTGCAGGTTTTAATATGGAATATACGGGTATTGAAAATATTTATTTAAATGGACAGATGATTGGTTTTTCTAAAGATGAAATGGATAAAAAATTACAAGACATTATTGATTTTGCCGATATTGGAGAACATATTTATCAACCGGTTAAAACATATTCAAGTGGTATGTTTGCACGTTTAGCTTTTTCAGTGGCTATTAGTGTTGATCCAGATATTTTGATTGTAGATGAAGCTTTATCGGTTGGAGATGTTTTTTTTCAAAATAAATGTTATCGTCGTTTTGAAGAATTTAGAGAACGAGGAAAAACTATTTTATTTGTAACACATGATATGGGTAGTGTCATTCGTTATTGTAATCGTTGTGTTTTATTAAATGCAGGAAAGAAAGTGGCTGAAGGAAAGCCGCAAGAAATGGTCGATCTATATAAACGAATTATGGTTGGTCAATGGAATGAAAATGAAGAGAGTTCAGAAGAAGCATCACCTGTTCAAAGTTCAAATGTAAAGAATGATCAATTATGGAAAGATCAAATCAGTACTAATCCAGATATTGAAGTTTATGGAGATGGAAGAGCGGATATTATCGATTTTGGAATATTCTCAGATACAGGAGATATTGGAAATAATGTCTATAAAGGAGATTATTATTCCGTAAAAATGAAGGTTCGTATCAATGAAGATAACTTGAATCCAATCTTTGCGTTTAAGTTAAGAGATATCAAGGGAACGGAATTAACGGGAACAAACACAATGTTAGAAGATATTGATACTTCTCAATGTAAAAAAGGGGATATTGTTACAATTACATTTAGACAAAAACAATATTTACAACCAGGACAATATTTAGTGTCATTAGGATGTACAGCTTTTGAAGGAGATCAATTTGTCGTATATTGCCGAAACTATAATTGTTGCGTTTTAGGTGTTGTTGCGCAAAAAGGTACGATTGGTATATTTGATAGTGAGTCTGAAGTGCGTGTTTCTGTCGAATAGTATAAGTGTGTTATAATATGTATATATTTTTTTAAAAAGGTGAAATTATGGATGTAAGTATAGTAATACCAACAAAGAACGGTGGTGCTTTATTTGATGAAGTACTAACAATGATTGATAAACAAGAAACAGAATATGAATATGAAGTGATTTGTGTAGATTCTGGTTCAACAGATGATACGGTAGACATTATTAAACGTCATCATTGTATTTTAAAACAAATTGATAAAACGGAATTTGGCCATGGCAAAACACGAAATTTAGGAGCAAGTTTAGGAATTGGTGAGTATATTATCTTTATTACACAAGATGCTTTACCTTATGATACGCACTGGATTCAAAATTTTATTGATGGCATGAAATCCGATCCTGAAATTGTAGGTGGTTTTGGAAAACATTATCCATATCCGGATTGTAATATTTTTGATAAAAGAGATCTAACTTTATTATTTCAAGGGTATGGTACTACGAATACGATTTATCAATTAGAAGATAAAGAGCGTTATAAAAATGAAGAGGGTTATCGTCATTTGTTGGCTTTTTATTCAGATAATAATTCATGCATGAGAAGAGATATTTGGGAAAAATATCCATATGATGATGTGAACTTTGCAGAAGATCAAATTTGGGCAAAGAAGATGATTGAGCTTGGCTATAAAAAGTTATATTGTCCTTATGCAGGGGTATACCATTCTCATAATTATGAGCTGGAAACATACAAACAAAGATTTTATGATGAATATAAGGGTATATATACAATCCATAAATATGTAATGGTAAAAGACATCCCCCATTTACTGGTGGGATATTATAGATTTGTGAAAAATAATTTGAATTATGTAAATACTTTGGATATGGATGCAGCTGAAAAGAAAAAATGGCGTAAATATGCGATTAAAAGAGATTGGTATCGATTCTATTCTGCATATATGGCTGGAAAGTATTATCGTAGTTCAAAATCAAAACAAGAGAAAATGGATCAAAAGTTTTCTCAGCAGTTAAGACAAATCAATCAATAGAGGTGTAAATATGAAGGTAAGAAAAATAATCAATTCGCTACAAAGAAGAGGTTTAAAGGGATCTATTAAAAGATTTTATCAAGGATGTGAAAAAATGGATGTGATTGGTATGTGGGGCTTTATCACGGATACGGAAGAAACACCATTTAGTCTAGAGGACTATAAAAAACATAAAGAAGGAAATCAAATCATATTAAACTGGGTGATACCTGAAATGGGTGAAGGATCAGGTGGACATTTGAATATTTTCCGCTTTGTTTCCTATTTAGAAAGACATGGAGTTCATAACCGTATGTATTTATTCCGTCATTCTCGTTTCCAAAGCGATGAAAGCTTACGTGAGTTTGTACACAAATACTTCTCAATTTTAGATAAAAATGTTGAGTTGTATCATGATACAAAGTTAATGACTTTTGCGGATGGTATAGTGGCAACAAGTTGGGATACAGCTTATTGTGTTCGTAATTTTAATAATACAATTTCAAAGTTTTATTTTATTCAAGATTTTGAGCCTTATTTCTTTGCGTTAGGTTCAGAATATGAGTTTGCGGAACAAACATACAAGTTTGGCTTTAGAGGTATTACAGCAGGGGATTGGTTAAAAGATATTTGTATCAACCAATATAACATGAAAGCGGATAGCTTTAGTTTTTCGTATGATAAAGATTTATATACAGTTAAGAAAAAACAAGATAGTACTAAGCGTGTATTTTTCTATGCTCGTCCAGTTACACCTCGAAGAGATTTTGAATTAGGTTTATTAGCATTAAATGAACTTTCTAAAAAGATCCCAGATTTAGAAGTTGTTTTCGCAGGATGGGGTGTATCACAATATGAAATTCCATTTAAATACCAAAGTCTTGGTATCATGAGAATTGAAGATTTGTCTGAATTATATGGAAAATGTGATCTATGTTTCGTCATTTCAAATACAAACCTTTCACTACTTCCTCTTGAAGTTATGGCTTCAGGTTCTGTTGCTGTATGTTCAAAAGGAGCAAATAGTGAATGGTTAGTTAATGAGGATAATAGTATTTTAGTATCGTATGATCCAAATGAAATGGCTAATACTATGTATACATATTTGAATGATTCTGAAAAATTAGAAGCGATTCGTCAAAAGGGAATTGAGTTTGTTCAACATACATCTTGGGATGTAGAAGGAAAGAAAGTTTTAGATGCAGTTTTGAAAGGAATTAAAGAAGATGAAGAAAGTTTTAATAATAGGGGGTAATGGATTCATTGGTGCTAATCTTGCTCGCTATTTGAGTAAAGAATATAAAGTATATTCTTTTGACATTCAAAATCCGAAAGAAAAAAATCCAAATGTAGAATATGTCGAAGGGGATTTTTTCGATGATGAAATTCTAGAAAATGCTATTCAAGATAAAGATATTGTGATTCACTCTTTAAGTACGGTTAATCCAGGGAATTCAAACAAACGCTTTATGCAAGGGTACTCTAGAGATTTTGTACAAAGTGCACACTTATTTGATTTATGTGCACAAAAGAATATTAAAGTAATCTTCTTATCTTCTGGTGGAACGGTTTATGGAATTCAAGAAGAGCAGCCAATTAAAGAATCAAGTTTGGCAAATCCAATCAATCATTATGGTTCGGTAAAACTTTGCATTGAAACTGTCTTAAAGACATTTAATAAACAATCTCATTCGAATATGATTATTGCTCGTATTTCAAATCCATATGGTCCTGGACAAGATTTTAATAAAGGTGTTGGATTTATTGACGCAGCTTTAAAAAAGACATTAAATCATGAACAGATTGAAATCTGGGGTGATGGAAGTGTTGTACGAGACTATATCTACATTGAAGATGTTTGTGAAATGATTGGTTCGTTGATCAATTATGATGGAAATGAAGAAGTTTTCAATGTCAGCAGCAATCAAGGTATTTCATTAAATGATGTTATTTCAAAAATGAAAGAGTATGGTTTAGAGCCTGATGTTGTTTATAAAGATGCAAGAAGTGTAGATGTTGCTAAGGTGGTTTTGGATAACCATAAGATTGAAAGTATTCACGAATGTAAGATTCGTTCTTTCGAAGAAGGTTTAAAGTTGTATATTGATTATTTAAAAAATACTAGTTTTTAATGGAGAAAATTATGAAGCAGACCAGGAAGTATAGAGATTTTTACAACAACATTAAATATCGTACAAATGTATTTGAATGGTATCCATTTAAAGAAGATGCCAAATTATTATATGTTGGCGATAGTGCAATTTTAGAATCTTATTTTTTACAACGCTTCAAATGTAGTACGACTTCCTTATCTGATCTAGATTCATTGAATGATTCCACTTTTGATTATATTATTGTCGATGGCGAATTTGATTGCATGTATGATAAAGAAGCAGCATTATGTGATTTATTGAATAAATTAGATTTAGAAGGACAACTGATCCTTTTAACAAACAATAAATTAGCTCTTCGTTATTTTGCAGGAGTTAAGGAGTTTGAGTCGGATGAATTCTTTGGAAATCTAAAAAAACATACGAATTTATATTCAAAGAATCAATGGGATGCATTGTTTTCTAAATTAAAAGTTCATGCTCAATACTATTATCCATATCCAGATTATTTCTTAACAACACAAGTTTTAAGTGATGAATGGTTGACTGGTAATATTAATTTAGAATATGAGGATTGTCATGAACTTAGATATCGTTTCTTTAATGAAAATATAGCTTTACAATCCCTTGTAGAATCTGGTGATTTTGCGACATTTAGTAATTCATTTATGATTATTCTTTCAAATCATAAGAGTAATATTATTTATTCAAAGATTTCTTCAGAAAGAAAAGATAATTTTAAAATATGTACAAATATTTTAAAAGATCAGGATACATATCGTGTAGAAAAAATCGCATTAGATCCTTCTGGAATTTCTCATTTTGAAAGAATTCATCAATTTTATAAAACAACGAAACATAATGATTTATTTCATTATTGTCCAGTACAATTAGAGAATAACACATTAATTTTTGATTTTATCAAAGGTGAAAATCTTGAATCCATTGTCAATGGATATGTGAAACATGATCAATTGGATAAGATTATTGAAATAATGGATTTGTTGTATAAAATTAATGCGTATGGAGATATTATTGATTTTAAAGTAAATCAAGAATTTATAGATGTGTTTGGCAAACAGGATGAAAGTTTTTTATTAGATCAGAAGTGTATTCGTTTCTGTGATATAGATGTCATTTTAGAAAATGTGATTCTAACGCAGAATCATACATATTCAATTTTAGATTATGAATGGGTGTTCGATTGCACTATTCCAGTCTCATTTATTATGTATCGAGCTATTTTACATAGTATTGCACTTTCTAAACTCAATGAGGAAGAAATTGAGAAAATTTATTTGCGTTATGGGATTACAAAAGAATTAAAAGAAGTTTATTTGGCAATGGAAGAACATTTTCAAGCCTATGTATCGGATTTAAAAATAAGAGATTATTATAGTTCTTTACCAAGACAAGCCATTGATTTGCGTAAAGAAATTGATCGAGATTATGTAGATATTATTATTGGTGATGATAAAGAAGATGTGTTTAATTCAGGTCAGATCCATTACGAAAAAGAAGTTGGGTGTTCTGATTTTAAAATTGAATTTGGTAAAAAGGCGATTTTTAAATTGAATGGAATAAAAGTCAATGGAAACATAGTTTCTAATTTTAAGACAAATGCTACTTTTGTGATTCATGATGATTATTATTTTATAGACGTGCCACAAATAGATGTACAAAATAAAGAGGCTGGTTTATTCGAATTTGATTTCTATATGTATTATTATGGTGAAGATTGTATCGATAATATTATTAATTTAATTGATGCAAATCATAGTTTAAATGAGGAACTAAATAGACTAAAAAGTTCTAAGCTTTATCGTTTTATGAAAAAATAATTTTGATTATTGTTAAAATTATCTTATAATGCTAAAGAAATAGGAGAGGTAGTATGTTAAAAACTTTAGTTGTCATACCTGCATATAATGAAGCTTTAAATATTGAAAAGACTGTGCAGGATATACATGAAAATGCACCTTGGGTTGATTATGTAGTTATTAATGATGGATCCAAAGATAATACATTAGATGTTATACAAAAGAATAAGTTTAATTATATTGATGGATTTTGTAATTTAGGACTTTTTGGTGCGGTTCAAACCGGATTTAAATTAGGATTCATGGAAGATTATGATGTTGTGATTCAATTTGATGGAGATGGTCAACATTCAGCTGAATATATTGAACCATTAGTCAAAGAAATTGAAAATGGAAACAATATTGTGATTGGTTCGCGATTTGTGACGGAAAAGAAGCCATTTACGGCTAGAATGATTGGTAGTCGTTTGATTGCAGGTGCTATCAAGATGGTAACGGGAAAAACAATTAAAGATCCTACAAGTGGCTTTAGAGCGTATGATAAGGCATGTATTAAGGATTATGCTACAGAAACAAATAATCCACCTGAACCAGATACTTTGGTATATATGTTAAGAAAACAACGTAAGATCAAAGAAATTCAAGTAGAGATGAGTGAAAGAGAATTTGGGGAATCGTATTTAAATTTAGTCAATACGATTAAATATATGAGTCGAATGATGGTATCTATCTTTTTGATTCAACCATTTAGAAAGGTTTAATAGATATGAGTATAGAATTACAATTATTTTTTATAATCGCAAGTGTCATTACTTTTCTTTTTGTGATTAAAAAGATTCAAAAAAATGGATATGACATTGCGGATGCGGTTATATGGATCTTATGGGCGGTACTATTATTGGTTATTAGTATTTTCCCACAAATACCAACTTGGTTTTCAAAAAAACTTGGATTTATGTCTTCAGCTAACTTTATTTTTTGTATGTTCATTTTCTTTTTGTATATTATGTTATTCAACCAAAATGCACAAATTTCTAAATTAAGAGAGACTCAAAAAGAATTGATTCAAAAATTAAGTATTCGTGAATATAAATCTAGAAAAGAGGAATAATTGTGAAAGAATATATTATAGGTTTTTTATTTGTAATTACTCTTTCACTATTGTTCTACTCATTTGGATCTGTAATTATCAATAAAGAAAAATCCGATGGCTATAAATTGATGGTGGGATATTTAATTTATAGTTTTTTTATTGGGATATCTGGAATGATTGTTCAATTTTTTAACATTCCTTGGAAGATTTATTTTTATATTGTCATTTTATGGATGATTGGACTTATTCTTTTCATTGTTTATCAAGTTATAATCAAACATAAAAAAATATTTTATGATGGTATCAAAGAATATATTAAAAATAATTGTTTTTTATTTATAGTGACTATTTTATTAATGACAGTCTTTATGTTTACTTACAATGCCTTATGGTTTGGTAATCATTTGGATGATGGTTATTATATTACTAAAATTGCGGATTTACCATATGTGAAAGATCCATATACCTTTAATTATTCAACTGGATTTCAAGATAAGTTTTCATTGGAAAGAATCTTAAATACACACGAATTAGAATTATCCGTATATGTTTATTTATTACGAATGTCTCCAAGCTTGTTTACACGTTTCTTTATGTCTGGCTTGCACTATTTTGTGTTTGCGAATAGTTTAAGTGCGTTTGCGTATGCGATTATAAAGAAAATCAATAAAGATTTTAATTATTATTTTGTGCAATTTGTTCCTACTATTTTATTATTGTTTTCTTTTAATGAAAACTTTATTCGGTATTTCAACATTGCTTTTTTCTTTGATTCAAATCAGTTTGCAAATGCAATCTACTTTGGATCATCCGTTGTTCGTGTTATGTCTTTTATTTTCTTGTTGACACCTTTTATTGAAAGCAAGAAAGTAGATTTTAAGATGATTTTGTGTGTCATTGGAATTTCTGTCGTGTTGATGTCAAAATCAAGTATTGCATTGCCTTTGATTATATTGATCTCTTTATTCTATGTTATAACAACACTTGTATTTATGAATAAAAAGTATTTATCGGCAATTCTATTATTTGGATTGTTTATTGTAGTTTCCGTTTGCGCATCTTTATTTATAGATGTTTCTAGAATGCAAAACTGTGTTCATGATGACATTTTATTAGTGAATAGCCACTCTATTTTATTATTGACTAGTTACGCAATTATTATTTTGAGTTATTTATTAAAGAACAAGTATGTAAATCGAATGAGTACGATACTTCTACTTTTATTGGTATTTACACAAACTCCAATTTTATCTGGTTTATATTACGCTACATCTATTTATGCATTTGTTTCTTGTAGAGGTTTAACATTAATCAATTATACTTGTATTATGTATGCATTTATTTTAATTGTATATTTTACAAGCAAGATTCGATTTAGCCAAGTATTATATTCTGTAATATGTTTATGTTTGTTTGCGACTAGTGTGTTTTCATATTATTTGGCTGGAGGTAGCTTATTTTTTGATGATCACAAAATATCACAATATAGCTTGGGCCATGCACTAAATGTGATTGCACACAATCCTGAGTTTATGCCTGAAACAACCATTGAATTAGGATATACTTTACAAAATTATGCAGAAGACAACAATAAAGAATTAAATGTGATTATGACACGTTTGATTTTAAGTGATGGTGCAGCCCATGCTTTACCAATTATCTTAAGAACATACTGTCCTTCTGAAAAAATACATATTATTTCAGCTTTATATCGTTATGGAAATCCATCCACAACGAAATTTAAAGATTTTAAAGAAGAAGATCAATCTTTATTTGAAGCCTATACGGTGAATCCTTCTCAAGAAAATTATGAGAAGTTAAAGAATATGGTTGATACGTATGACATTAATTGTTTAGTTATGCCAAACAATAGTTATGATGCCGATGTCAAAAATTTGGGGTATACATTATTAAAATGTGTAACTAACGATTTTAATGATGTAACACATTATATTTATGTAAGATAGAATTATGAATTACTACAAAACAGGCAAATTCGCACGTCTTTCGAATGTGAGTGAAAGAACAATTCGATATTATGACAAAATAGGGTTATTAAAACCCTCTTTTGTTATGGAAAATGGATATCGTCAATATAGTGATTTGGATTTATTGAAGTTACAGAAGATTTTATCATTAAAACATTTGGGGTTTAGTATTGAAGAAATCTTTCCAATGGTTATGGACAATACTAATCTTAAGGAGAGTTTTGAATTGCAGATTGATTTGATTGAGGATAAGATTAGTCATCTACAATCTTTAAAAGATGCTTTAAAAAGGGCAAGCAACTCTTCAAATCTTTCTTGGAATATGATTTTATCTTTAGTTCAATTGTCGAATGAAGAAACGAATATTATTGAGCAATATAAGAATGCGAAAAACTTAAATGATCGTATAAGTCTTCATGAAAAGTATTCTACAAATAAGCAGGGATGGTTTAATTGGTTGTTTGAAAAGATTGATTTTTCTAAAGTAAATCGCTTATTAGAGCTTGGTTGTGGTAATGGTAAGTTGTGGCAAGAGAATCAGATTGATTTAAGAAATCGAGAAATCTTTTTATCGGATATTAGTGAAGGTATGGTGGAAGAGGTTCGTAATAAATTGGGTTCTGACTTTAACTGTATTGTGGCGGATGCTGAAAAGATACCTTTTAAAGATGCTTATTTTGATTCCGTCATTGCCAATCACGTCTTATTTTATTTGAATGATCTAAATCAGGGATTAAAAGAGATAAGTCGAGTTTTAAAATCAAATGGAATTTTATATTGTAGTACATATGGTAGTAGGCATATGAAAGAAATTACGGATATTGTACAAAACTTTGATTCTAGAATAAATCTTTCGAATCATAGTTTGTATGACGTATTTGGTTTAGAAAATGGTGAATGTATTTTAAAAAAATATTTCACGAGTGTTCAAAGAATGGATTATCAAGATTCATTAGAAATTACAGAATCCAAGCCTTTGATTGATTATATTATGTCTTGTCATGGTAATCAAAATGAAATGTTGGGGCCTAGACTATCCGAGTTTAAAGAATATATTGAAGAATTGTTGGTAAATAATGGTAAAATAATTGTGACAAAACAAGCAGGTCTTTTTGTGTGTGGGAAGTAATAGATTTAATGAATGGGGTTAGATTGTATGGATAAAGTTAAGCGAATATTAAAGAGTGTTAATATCTATAAAATAAAAGGGGCTCTTCGTATCATTAAACATGATGGTTTCAAAGCATTGATTCACCGATTAAGATATGGTTCAGGATATTGGATGGGATATGATGCTTGGTTTAAAAAGCATTGTGCTAGTGATGTACAACTACAGGAACAAAGAAACAAACAATTTTCCTATAGTCCTTTAATTAGTATTGTAGTCGCAACATATAATACAAAAGAGCAATATCTACAAGAAATGATTGATTCTTTAATTCATCAGTCTTATTCAAATTGGCAATTGTGCATTGGCGACGGAAGTACAAATAACTCTGTAGAAATATATATTAAAGAACATTATGGCAATGAATCACGTATTATATACAAAAAACTAGAAGAGAATTATGGTATTTCGGGAAATACGAATTGTGCCTTAGAACTTGCTACGGGTGATTATGTTGGATTCTTTGATCATGATGATCTACTCACTTCGGATTGTTTGTATGAAATTGTAAAGAGTCTTCAAAAAGTGCATTATGAATGTATCTATACAGATGAAGATAAGTTAAACGATAGTACACACTATTTTGAAGATCCGCATTTTAAACCGGATTTTAGTATTGACTTATTGCGTTCACAAAATTATATTTCGCATTTTTTTGTCGTCAGTATGGACATTATTAAAAAAGTGGGGGGTCTTCGTAGTGAATTTGATGGCTCACAAGATTATGACTTTATATTTAGATGTGTTGAAAAAGCAAATAGTGTGTACCATGTGCCAAAAGTTTTATATCATTGGCGTATGCATCCTTTATCAACGGCAATGGATCCAGAAAGTAAAATGTATTGTTATGAAGCAGGAAAAAGGGCAGTTGAATCTCACTTAGAGCGTGTTGGAATTAAGGCTCAAGTCGAGATGTTGCCTAAGCCATTTTATGGTATGTATCATGTTATATATGATACTTTAAATGATCCTAAGGTTTCGATTTTGATTCCGAATATGAATAATAAAGCTTTACTAAAGAATTGTGTGGACTCATTATTGGAAGTGAATACATATAAAAATATTGAGATTGTGATTGTTGAAAATAATAGTACAGAAAAAGATATTTTTGAATATTATGAAGAACTTCAAAAACAACATTCGAATATCAAGGTGGTCACTTATAAAGGGGAATTTAATTATTCAAAAATCAATAATTTTGGAGTAAAACAGACTTCAGGGGATTATATCTTATTCTTGAATAATGATACAAAAGTGATTGAGCCAAATTCAATTCGAGATATGTTAGGTATTTGTATGCGTGAAGATGTGGGTGCTGTTGGAGCTAAGCTTTTATATAAAGACAATACAATTCAACATGATGGTGTCATTGTAGGCTATAAAGGGTATGCGATGCATGCATTCTTATTTCTTGGAAAAGATGATTTTGGATATATGGGTAGACCTAAAGTGTCATGGAATGTATCGGCAGCAACAGCTGCATGTTTAATGAGTAAACGATCAATTTTCAATGCGGTTGGTGGCTTTGATGAACAATTTAAAGTGGCGTGTAATGATGTGGATTTTTGTTTAAAGATTCGTGCTTTAAATAAGTTGATCGTAGAAGATAACTTTTCAATTTGGTATCACTATGAATCTAAGACACGAGGTTTAGAGGATACACCAGAAAAGAAAGAGCGTTTTAATCAAGAGATTGCGAAATTTCAAAAAAAATGGTCGGATATTTTGGAAAGTGGTGATCCTTTCCACAATCCAAATTTTGATTTGAATAAAGGTCCATTTCGTTATCCAGACTAGAAAAAGGGGTTGAAAGTAGTATGATTTCAATATTAATGTCTACATATAAAGAAGAAGAAAGATTGTTACGACAGGCAATTGAATCGATTTTAAATCAAACGTATATGGATTTTGAATATATCATTATATTGGATTTTCCTGATAATGAAATGCATAAAAGAGTGATTAGAGAATATGCTTCAAAGGATCATCGAATTCAATTTTATATTAATGAGAAGAATATGGGGCTTACGGATTCGTTAAATCGTGGACTTTCTTTATGTCATGGTGATTATATTGCGCGTATGGATGCGGATGATATTAGTTTACCGGATCGTTTAGAAAGACAATTGAATTATTTAGAGAAAAATGATTTTGATTTGATTGGTGGAATAACTGAAATGATCAATGAGGATGGTACATTATTATATAGCATTAAGAGTGTGCCAACTAAGCCTGAAAAGATCAATAAAGCTTTGTGTTATGGACAATGTATTGCCCATCCGACTTGGCTTGGTAAAAAGGTTGTATTTGATAGTTTAGGTGGATATCGTAAAATGTCTTTATGTGAAGATTATGATTTTACTTTAAGAGCGGTTTTAAAGGGGTATAAAATTTCAAATTTAAATGAGCCAGTATTAAAATATAGAATGACCGCAAACAGTGTATCTCGTTCTAATTTATTTGAACAATATTTATATATGTCTTATATCACAAGTGAATATAAAAATAAGCGTGTAGCTAGTGTGGATAAGGCATATGTGTATGTGCAGCAACATTTAAAAGATAAAGATTCAAAGAATTATTTAAAGGCGAATGTAATCTTTAATCGTATGTTGCAGGAAATGTCAGATAAACAATTATTATCTTTTATTAAGGATGGTTTTTGTTTATTATTTAGTTCAAAGTATTATTTAAATAAGATATACCGATTTGTGATGTTGAGTTTAAATAGTTAAATTTGTCAATTTGAAAAGAGGTATTTATGAGGTTTAAAAAGGCTTTAAAAAATCTAATCTTTAATGTCCTGCAACAAGTTGTTAATATTATTGTGAATTTTATTATGCCACCAATTTTAGTATCTACTTTTGGCTCTACTTTAAATGGATTGGTATCTACAATTCGTCAAATTATGCAATATGTACAGTTAACTGGTGCAGGTATTGCGCAGGCGAGTACGTTTGCAATGTATAAACCAATTGCTGACGAGGATTATGAATCTTTAAATGGTATATATAATGCTACGCGTAAAATGTTTACACGTGCAGGAAACGTATTTTCTTTTATAACATTATTGGTTGCGATTATATATCCTTTAACAGTACGAAATCAAGTTGATTATTCCATTGCATTTGCGTTAGTTTTAGTAATTGGTATTAGTGGTGCTTCAGAATTTTATTTGTGTGGTAAATACAATGCTTTATTATCAGCCAATCAAGAAAACTATGTAGTTGCGATTGCGCAAACCATTGGTTCTTTGACAAATTTGATTTTGTTAATTGTTTTAGTTCGTTTAAAACAAAATATTGTAATTGCACAATTAGGAATGAGTGCAGTATATCTATGTCGAATTGTTATTCTTACGGCTTACGCAAAAAAGAAATATAAATATTTAGATGTAACAGTAGCTCCTACATTTGAAAAGATCTCACAAAGAAATGATGCGATTGTTCATCAAGTTTCTACACTTGTAGTAATGGGAAGTTCGACTTTGATTGTGAGTTTAATTCTAGGATTAAACGATGCGAGTGTATTTGCGGTATATTTGATTGTTTTCCAAGGAATCAATACAATTTGTTCAATTATTTCAACGGCAATCTATGCCTCATTTGGAGAGGTTATCGCAAAAGGACAAAGAGATGTTTTAATTCGTACATTTAATATTTATGAGTTTGTTTACTATATTGTCATTACGATTTTATTTTCTTGTACATATTTATTGATTATGCCTTTTATTGAAATCTATACAGTCAATATGACGGATATCAATTATATTTATCCTACACTAGCTAAATTATTTATTTTAGTTGGCATTGCCAATAATATAAGAATTCCAACATCTACCATTGTTACTAGTGCTGGGCATTTTAAAGAAACCAAATGGAGAGCGGTTCTTGAAATGACATTAAATGTAGTGGGACAATTTGTGTTTGGTAAAATGTTTGGCTTAAATGGTATTCTTTTAGGATGCGTATTATCGTTCTCATATCGTACATTTGATTTTATATTTTATGCACATAAACATATCTTGAAAACTTCAAGTTTAAGTACGTTTAAGAAATTATTTCTTAATTTAGTCGCAAGTATTGTAGTTGTATCCCTTCTACAACATGTGATTGCTCCAAACATTTATAATTACTTTACGTGGATCAAATATGGAATTATCTATTCTGTTGCAATTAGTGTATTTGTGTTATTGATGAATGTATTGTTTGATCGAAAGACATTTAATTCCACATTTAATGTTGTGAAAAGTCTATTTATTAAGGGGTAAAAGAATGGAAACAGATATTTTACTTTCAATTGTTATACCAGTTTATAACGTTCAGGATTATATAGGTAAATGTTTAAATTCACTAAAAACATTCGATGCTAGAATCGAAGTCTTAGTTGTAGATGATGGTAGTCCAGATGAATCTTGTAAAGTGATAAAAAATTATGAAAAGAATTATCCAAATATTCATTACATTCAAAAAGGAAATGGTGGAGTCAGCTCGGCACGAAATTTAGGTATAGCTCTATCAAAAGGAAAATATATTACCTTTGTGGATGGGGATGACTTTGTGGACGAGCAATATCTACCAAAGATTATGGAGTATGTTCAAACTTTAGATTTTGATTTGTTGTGTTTTAATTATTGTTTAACTTATGACGATCATGAAACTAGATTAAATGATTTAAAAGATGAAACGTTAAACTTGTGTGGTGATGCTGGATTTACATGCTATATCCGACAGAACATGGATGAAAAAATCAAACAGTTTTGTTTGAATAAAATCTATAAGACAGATCTTCTAAATAAGAATAAGATTGAATTTCCTGTAGGCCAAAGCGTTGGAGAGGATTTCTTATTTAATGTTGAGTATTTACAGTATTGTAAAAAAGTAGTTTTTAAAGAAGATTGTTTATATCATTATTATCAAAGACAAACTTCTGTAATGAGAACGTATAATAAAAAATATACGGATCATATTTTAAATTATGCGGCAAATTTAAAAAGAATTGCTTTAAAATCAAATTATCCAATATCACAAAATGACATTTTGTATTTATATTTAAAGTGTTGGTTTGGGGTAATTAATCAGGAAATACAGAATCCAAATTCAGAAGATGGATTGAATCGTGTCAAAATGTTTATGAATCAATCTGGATTAAAGAATATTAAAATACATTATTCAGACTTAGATTTTAAATATAAGGTATATAAATGTTTGATTAGAATGCATTTAACTATACCTGTTTATAAGCTATTAAAGAAAAGAGCTTGACCCTAACGTTACGTTAGGGTTTATTCTTTTAATATGATATAATGATGTTAATTATGGAGGAACTATTATGAAAGGTATTATTTTAGCTGGTGGTAGTGGTACTCGTTTGTATCCTTTGACTAAGGTTACAAGTAAGCAATTGCTTCCTATTTATGACAAGCCAATGATTTATTATCCAATGTCTATTTTAATGCAGGCAGGGATTCGTGAGATCTTGATTATTTCAACTCCGGATGATACACCTCGTTTTCAAGAATTGTTAGGAGATGGTCATCAATTTGGAATTGAGCTTTCTTATAAGGTTCAGCCAAGTCCTGATGGTTTAGCACAAGCGTTTATCTTGGGTGAAGAATTTATTGGTAATGATAGTTGTGCAATGATTTTGGGCGATAATATTTTCCATGGTCATGGTTTGACTAAACGTCTTCGTGCGGCTGCTGAAAATGAAGTGGGAGCTACAGTATTTGGCTATTATGTAGAAGATCCTGAACGTTTTGGTGTTGTTGAATTTGATTCAGAAGGTAAGGCTATTAGTTTAGAGGAAAAGCCAGCTTGTCCTAAATCAAATTATGCGGTAACAGGACTTTATTTCTATGATAATAAAGTGGTAGAGTATGCGAAAAACTTAAAGCCAAGTGCTCGTGGAGAATTGGAAATCACAGATTTGAACCGTATTTATTTAGAGAATGGTGAATTGAATGTCACATTACTTGGTGATGGATTTACTTGGTTAGATACGGGGACACATGAATCTTTAGTGGATGCCACTAACTTTGTGAAGACTATTGAGGAACATCAACATCGTAAGATTGCTTGTCTTGAAGAGATTGCGTATAACAATGGATGGATCAATTACGAACAACTTTCTGAGACTTACGAAATGTATAAGAAGAATCAGTATGGTGCTTATTTAAAGAAGATCATGGATCGTAAGTATATTAAGTAATGGGGGTATTAGAATGAAGGTAACTGAAACAAAGATTCCTGGAGTATTAATTATTGATACAGATGTATTTGGAGATCATAGAGGGTATTTTACAGAGACGTATTCAAAGCCTAAATATGAAAAATTAGGTATTACGGTAGATTTTGTACAGGACAATATGTCATTTAGTGCCCAGAAGGGTACACTTCGTGGTTTGCACTGGCAAAATCCGCCTTACGCACAAAGTAAATTGGTTTCTTGTACAAAGGGAACTGTCATTGATGTTGCGGTCGATATTCGCAAAGGTAGTCCTACATTTGGTCAATGGGTAAGTGTAGAGCTTAGTGAAGAAAATCATAGACAATTCTTTATTCCACAAGGATTTGCGCATGGATTCTTAACTTTAACGGATGATGTTGAATTTAGATATAAAGTCGATAATGTCTACAATAAAGAGTCTGAGGGTGGAATGCGTTATGATGATCCGACTTGTAATGTAGATTGGGGTTCATTATTAAATGGGATTGAGCCTGTCTTAAGTGAAAAGGATCAGGTAGGTCCAACTTTAGAAGAGTCAAATAATCAATTTGTATATGAAGGAGAATAGAAAAATATGAAAATTTTAGTAACGGGTGGTGCTGGTTTCATTGGTGGAAACTTTGTACATTATATGGTCAATAAATATCCTGAGGATATGATTGTAAACTTAGATAAATTAACATATGCAGGTAACTTAGAGACTTGTAAGCCTGTAGAGGATAAGCCTAACTACAAGTTTATCAAGGGTGATATTGCAGATCGTGAATTTATCATGGATTTGTTTGAAAAAGAAAAATTTGATGTCGTTGTTAACTTTGCGGCTGAAAGTCATGTGGATCGTAGTATTGAAGATCCTGAAATCTTCGTAAAAACAAACGTAATGGGAACGACTACTTTATTAGATGCTTGTGTTAAATATGGTATTCAAAGATATCACCAAGTTTCTACGGATGAAGTATATGGAGATCTTCCATTAGACCGTCCTGACTTGTTCTTTACTGAAAACACACCTTTACACACTTCAAGTCCTTATTCAAGTGCAAAGGCAAGTGCTGACTTATTTGTGTTGGCATACCATAGAACATATGGTTTGCCAGTAACGATTAGTCGTTGTTCAAATAACTATGGTCCTTATCATTTTCCAGAAAAATTAATTCCATTAATTATTTCTCGTGCCTTAAATGATGAAACAATTCCAGTATATGGAACTGGTGAAAATGTTCGTGACTGGTTACATGTATATGATCACTGTGTCGCAATTGACTTAATTGTTCGTAAGGGACGTGTTGGTGAAGTTTATAATGTGGGTGGTCACAACGAAAGAACAAACTTAGAAGTTGTAAAGACTGTACTTCATGCATTAAACAAACCAGAAAGCTTGATTACGTATGTAACAGATCGTAAAGGTCATGATATGCGTTATGCGATTGATCCAACTAAGTTGGAAACAGAACTTGGATGGAAACCAAAATATACATTTGATACAGGTATTCCAATGACAATCCAATGGTATTTAGACAACAAGGAATGGTGGGAAAACATCATTAGTGGTGAATACCAAAACTATTTTGAAAAGATGTATGTAGAAAAAGGAAGAGCTAAGGAATAATCTTTAGCTTTTCTCTTTATTGGCACATTAACTGTAGTAATGTAGATTGATGGGAGATTGTATGGAAAAAGTCGATATTTTATTATCTGTTTATAAGCCAAATGAAAAATATTTGATTGAACAATTGGTATCTTTAAATAATCAAGATTATCCAAATATTGAAGTTATTATTAATGATGATTGTCCTGATTCGCCTTGTGATCGTGGCATATTTGAAACTTATTTGACGAAAGTACCCTATCGTATATTAGAACAAGATAAAAAGAATTTGAATTATACAAAATCGTTTGAAAAGTTGGTAAAGGCAAGCACTGGTGATTATATCGCATTTTGTGATCAAGATGATGTGTGGTTTTCTAACAAAATTTCAAAGTCTGTAGAAACATTGAAAAAGGAGAATGCTTTATTAGTTGCGAGTGATCGACAAATTATAGATGGCGACGGAAATGTTATCGTTGATAAATATAGAGACGAGCATCATGGTCAAACGGAAAGTTGGCATACAGGAGATGATATCACAGTAAATAATTTAATTATAACGCATGCAGTTGGAATGGTTTTAGTTGTACGAGGGGAATTTGCTCGTAGTACTGTTCCTTTTAGTGTATATACAGGACATGATAAATGGATTATTTCGTGTGCTTCAAAAGAAGGCAAGGTAGCTTTTATTGATGAACCTCTAGTTCAATATAGAAGACATGGACAAAATGTAAGTGGTGTATTAATAGGTATTGAATCTAAAAAGGATTATGAAGAAAAGCGTGTTTTAATTAATTATAATTTGATTCAGGATTTCTTAAATAAATATCCTGATTTCAAAGATAAAGATAAATTATTGGGTTTTGCGACAGCTCGAAAAGATCATAAAATAAAAGATTTATATAAATATCGAAGTATAGCCCCTAATATTGCTAAATTTGATATTATGTTAGTGTTTGTGCCAGATTTTTTATTTAAAACAATGATTCTATTCGCAAGAAAGTTGCGCTAGAGAAGAGGAGAAAATATGAAAGTTTTTGTGACAGGTGTTGCAGGTCAATTAGGTCATGATGTCATGAATGAATTGGCTTCTAGAGGATATACTGGAGTAGGTACAGACTTAGCTGAAAGCTATAGTGGAATTCAAGATGGTACGTATGTAACAATGGCTGAATATGTATCTTTAGATATCACTAACAAAAGTGCTGTAATGAATACAATCAAGTCTGTAAAGCCAGATGTTGTTGTGCATTGTGCGGCATGGACGGCAGTTGATTTAGCCGAAGATGAAGATAAACAAGCGAAAGTAAAAGCAATTAATGTGGGTGGTACACAAAATATTGCAGATGCTTGTAAAGAAGTAGATGCGAAAATGGTCTATATTTCTACAGATTATGTATTTGATGGTCAGGGAACAGAGCCTTGGCAACCAGATTGTAAGGATTATAAACCATTGAATGTATATGGTGAAACTAAACTTGGTGGAGAACTAGCTGTATCAAGTACTTTATCTAAGTATTTTATTGTTCGTATTGCGTGGGTATTTGGTAAGAATGGAAATAACTTCATTAAGACGATGTTAAATGTTGGAAAGAAATTTGATACATTAAAAGTTGTGAATGATCAAATTGGTACACCTACCTATACTTATGATTTAGCTCGTTTATTAGTGGACATGATCGAAACGGATAAATATGGTTATTATCATGCGACAAATGAGGGTGGATATATTAGTTGGTATGATTTTGCGTGTGAAATCTTTAAACAAGCTGGTTATACAAACACCGTAATTCCAGTAACAACAAAAGAGTATGGTTTATCTAAGGCAGCTCGTCCATTTAATTCTCGTTTGGATAAATCAAAACTAGTAGAAAATGGATTTAAACCTCTTCCAACTTGGCAGGATGCTTTAAAGAGATATTTACAGGAAATTGAATTTTAGGTAAAAATGGCTTAATATTATGTATATTAAGCTTTTTTTTGTACGCCAGTTCGGTGCAGTTGATTTAGTTAGGCGAAACTTGTAACCTATTAACTCCTAGTCCTTTGGCATTGTATCGTGAGGTACAGTGTTAAGTGTAGGTAGGAAAGACTTAGAGCCCTAAAACGAAAGCCAGATTCAATTGGACACTACAAGACGGACTGATTAGTCCAATACTGGTCAATGTGTATCTACATTATGTATTGGATTTATGGTTTAAAAAGTGTATCAAGAAACAGGTATATGAAAAAGATGCACAAAGAGTATATGAAGCTGTAATTTAATGAATGGAACTATCTAAGGAAAAGACACGAAAGATACAGTGTCTCTAGGGAAACACTTGATTTTCTAGGCTTTGCACATTTTAACAGTAGAATATAAGATTCTTCTTAAAAAAAGAAGAAGCAATTTAAGTCAATCTTGAAGGAATGGGTCAGAAAGAATAGAAACACTCAATTTGACGAATTCATGAAGACATTGGTAGTTTTAATTACTGCAGTTTAAGCGGAATGATTAAAGAAATCAGAAGCCTTTGGATTCATTCACCTATATATCCATGTTGATATAAAAAGTAACAGTGGAAAGCCGTATGTGGGAAAACTGCACGTACAGTGCTTAGAGGAGTTTATCTACAACTGTTTAAATATTAATGAAGGAGGTAAATTTACTTATGGATAACACATTAAAAAGACTACAAAATACAGAATTAGAAATATTAGATGAAATTATGCGCATTTGTGATGCGAATAATATTCATTATGTTATGATGGGTGGTACATGTTTAGGTGCAATTCGTCATAAAGGGATAATTCCATGGGATGATGATATTGATGTAGGAATGTATCGTGAAGATTATAATCGTTTCAAGGAAATATGTAAAAAGGAATTGAATTCTAAATATTTCTTCCAAGATTTTGATACAGAAAAAAATTGTGGATTTATTTTTGGAAAAATCCGAAAAAACAATACAGAGATGGTTGAGGAATATGCCAAAGATGTTGAGATGCATAAAGGAATCTGGGTGGATATTTTCCCATTTGATTATGTAAATGATGATTTTTCGGTATTTCAAAAAGAATATAAGAAGTTGTTGTTTATTCGAAATTTATTGATTGTTAAACAAGGCTTTAAAGTAAAAGAAGATGCATCTTTTGCGGTAAAATTCACATATCATATGGTTCGTTGTGTAAGAGGAGTGTTGTTGTTGTCAGTTGATTCATTAAAAAATAAAATAATGAAAATTATGACAAAGTATGATAATACGAAAACAAATACAATGTTTCCTTATGGATGTGCTTGGAAAGAAAAAGAATTAATTTCAAAGGATGAATTTTTTGACACAATTCGCGTAGATTTTGAAGGAAGAAAGGTTCCTGTCTTTAGAAGTTATGATAAATATTTAACTTCTTTATACAAAGATTACATGACGCCTCCTCCAATTGAAAAACGAAATAGTGGACATGATTTAAGAAATGTTAAATTTGATAAGGAGAATTAGGATGAAGATTTTTGTGACAGGTGTTGCAGGTCAATTAGGTCATGATGTCATGAATGAATTGGCTTCTAGAGGATATACTGGAGTAGGTACAGACTTAGCTGAAAGCTATAGTGGAATTCAAGATGGTACGTATGTAACAATGGCTGAATATGTATCTTTAGATATCACTAACAAAAGTGCTGTAATGAATACAATCAAGTCTGTAAAGCCAGATGTTGTTGTGCATTGTGCGGCATGGACGGCAGTTGATTTAGCCGAAGATGAAGATAAACAAGCGAAAGTAAAAGCAATTAATGTGGGTGGTACACAAAATATTGCAGATGCTTGTAAAGAAGTAGATGCGAAAATGGTCTATATTTCTACAGATTATGTATTTGATGGTCAGGGAACAGAGCCTTGGCAACCAGATTGTAAGGATTATAAACCATTGAATGTATATGGTGAAACTAAACTTGGTGGAGAACTAGCTGTATCAAGTACTTTATCTAAGTATTTTATTGTTCGTATTGCGTGGGTATTTGGTAAGAATGGAAATAACTTCATTAAGACGATGTTAAATGTTGGAAAGAAATTTGATACATTAAAAGTTGTGAATGATCAAATTGGTACACCAACTTATACTTATGATTTAGCCCGTTTATTAGTTGACATGATTGAAACGGATAAATATGGTTACTATCATGCGACAAATGAGGGTGGCTATATTAGTTGGTATGATTTTGCGTGTGAAATCTTTAAACAAGCGGGTTATACAAATACTGTAATTCCAGTAACAACGAAAGAGTATGGTTTATCTAAGGCAGCTAGACCATTTAATTCTCGTTTGGATAAATCAAAACTAGTAGAAAATGGATTTAAACCATTACCTACTTGGCAAGATGCTTTAAAGAGATACTTACAGGAAATTGAATTTTAGGTAAAAATAGCTTAATATATTATATATTGAGCTTTTTTTATGGAGGTAGAAAATGAACAAATTATCCATTATTATTCCTGTTTATAATTTAGAAAAATATATTAGAAAATGTCTTGATTCAATTATTAAACAATTACCTCTAGATGGTTCAGTTCAAGTATATACAATTGATGATGGAAGTAAGGATAAATCTAGAAGTGTTATTCAATCTTATGTAAAAAAGAATCATTGTATTCATTATGTATATAAAGAAAATGGTGGCGTTAGTTCAGCTAGAAATCTAGGCTTAGAGCTCATTGATAGTGAATATGTAACATTTATTGATGGGGATGATTGGGTATCCGATGATTATTTTACAGTTATACTAAATGAATTAAAAAAGAATCCTGAATTACTTTGTTTTAATTATTTTATTGCCTCGGATACGAAAAGTGTTCAAAATGTATGGGTAGGCAATGAAGAGGTAAATTTAAATCCTGGGGATGGTATGAATGGCTTTTTACAGTTTAAATACCAAAAGACATTTCGACCTTATATTTGGAATAAAATATATAAATTAGAAACGATTCGAATGAATCATTGTAGATTTGATGAAAACAAAAAGTTTGCCGAAGATATGCTTTTTAATGCGGATTATTTAGAGTGTATTAAAACGTATAGAACAATTGATAAAAGTTTGTATTATTATTATCAAAGAGAAGGTTCAACAATTCATTCTTATAAGCCTTATTTTGTGGATGATACATTGGAGTTTATCAAAATTTATAATGATATTTCTAGTAAACATCATTTAGACTTAGATGAAAATAGTTTATATACGTTCTATTTAAGTCGTTATTTTGGAATCATCAACAATGAAGGAAAATCAAAACAGTTAAAAATGGGTTGGAAACAAATTCAAAAATATTTAAATTATACAAACTTTAAAAATGATAAATTGAAAAGACTTCATTTTTCTAAGCTTGATTTAAAATGTAAAGCTTATTCGGTTTGTATTCAATTTCATTTCACTTTTTTGATTTATACAATCGTGTATTTACGATATTTAATTGGATAAATAGAATGATTGTTCTAGTTATATACTAAGTTTATACATAAAATTATTTTAGAAAGAAATATAGTTTGAGGTGATTTAGTGAATACAAAGATACACTCTGTTAAATATAATTTTATAATGAATGCGATTTTAACCGTATCATCATTTATCTTTCCTTTGATTACATTTCCTTATGCGACACGAGTTTTAGGTGTTGATTTTTATGGGAATGTTTCTTTTGGTCAGTCGGTTCTTAATTATTTCGTTCTTATATCTTCATTAGGTATTCCAACTTATGGAATACGTGCTTGCGCAAAAGTAAGAGATGATGATATTAAATTATCACAGACAGTTAAAGAATTGTTATATATAAATTTAATCGCAACAATTGTTTCTTATGTGCTATTTTTTATTTCTTTGTTTTCGGTTTCTAAGTTTTATCAAAATAAAGAAATTTTAATTATTAATAGTTTAAGCATTATTCTAAATACAATTGGTGTTCAATGGTTATTTTCGGCTTTGGAACAATATTCATATATTACATTTAGAAATATATTATTTAAAATTATTTCTGTTGTTTTAATGGTTGTTTTTGTGAAAGAGCCAAGTGATTATTTAATTTATGCACTTATATGTGTTGTGAGTGCAAGTGCATCAAATGTTTTAAATTACTTTTATATGTGGAAATTTGTGGATTTTAAAAAGACAGGAAAATGTAATTTCAAGCCACATTTAAAACCGATATTTATATTTTTTGCATCTTCTGCCGCTATAAATGTTTTTACAAGTTTAGACTCTACAATGTTAGGTTTTCTAACAAATGATCGTCAGGTAGGATTATATACGGCTTCTATTCGATTAAAAAATGTATTGGTTGGATTAGTAAAATCGTTAGGTACAGTTTTACTGCCTAGAATGTCTTATTATATTGAAAAAGGAGAAAAAGAGCAGTATACAAATCTTCTTTCAAAGTCATTTAACTTTATTTTAGTTTTATCAATACCTTTGACTGTGTTTTTTATGTTGTTTTCAAAAGACTGTTTAATATTTATATCGGGTAGTGATTATGCTGCTGCAGGTCTTTCTATGCAGCTGATTATGCCTACGATTATTTGTATAGGTTTTTCTTCTACTATTGAAAGTCAGATCATGATTCCATATTTGAAAGAAAATGTTGTTTGTTTTGCCGTATGGGTAAGTGCAATTGTAGATTTTATATTGAATTTATTTTTAATACCAAAATTTGGAGCTGCAGGAGCATCTTTTGCGACTTTAATTGCTGAGGCAACGTCTATGTCTATTCAGTTCTACTATGCCAAAGATGAAATATTACCGGCTTTGAAGAAAATAAAAGTAATAAAAATTGTTGGTGCAATCGTAATCACAATGGTTGTTGTTTACTTTATTAGTTGTTTACATATATCAAATTTGTTTATTTTATTGTGCGTAAATGCGATTGTTTTTTTCGGTGCTTATTTTGTACTTTTATTGTTATTCAAAGAAAAGTTTACTTATGATATTTTTATATCAATTTTTAACAGAAGAAAGAAGGATGTAACTCATGAATAACATCATTTCATCCATTGAGAAAAAAATATTATTATTTGAAAGAAAAATACGATATAATCTTAAGCCTTTACATATTCAAGTGTTGGGTATTGAAGAAACTATAGATTATATTTTGAAGAACAAATCTTCTGTTGTTCGATTCGGGGATGGAGAAAATAAGTTAATTAATGGAAATTCAATTGTTTATCAAGATTATGATCCCGAATTATCTAAAGTACTCAGTGATTTAATTTCTTCAGAAAGTAATGAACGTCTTTTAGTCTGCGTTGCAGATGTGTTTGACAATTATGATCGATATAATGATGATATGAGGATATATTGGTATAAACATTTAATCATGAATCGTGAAATGTATAAATCTATTTATACAGCTTCATGGTATGGAAGTGCATTTATATCTCGTCCTTATATAGATTTAAAGGACAAAAATAATTCGAAAAGATATTTTAATAAGTTAAGACAAATTTGGCAGGATCAAGATCTTTTAATCGTAGAAGGAGCATTATCTAGATCTGGTACTGGAAATGATTTGTTTGATAACGCAAAATCTGTGAAACGAATTATTTGTCCTTCTAAAAATGCTTTTTCGAAAGTAGATGTTATTCAACAAGAAATATTAAAAAATGCTTCAGGAAAATTGATTCTTTTAATGTTGGGGCCAACCGCAAAAGTGTTAGTCAAAAACCTTTCAGATTTAGGTTATCAAGCCATTGATATTGGTCATATTGATTCTGAATATGAATGGTTTAAAATGGGTGCTACACATAAAGTTAAAATTCCAAACAAACATACGGCTGAGTTAGATGATGGTGAAGTAAGCGTTGTAGAAGATAAAAAATATCAAAGTGAAATTTTGACTGTGATTGATGACTAGATATATGAACAAAATGGTGTGCAGATTGCGCATCATTTTTGTATCTGTGATATATTTTATGTAAAAGACACATTTAATAAATTAGGATATAAAGCTAAAATCAACACTCATACAACG
>ENA-OWRC01000468-OWRC01000468.1-human-gut-metagenome-genome-assembly--contig:-NODE-468-length-50763-cov-11.229747_pt1 | contig 50763 bp, 54 predicted proteins | sample MGYA00248268_ERZ651895 | MGnify/ENA primary metagenome ERZ651895 (study PRJEB26924, sample SAMEA4378242) | human gut metagenome | biome: human gut; feature: human-associated habitat; material: faeces...
GTACTTCGCTGAGAACTGCTAATCACAGCTCTACGCTCAAAAGTGCTTGAGGTGCCGTGCTGAATGACAACTAGTATTGGCTTTGCTGATACGAACATGCTGTGATTGGTACGACAACAGGATAACGAGTTCAACACCCTTCCTTTTGCGGGTTTCCGTGAGAGGAAGGGTGTTTTTTTGCTGCAAAAAAGCAATGGAACGAGTCCCTTTCCAAAATGAATATGTTGCAACAAAAAGACGGAATAAAGTACGGAAATCTTAGCCATGAAGCAGGCAATGATACAGCTGCAAAGTATTGTATCTCAGAGAGAAAAATGGTAAAATAATTTTAGTGTCAATAAATACATTTACGAAATTGATATTGATGATTCTGGAAATAAAATGTCAATGAATTGCGGCGTAAATCAGTCAAAAACCTGGGCGTAAATGCGTCCGGGCTTTTTCTGGTGTAAAGGAAACCGGGCCGGAGTTTGGCACGGTATGTGGATGCGATCCCTAAATGGGGAAAGCGACGGAAAAGGGAAAATGAAAGAGAAATTGAGGCTTGCTATTTTTGGCCACAAAAGGTGGTCGAGAGAGGGCGGCGTGGAGATCGTGGTAAAAGAGCTGTGCACACGGATGGCGCAGCAGGGCTGTCAGGTGACATGCTACAACAGAGCAGGCCATCATGTGAGCGGTGCGGAATATGACGATGCTGGGAAAACGGAGTACGAGGGAATCCGTCAGAAGTCTGTTCCGACCATTGAACGGCGCGGGGCTAGAGATATAATACGCGGCTGTCATAATAGGGACAAGGGTACGGCAGAGAATGAAAGGCTCCGCAACCTGAAGTTCATATTTTCTTACCCGAAGAATGAACGACTGATTTTTCTGAACGGCAGAAATGCCACACAGGAAGAAATCTCGACAATGAGGGTGGGGTGACAGCCAGCGGACAGGTGCACGAGCCTATCCGCTCTTTGTGTTGGCCGAGATGTTAATGAAAAAATTGAGTGGGATTGTGGGAAAGATTTATGAGCAAGAAACTTGCGATTGCGATGTTCGGACAGAAGCGATTATCGAGAGAAGGCGGAGTAGAAATCGTTGTCAAAGAGCTCTGCACCCGAATGGCACAGAATGGTTGTGACGTGACCTGTTACAACAGAGCAGGCCATCATGTGAGTGGTGCAGAATATGACGATGCTGGTAAAACGGAGTACGAGGGAATCCGTCAGAAGTCTGTTCCGACTATTGAACGGCGCGGACTCGCGGCGGTAAGTTCTTCATTCTTCGCGGCTCTTTATAGTGCGTTTGGAAAATACGATGTAGTGCATATCCACGCCGAAGGACCGGCGTTCTTTGCATGGCTGCCGAAGATGTTTGGGAAAAGAGTTGTTGTTACCGTCCATGGCATTGATTGGCAGCGCGAGAAATGGCAATCAGGACTTGGCTCTAAGTTTATCCACCAAGGCGAAAAAAATGCTGCGAAATATGCGGACGAGGTCATTGTTCTGAGCAAAGGAGTGCAGGACTATTTTAAGGAAACTTATGGAAGAGAAACGCACTTTATCCCTAATGGCGTGAATAGGCCGCAGATTCGGGAAGCAAGTCTGATTACAGATAAGTTCGGGCTGAAAAAAGACTCATACATATTGTTCCTCGGTCGTCTGGTGCCAGAAAAGGGTATTCGATATCTGGTTGAGGCCTTCAAGAATGTCAAGACGGATAAAAAACTGGTCATCGCAGGCGGCTCCAGCGATACGGATTCCTTTATGGAGGAATTGAAAGACCTAGCGAAGGGTGACGATCGGATTCTCTTTACCGGGTTTGTGCAGGGAGCAATGCTGGATGAACTATACAGCAATGCTTACATTTACACGCTGCCGTCCGATCTGGAAGGAATGCTATTAAGTCTGCTGGAGGCAATGAGCTACGGCAACTGCTGTTTGGTTTCGGATATTCCGGAATGCGCAGAGGTTGTGGAAGATAAGGCATTGATTTTCAAAAAATCAGATGTAGAGGACTTGCGAGAAAAACTGCAAGATGCCTGTGACCATCCTGAAATGGTTATGAAAATGAAAAAGCAGGCAGCTGACTTTATCTGCGAGAAATATAACTGGGATGAAGTTGTAAACGAAACGATGAAACTGTACAGGAGAAAATAATAGATGAGAGTATTGATAATAAATAAATTTCTATATCCAAACGGTGGATCAGAAACCTACATATTTAAGCTGGGTGAGGTGCTGGAGCAGCACGGACATGAGGTTCAGTACTTCGGTATGGAGCACAAAGGCCGCTGCGTGGGCAACCGGGTCAATGCTTATACATCTGATATGGACTTCCACGGCGGTAGCAAGCTGAGCAAGTTGACCTACCCGATCAAAACTATCTACAGCAAGGAAGCAAGAGTGCAGCTGCGGAAAGTGCTGGACGACTTCAAACCGGATGTCTGTCACTTGAACAACTTCAACTACCAGCTGACACCTTCCATCATTCTGGAAATTGTGAAGTGGCGCAAGGAGACTGGCAGGGATTGCAAAATCATCTTCACGGCACATGACTACCAGCTGGTCTGCCCGAACCACATGCTGAACAATCCGAACACCCACCAGAACTGTGAGAAGTGCCTCGGCGGCCATTTCGTGAACTGCATGAAAGGCAAGTGCATCCACGGCTCCACGGCGAAGTCTGCCATCGGCATGATGGAGGCCGAGTTCTGGAAGTGGAAAGGGACTTACAAGTACATTGATACCATGATCTGCTGCTCTGAGTTCATGAAGAGCAAGATGGACAGCAATCCGCTGTTTGCGACGAAGACCGTGGCAATGCACAACTTCATCGACAAGGTGGAGTGGAAGGAGACGGAGAAGAAGGACTACGTCCTTTACTTCGGCCGCTTCTCTGAAGAAAAGGGCATCGGCACACTCATCAAGGTCTGCAAGGAGCTGCCGGATGTTCAGTTCATCTTCGCCGGCACTGGCCCGCTGGAAGAAACGGTAAATGGTATTAAGAACATCAAAAACGTCGGCTTCCAGAAAGGCGAGGCACTGGAGAAGCTGATCCGTGAGGCACGGTTCTCCATTTACCCTTCTGAGTGGTATGAGAACTGCCCGTTCTCCGTGATGGAATCCCAGATGTACGGCACGCCGGTGCTGGGTGCGAACATTGGTGGCATCCCGGAACTGATTCAGGTCGGCAAGACCGGCGAGCTGTTTGAGAGCGGTAATGCCGAAGATCTGAAGAAGAAGATGCCATTAGCTCCTTCCTTGCAGACGATTTTGATATGAACAAATTGGGTGTGCAGGTAATGATTACTGGTTCTCAGAAAGCATTGGCTTGTCCTCCGGGCGTATCAGTTATTGTCTTGTCCGATGAAGCGGTCAAACGTGTAGAGGCCCGTGATGTGAAGTGTATGTATCTAAATCTGAAGTCTGCTCTTAAAAATGGCGAACGAGGACAGACACCTTTTACGCCAGCGGTAGGAACTTTGCGTCAAATCAATGCTCGTTTAAAAGAAATTGAAGCAGCAGGCGGTGTTGAGAGTGAAACAAAGAAAATTGCGGAACTTGCTCAAGATTTTAGAGATAAAATCAAGGGTCTGCCTCTTGAAATCGTTTCTGAGTCGATGTCCAATGCAGTTACACCGTTGCATCCGCTGAATGTATCGGCCTATGATGTTTTTACGATGCTCAAAGATGAGTATGGTATTTGGATTTGTCCCAATGGTGGAGAGATGAAAGAAACCATCTTCCGTGTAGGTCATATTGGTGCATTGACAAAAGAGGACAACTCCACGCTTGTGAATGCTTTTAAGGATTTACAGAAGCGTGGACTTTTGTAAAAAGTGAGAGGAAGCAAGAAATGGTAAAAGTAATTACATACGGAACGTATGACTTGCTTCACTATGGTCATATCAAACTGCTAGAACGTGCAAAAGCACTGGGAGATTATTTGATCGTTGGCGTTACAGCGGATGATTTTGATAAAACCCGTGGAAAAATCAATGTACAGCAGTCCTTGATGGAACGTATTGAGGCTGTACGTGCCACAGGACTTGCTGATAAGATTATCGTGGAAGAATACGAGGGTCAGAAAATTGATGATATTCGTAGGTACGATGTAGATGTTTTCACGGTGGGTTCTGATTGGGCTGGAAAATTTGATTATCTGAATGAATATTGTAAGGTGGTGTATCTTCCGAGAACGGAGGGAATCTCTAGTTCTGAAGTACGGAGTGAACAATGTAAACTTCGTATGGGAATTGTTGGAAAGGCTGCTTTCAGAACAAAGTTTGTAGCAGAGTCTAAATATGTAAACGGCGTTGATGTAATTGGTGTATGTGCATCTCAGAAGAGTGAAGAACCTGAGTTTAATGAGATGTTCTACACCGAAAACTATGATGAACTTCTTGAAAAAGTGGATGCCGTGTATATCGTTTCAAAACCAGAGAAACACTATATTGATACAAAAAAAGCTCTTTTGGCGGGGAAACATGTTTTGTGTGAATCACCTGTTGCTTTAAGAGAGGTGGATTGTGAAGAACTATATTCGATTGCTGAAGAACACGGACTGGTTCTCATGGATGCTATTAAGACGGCATACTCAACGGCATACGAACGGTTAGTCCTTCTCGCTAAGTCTGGAAAAATTGGTAAGGTTGTATCGGTTGATGCTGTTTGTACTAGCTTGCGAGATGGTATTTCTATTGCCGGAACAGATTTAACTCAGAAATGGAATAGTATGTGCGGTTGGGCACCTGCAGCGTTGTTACCTGTTTTCCAAATCCTTGGAACGGAGTATCGGAAAAAAGTAATAACTACAAAATTCTTGGATGAAGCAGCCAATATGGATGCCTTTACAAAAATTGATTTTACTTATGATGATGCAGTAGCCTCAATCAAAGTAGCAAAAGCTGCAAAATCTGAGGGTGAGTTGATTGTTACGGGAACGAAAGGCTATATCTACGTTCCAGCACCTTGGTGGAAAACAGATTATTTTGAAGTTCGTTATGAAAATGCAGAAAACAATCAAAGATTCTTTTATCAACTTGATGGCGAAGGCATTCGATATGAAATTGTTGCATTTGCAAAATCTATTGAAATTGAAAAGCCGATGAACTATGTTGAAAAAGCTGTTTCAAAATCAATAACTAAAATCATGGAAAGCTTTAATGATCGTACTGATATGATAGTAATATAATACGAAATATAAATTTACGGTGATTGAAATAAATGCGCTAGAGTGTTATACTAATATTACTATAATTTTCTGGAGGTTATTTATTATGCCCAGAACAAAAGGTAGCAAGAATAAGCCCAAAACTGTGACTGCTGATTTCGCAACGCAGATTGCAGAAAAGCAGTCCGCAAAGGAAGCGCTCACAGCGGAAATCGCATCCATCACCGTAAACATTGACACTTTGAAAGCTGACCTGAAAGAGAAGAAAGCATCGCTGAAAGCTATCGACAAGGAAATTGTCAAGCTGGAAGCAAAGAAGGCGAAGGCAGATGCCAAAGCTGCAGAAGAAGCAAAAAAGACAGAAGCAGAGTCCGTTCTGAAAAAGCTGCTTGCCGAAGGCATGAGTGCCGATGAAATCCTCGCAAAACTGAAATAACACGAAAAACCCGTAATGGACAGGCATAGCGCGCCGTTCATTACGGGTTTTAGGGTTATAAGAATATAAGTTCATCCGGCGGCAACATCAAACTGAAAATGTGCTGGAAGATTGAACTGCTTGATAAACGCATGGTGCTGCTCATGATAATGCCGCAGGTCATACCCCAGATGATGCAGCTCAAGAAGTTTCACCAGCACCAGATTGAGGTGAATCCGTTTCGCTGCGGAAATCTGCGCCGCGTCCAACCCACGCTTCGTCATTTGATAGACTTCGTCACTGTCCAGCACCAGGTGGGATGTGAAAGCGTTATGCTCATAAAGAAGTATGTGCTTGTCCTTAATGGTCAGAAACTTGTTCAGAGTATGCAAGTCCATAAGCAGCTGATGCTCAAGATAATGTCCGAGGGCATAGCCACACACCATCTGCTTTGTCTGTTTGTCCAGCTGGCGATTGATAAGAATCAAAGGCTTATCAAAATAGAGCGAAAGTAAACCCAACATATCTTTAATGCGAGATGTTTCACTGATGTCCAGACTGCAACTGCGCGCGATCTGTTTGATGTTGCGAGTTCCGACATTTTGGACAAGTTCATTAGCAGCTTGGTGAATAAATGCAGAATCCATAATGTGATCTCCTTTCGGGGATGGCATAGTGAATGGAACAGTGGTTTACAGGTTCATTATTCGTTCCTTTTCTCGTTTTTGTTCTCGGTACTTAAAATAGGCTTTGTGCATTTCATACATGATGCCGTCCATATCCTGCGGGGTCAAATCTCCGCTGGCAAATAGCTCAGTAAGCTCAAATGCGAGATGCTGGGCTTCTATTTTGCCCTTTTTTCCGTAGGTTTCGGCGGCACGTTCGATAAATAAAGACTGATCCGGCTGTAAATAGGTCAAAGGTACATGGAATATATCGGCCATCTTTTCAAGCATTTCAACACTGCGAGGGTAGCGACCATCCCGCTCCCATCCGATGATCGTTCGTTTGTTGATACCCAGACATTGTGCCAATTCGTCCTGTGTTAAAGAATGTTTCTTTCGTAGATCGCGAACTTTCTCTCCAAATTTCATGCTTGCAACCTTTCTATGGAGTAGTTATCGTGCTGTAACAATGTGCAATGGAATTTGTGAATATTCAATATGAAAGATGCAACGAATTTTCACATTTTCCTCTTGACACGGCGACATGACTTGCTTATAATATATGCTATATTCTATCATCTTTTGGATTATTATACCGTAAAAATCGTAAATATGCAAGCCGAAAAAGGTGAAAAAAGAGCGGAAGTTCAAAAGGTGAAATTGAATAGATAAAAGAAACTCAAACCAACACAAAGGAGGCCGTGAGAAGATGAGCAACGGAGAACATGAAATCCGCACCCCAAAAGGGCTGCGGATCGGGAATCGCAGTGTCGTTGATGGAAAGAATATGCTTCAGATCAAGCGTGGTGGCTGTGAAGATTATATTTCTGCTGAATCTCTGGTGGAGTGCATTCACGGCCTTCCCGTGAAGAGTATCGAATTTTTTACAGCAGAGAACCAACGCAAAGAAGCCTGAAGCAGAGTGCTTCCTCGGACACTGAAAGCGCAGAGGTGGAATCTTAGGCGGCACCTGGTTAGCCGACCAGCTCCATCAGACGTTCTTTTGGGTCTACAATATAATATCTGTTTGTTTAGAGCGATACCGTAGCAATATGTGATATAGGCCGGAACAGAATGAGCGAATGCAGTGCAGTAGTGCGCCTGCAAGTAGTTCATCCTGTTCCGGCTTTTTTTATTTTTCAAAATTTTTTGAAAAACTGTATTCCAAAATTGCTTTGCGGATTCCTATTAGTATAGGGACTTCCAAACAAATAGAAAGCAGCAAGAGGAATCTTAGATTCCCGTTCAAAAAAAAACGGGTGAATCTGAGACGATTTTTGCTGCTTTTTTCAGTTCACCCGAAGCCGAAAGGCAGAAAGGTGGACAAAATGCTTACATTGAAAAAGGTCAAGGAACTGGTAGAAGCACCTTCCCATGCAAAGCGCACTCCTTCTCCCAAAATGCTTTTCGAGGAAGGTATCGTGCTGCTTCGCAGGGATTTTGATCAGGGCAGTCATCTAACGGTCTACAACAGCGGCTATGTTTTGTTTTCTGCAGGGAAGCGAAACACTGTGTTCCATATCCATGACTGCCAGGGCGACTATGCCTACGATGCAGCAGAGGGAAAGGGCGATGTGATCGAGGAAGAGTATTTTGAAAACTGCGAGTGGCATATCCGTGCTTTGTTTGAGGGTGAGCGGAAGATGGAAGATAATCAGGCAAAGTGCGAGGATGCAGGGCGAAGTAATGTGTGCGTTTCCTACCACGCATTATCGGAGGACTGGAGTGAGATTGCTGACCGCACGATCAATATGTTGGAAAAGATCATTGAGAATGAAGCTGTTCATGCGATGCTGGCTGTTCTGACAGATAAACAGCGTGACCTCATCCATCAGCATGATGGAGGGCGCATTGTGGTGCGGTTTAAATACGAGCAGAGCATACAGGATACTGTAAAAGCACTGCACACAAGCTAAATTTGAGAGAGGACTGGGTTGCCCATGTTGGAACATCAGAGAGTGTGCTATAACATGGGCAACAGACCAGCCAGAAAGAGGACATTATGAAAGCAATTCGATGGCTGTTAAAATTGATGCTGGTGATGATAACCCTCCCGCTGATCCTTGCTGTATGGCTGGCAAAGTGGTTTGTGGCATTTCTGCATCATTGTTCGGCATGGATTTTCTATCTGCTGGGCAGTGTGCTACTGGCAACGGCGATTCTTTCGTACCTCATACAGCAGTCGCAAGGGATGGAAGCACTTCAAATGCTGATCGGCGGATTTGTGATTTTTATGATACCGCAGGTGGTCGGCAGCGTGGTAGTACTTCTGGAACTGGCGGCAGTAATGCTTCGGCAGGTATGGTACATATAAAGTGGAGGGAAAATACAAAAATGAAATTGGCGGCGATTCATCATGTGGCGATTATCGTTTCTGACTATGAAAAAGCACGAGATTTCTATGTGAACAAGCTGGGCTTTGCAGTTGTGAGAGAAAATTTCCGTAAGGAGCGGAACGACTGGAAACTGGATTTGCGTGTCGGTGATGGAGCCGATGCGATTGAATTGGAGATTTTTGCAGAGCCGAACCCACCCAAACGTGTAAACAGACCGGAAGCCTGTGGACTACGGCATCTGGCGTTCCGGGTGGAGGATGTGGAAGCTGCCGTGGCAGAACTTGCACAGATGGGGATTGAATGTGAACCGATTCGATTGGACAGCTACACCAAAAAGAAAATGACCTTTTTCTTTGACCCGGATGGCCTGCCCTTGGAACTGCACGAATAAAAAACAACGCCCTCATAGTTGAGAGGATTCGTAAATCTTCTCGGCTATGAGGGTGTTTCATTCCGCAGGAGTGTGAAAGTTACAGGCTCAGCGTTTCTACCCATGCAGACAAGTCGGCTTTGCTGGAATGGGAGTTGAACACCTTACCATGCAGCAACTTTGCACCGGGGCAGCTCGGCGCAAGTTTTTCATTGGTTTTACCCATGTCGCTGCCGCCAGAGGTGGCAAAGGGGATGATTGTTTTACCCTTCAAATCATAGCTTTCCAGAAATGTATTGATGATCGTCGGAGCAATATACCACCAGATAGGGAATCCGACAAAGATGGTGTCGTATTCGTCCATGTTATCACGCTTGGCAGCGATGGCAGGGCGAGAGGTAGGATCGCTCATTTCGATGGTGCTGCGGGATTTCTTGTCCATCCAATTCAGATCGGCCTTGGTGTATGGAACTTCCGGCTGAATCTCAAAAATGTCTGCACCGATGGCATCCGCCAGATTTTCGGCAACTTTTGCGGCGACACCGCTGGCAGAAAAGTAGGCGACAAGTCTTTTGCTCATGGCAATGCACTCCCTCTTGATGATTTTGTATAGGATAAGTATAGCACGGCAGGGGAGGAGCATCAAGCGGTTGTCCATGATATAACATTAGCGACAATGTTATATTATGGACAACTGTTCGTAAAAATTTAAGGATTTTGAGGGAGTTGCACAGCTTGATATGATGGGCGGTTTATGGTAAGATAGAATTACAATGGCGGACAAAGCTACTATTGACTACGACAAGGAGGTGTAAGCCAATGGGATTAGCTGATACCGTGACTAAAGCCTATATGAAAGATAATTCTGTGTTTGCAGATGCGTTTAATTACTTGATTTATGGCGGTGAGGCGGTTGTAGACCCTAAACAACTGCAAGAACTGGATACTACGGAGATCGCTTTACCGTTTGGATCACAGGATGAAGAGGGAAAGCAGCCAGAAGAAGCAGTTCAGAAATACCGTGATGTGCTGAAATCAGCAATCATTAAACAGGATGATGAGGCTGCATACATTTTACTGGGAATCGAAAATCAGACTGACATTCATTATGCAATGCCCGTTAGAAATATCATTTATGATGCTCTCCAGTACGGCAAACAGGTGGCTGATATTGCAGCCAAGCATCGCGCAAGTGATGGAGATTCAAAAGGGCATAGCCGTGGTGAATATCTTTCTGGATTCTACAAGGAAGATAAGATTACGCCTGTTATCACACTTGTGCTTCACTTTGGCGCAAATGAATGGGATGGGCCGTTGTCACTCCATGAGATGATGGCGGTTAAAAATAAGAATCTTTTGAACTTTGTGCAGGACTATCAGATTCATCTGATCGACCCTGCAAAGCTGAGCGCGGAGGACTTGGAAAGATTCTCTTCAAGTCTGAGAGAGGTAATTGGGTATATTAAATATTCCAAAGATAAGAAACGCTTATCTGAATTTTTGACTGATAATCCGCGTATGCTGATAGAAGCGAACGCGGCGAGGGTTATTAAAGCAGTTACGAATACACCGCTGGATATTCCAGAGGGCGCGGAGGTGATTGATGTGTGCAAAGCTGTTGAGGAAATGATGAATGAAAGCGAAGAGCGAGGCGAACTCAGGATGCTCGTGCAGCTTGTTCGAGATGGAGATTTGAAGCTGGAACGTGCTGCTGAAAAAGCAAAAATGACTGTCGAACAGTTTGAAAAGGTAATGGAGAATACTCCTTTGCAGGCGGTATAAGATAAACAGAATATAGAAAACAGATAAGCCCTACAAGGCTCAAATTGGTTCAAAACCGATTGAAAGCCCTGTGGGGCTTATTTTTTTGCGCCTTTTTCAAATTTATTTGTGAAAAAAGTTGTCCAAGACTTGACATCGGGCGGACTTGCTGCAGTCAGCTCCTCCGCATTTGCGGCACTTTATAGTGCATTTGGAAAATACGATGTGGTGCACATCCATGCCGAAGGGCCGGCATTCTTTGCATGGCTGCCGAAGATGTTTGGGAAAAGAGTTGTTGTTACCGTCCATGGAACGGTGAAGATGGTCTGCCGATTCCGCCGTATGCAGTTTACAACATCGGTAATCAGAACCCTGAGAACCTACTGGACTTCGTGCAGATTCTGAGCGAGGAGCTGGTTCGTGCAAAGGTTCTGCCGGAAGATTATGACTTCGAGGCACACAAAGAGCTGGTTCCGATGCAGCCGGGTGATGTACCTGTGACCTATGCAGATACCAGTGCGTTGGAGCGTGATTTCGGATATAAGCCCTCTACCAGTTTGCGCGAGGGTTTGCGGAAGTTCGCTGAGTGGTACGCAAAGTTCTACAAATAATGAAGAAGTCGCTGTCAGAGGTGGAACGTCTGCGGCTGCTGGTGGCAAAGCAGGAAGTAGAAATAGCCCGGTTAAAAAAAGGGTATTGGGTGGAAGGAGCTAGTGCAAACAGGGAATACGTTACTGGCAGCGGAAAGACTACGAAGTTCTCGAAGAACTCAAAGTAAAGTATCCAGTAGACTTTCTGTGTAAGATTATGGGAATCAACCGTTCTGGATATTACAAGTGGAAATCACGGCAAGGGAAGCTCAACCGCTATGAACAGGATCGTATTCTGCTTACACAACTGCTTCATGAGGAACATGAATTACACCCATCCCTCGGTTATCATCGTCTTGCCAGAAATATCTTTCATAATACAGGATGGGTGTTTTCTGACAATCTGGCACATAAATGCTGCAAAGCTGCCGGGATACGTTCCAAAGCTAGAAAGTGCAGATACCGGCCACCGGGAGAAGAAAGCATCAAGTATGAGAACCTTGTGAAGGGACACTGGAATGCAAAGGCACCACTGCAGATTGTGGTGTCCTATCTGTGCTTTCTGGTGACGGCGGGAGCGGGCAGTCTGTCCTATGGCGGGCGCACCTACGACCTGGAGGCAGGCGACTGCGTGTTTCTGGACTGCCGCCGGGGCTACGCCCAGTCCACCTCGGCGCACCGGGACGGTTCGGGCAGCTACGACGCCCTGTGGAGTCTCCGGTGGGCGCACTTCGACGGTCCAACCATGGCGGGAATTTACGAAAAATATCAGGAGCGGGGCGGGCAGCCGGTCTTTTCCTGCGCGCCCCACCGGCAGACCCGGTATGAGGAGCTGCTGCGCTCCCTGCTGACGCTGGCTTCCTCGGATTCCTACGTGCGGGATATGGAGATCGCCGCCCGGCTTACGGAGCTGCTGACCTGCCTGATGGAGGACGCATGGAAGCCGGAACCGGAACGGAACGGCAGCGCCAAGCGCCTGTCCCTGACCCGGGTGCGCAGCTACATTAGGGAGATGGAAGCGCGTTGCCGTCCGCGGATTGCAATCCCTTTTTCAACAGGCTGTGCCGCCCCTTTTCAGGGGCGGCTTTTTGCTGACCGTCGGGGGAATCTCCCCATGCGGTATGGGAGGGGAGAAACGGCTGCGTAAACCTGTTTACTTGTTGCGAAATGAAACAATGCCTCAAAAACAATGCGCGAACACACAAAAAATCAATAAAAATTTGGGGAATATATGAAAATACTATTGACAATTTTCCAATATTGTGTTATATATAGCGCATAGAGATTGCGATTCCACAAATAATAATGTTGAATCGCAACAATGAAACAACACAAAGGAGGTACACCATGGGAGGGGAAAGCGTGCAGCTGTCGCAGGCACAGAAGCGCAGAATGGAAGCCATGTCCATGAATATGGGAACGCGGATCGTCTGCGGGTATCTGGCAAGTCTCCTGTTTCTGGGGATCAGCCTGTATCTCGCCGTGACATATCACACCTCCGGTGATCTGCAGAGCTTCTGGTGCTATCTGGCACTGGCGGCTATCTGCCTGACGCTGGACGTGCTGGTAACGATCAATCTGCTTCGCACAATCCATGGGCGTGGTAAAAGAAGGAGGAAAAACTCATGATCCACTATGTACTCGCCAGTCACGGAAACTATGCCCGGGAGGCACTGAACTCCGCAAAAATGATCTGCGGAGAGGACACAGATCGGATGAACCTGCTGTCCGTACAGGATGACGGCGACGGAATCGACCGCTTTGGTACAGAAGCGGCGGCACTGGCGGAAAACCTCCGTGGGGAACCGGTGCTGATTATGGCGGATCTGTTTGGCGGCAGTCCTTTTATGACGCTGCTTTCCGCCTTCCGGGACACGGAGTATGTGTGTCTGACCGGTTTTAATCTTGCCATGGTGATTCAGATGCTGCAATATGACGGGGATGATCTGCATGAACTGGCGGAGGACATTGCCTCCATCGGGAAGGACGTCAGTATTCGCCTGATTCCCAAAATTATTCCGGAGGAGGAGCAAAATGATTAAAGCGTTTCGTGCGGACGACCGCCTGATTCATGGACAGGTTCAAACCCAGTGGATCTCCACGTATGGTGTGAACCGGGTGATGATCATTGACAGCAATGTAGTCAGGGATCCCATCAATGTTCAGATCCTGAAGCTGGCAAAGCCTGCCGGAATCGATCTCGTGATCTGCGATGAGGAGAAGGCAATGAATCTGATTGCAAAGGATGCGGCACAGCCTGCCGCCAGGACTTTTGTGATCTTCAAAACCATTGAGACAGCCTGCCGGATGCAGCGCAGGGGACTTTCGATCCCTTCCATCATCGTTGGCCCCTGCTCCTCCAAGGCAGGCGCAGTCCAGATGGGAAAAAATACCTATTTTACCGAGAAGGAGCTTGCGGCAGCGGATGAGCTGACGGAGCACGGCACGGAAATTGCGTTCCAGCTGCTGCCGAACGAACCGAAAACGCTCTATCGGGATGTACGGAAGAAATAAAGCCCGATAGCGGTGGAATTCTACTGATTTTCTGTCCGCTCTGGAAGTGCGTGCACGGGCCCTGCGTGTGCTTCGCGGGCGGACTGAAATAACGTGAGAACGTAGAAAAAAGAAAAATAAGGAGGAAATATGAGTATTACAGTTTTACAGGCACTGCTGATCACGCTGTTTTGCATCATCTCCAATCTGATGTTCCCTCTGCTTGGCGATATTGGCGGTTACTTCGGTCTGGGTCGTCCTCTGATTGCGGGTACGATCACGGGCCTGATTCTCGGCGACGTAAAGACCGGCATGATGATCGGCGCCAGCCTGAACGCAGTGTACATGAGCTCTCAGGCAGTCGGCAACGTAATGTCCACGGATGTAACCATGGCCGGTTACATCGCCACGGCGCTTTCCATGGCGGGCAGTAATGATCCGGCCATGGCGCTGGCACTGTCCATTCCCATTGGCTTGTTCGGCTCCATGCTCTTTACCATGCAGAACGCGGTCTGCGTGTTCTTTTCCCATAAGTGCGACGAGTACGCCGCAAAGGGACAGGTCAAAAAGATGTGGCTGGTGGGAATCGGAATCCCGCTGGTGGTGTTCAACGTGATCCGGGCAATCCCCACGTTCCTGATCGTTTACTACGGATCCCAGTACAGCTCCGTGGTGGAGGGCCTGATGCCCGATTGGCTGAATAACGCCATGGGGGTTGTGGGCGGTATGCTTCCTGCCGTAGGTATGGCACTGCTACTGAAGGTCATGCTGAAGAAGAAATCTCACTGGTGCTTCTTCCTGATCGGTTTCCTGGCATACTCCGTGTTCGGAATTTCCGCGGTTACCCTCACCATTCTTGCCATCTGCCTGGCTGTGATCATTGACCAGACGAAAGCGCACAACGGTCCTTCCGCCGGAACGGACGACCTTGCGCCCCTTGAGTAAGGAGGATGAAGCTATGTCGATTAAGGAAAACTCCATCATTACCAAAAAGGATCTGCGGAAAAACTGGCTCACCTGGCTGAGCATCTGCTGCCTGAGCAATAACTGGGAGCGTATGCAGAACATTGACTACGCCGTTTCCATGGCACCCATTCTGAAAAAGCTGTACCCCGATGACAATGAAAAATTTTCCGAGAGACTGTCCAGTCATATGGAATTTTTCAACACCCAGCCTACTGCCGGGTGCCTGATCAACGGCATGGTCATTGCCATGGAAGAAGAAAAGGCCATGGGCAAGGACATTCCCGATGAGGCAATCACAAACCTGAAATCCAGTATGATGGGACCTCTGGCAGGTATCGGCGACTCCGTCATGAACTCTCTGATCGAAGTTGTGCTCATGAGCATTGCCATGACCTTTGCCTTCCAGGGAAACCTCTTTGGACCCGTTTTCTATCTGGTCACCTGGGTCGCCGCTTCTCTGATCATTTCCTGGTTCCTGATCAACCGGGGCTATAAGCTGGGTATCAACTCTCTGTCCGTCATGTCGGACTCGGTTATGGGACGCCTGGTGGAAGCTTTGACTCAGATCGGTCTGATGGTCATCGGCGGCCTGTCCGCAACCTATGTTGCCGTCAGCACTCCGCTGGTCATTGCGGGCTCCGGCGGTGCGGACGACACCGTAGTGCAGGCGATTCTGGATAATATCCTGCCGAATCTGCTGCCTCTGGGACTGGTGGGTCTGTGCTACTGGCTCATGACGAAGAAAAAGTGCAGCCCCATTGTGCTGATCCTCATTCTCTTTGTCCTCGGCACCGTGCTGTCTGTGTTGGGCATTCTGGGATAAACCAATTTCATCCATCGGTGAGGAGCTCCGTCAGCGGAACTCCTCCCGATTCGCAAAAAAGGAGAATATGTATGTTTCTTGAGATTTATAAGGATACCAAAGAGTTGGGCGATGCCGAGGCTCGGAGAATCGCGGCGCTTTTGAAGAAGAAGCCCGACGCACTGCTCTGTCTCGCCGCGGGGCAGTCGGCAATCTGCGTCTATGAGCGGCTGATTGAAATGTACAGGGCCGGGGAAGTGGATTTCAGCAAAACACGGATCGTCGGACTGGACGAATGGTGTGATTACCCGGCCTATGAAGGCAGTGCCAGATGGATTCTGGATACTACCTTCTTTAATGGCATCAATCTGGACCGCAGCCGGATGCGGATGTTCAACTCTAATCCCGCCGATCCGGAGAAGGAATGCCGGGAAATCGAAAAATACATTGACGACAACGGGAAAATTGACTACATGATTCTGGGCGTGGGCATGAACGGCCATGTGGCGCTGAACGAGCCTGGCGTAGATCTGACGCTGGGTGCGCATGTGGCGACCCTTGCCAACAAGACCCGGGAGGTATCCTCCAAGTACTTTGAAAACGGCACTCCCGTGACCCTGACCCGGGGCCTGACGCTGGGCTATAAAAACATCTTTGAAGCAAAGGATCTGGTAGTGATCCTGAACGGAGCCCATAAGGCCCCCATTGTGAAGAAGTTCATGGAGACCCCCATTTCCAACGAATTCCCGGTTACCAATATCAAGCGCAGCCCCATTGCCCGGGTGGTGATGGATCAGGCAGCGGCATCTGACATTTACAGGGTGTGAGAAACGGTATGGAAAACTTTGAGTTCTACAACCCCTGCCGGATCCTGTTCGGCGACGGAAAGCTGGACAGGCTGGGGGAACTGATCCGGGCATATTCCGACAATATCCTGCTGGTTTACGGAAAGAGCAGCATTCGGAAAATGGGCCTTTATGATGAAATTGTCACTATTTTGAACCGGGATGGAATCCGCTTTACCGAAATCAGCGGCGTGGAGGCCAATCCCAAGATGGATCTTGTCTATCAGGGCATTGCCATCGGAAGAGAGAAGCAGATCGGCTTTATTCTGGCAGTGGGCGGCGGAAGCGTCATTGATACCGCAAAGGCAATTGCCGTGGGCATTCCTTACTCCGGAGATGTGTGGAATGTGCTTCAGCGTTATGAGACGGCGACCCGGTCTCTACCCATCGGAACCGTTCTGACGGCAGTTGGCTCCGGCTCTGAAATGAGCAACAGCTGTGTGATCACCAAAATGCCGGAAGGGCTGAAACGAAGCTTTGACAGTGAGATCAACATTCCGAAGTTTTCCATTCTGGATCCGCACTATACCTTCTCCGTGTCTCCCAGGCAGACCGCCTGTGGGTCAGCGGATATCCTGTCCCACTTGATGGAACGGTATTTTACTCAGGTGAAGCAGGCGGATGTGACGGACCGGATGCTGGAGGGACTGATGCAGACCGTGATTCTCTATGCGCCCAGAGCCATGGAGCATCCGGAGGATTATGATGCCCGGGCAGAGCTGATGTGGGCGGGAACGCTGGCACAGAACGGATTGCTGAACACCGGACGGATCGGGGACTGGGCGTGCCACGGGATCGAGCATGAGATTTCCGGGGAGTATGATATTCCCCACGGCATGGGACTTGCCATGATTACCGGCTCCTGGATGCGCTATGTATATTCCAGCTATCCGGCACGATTCACCCAGTTTGCCCGCCGGGTCTTTCATGTGGATTATCCGGATTATGACGAGGAGCATATCATTCAGGAGGGCATTTACCGGCTGGAGCAGTTCTTTATCCGGCTGGGACTGCCTGTGTCCACGGCGCAGCTGAATATGTCCCATGAAGTGATGGAGAGGCTGGCAGAACAGGCCGTCTATAAATCCCCCACCAAAGGACGGTTCCGTAAGCTGACAAAGGAGGATCTGGTGAAGATTCTGGAGATGGCTCAGGGAAACTCGTAAGTTCCCCTTGTTTTTCCACGGAATCGGAAGTATAATCAGAGCAAAGAGAAAACAGGGAGAGTCAGGATGCTTCAGAATGAACGAAAGCAGTATATTCTTGAGCTGATCAACCGGGACAGAATTGTGCGTGCCGCGGATCTTGTAGAGCGGCTGGGCGTGTCCATGGAAACCATTCGCCGGGATCTGGAGGAGCTGGAAAAGGCCGGAAATCTGCGCAGAGTCTACGGCGGGGCGGTTCTGGGCACGATTTACAGTCCGGAACCCTCCTACTATAACCGGGAGGTGACCCACGCAGCCCAGAAACGAGCAATCGCCGCCGCGGTGTATAACCTGATCGAGGACGAAGACACCCTGTTTCTGGACGGCGGCACGACCCTGATGGAGGTGGCGCGCTGCATTGCGGCCGGGAACAAGCGGGTCACCGTCATCACCAACGCCGTCCAGCTTTCCTGCGAGGTGGTCAAGAATGAATTTTGCGGCGCGATTCTGCTGGGCGGTGCCCTGACCCGGGGAGAGCCCCTGACCTCCGGTGCCATTGCCAGCAGCGATCTGATGCACTTTCATGCAAACAAGATCATTCTGGGTGCGGCGGGCGTGTCCCTGCGCTATGGCGTTACGGACCATTCCTTCGTGATCGGCTCTCTGAAGCGGGAAATGATCAGTCGGGCGGATCAGGTGATCTGTGTGGCGGATTTCAGTAAATTCAACCAGACCGCCGCTAACTGCATTTGCCCGACCTCCAATCTGAACGTACTGGTAACGGATTGGCTCACGGATGATGCCGTGTGTGGACAGTACACCTCCGCCGGGGTTCGGGTCATCAAGGCACCGGAACCAAGAAGCTTCAATTTGTAACAAAAATTTCCCGCCGGACTGATTCCGTTGAACCAGTTCGGCGGGGCCTTTTTATGTGGTTATATCCCAACACGGCATTTTTCCGGAACAGTTTCACGGCGCCTGTATGTCAGGGCTGTTCCGGGTTTTCCTCCGGGGCGGCTGCCGCCTCTGCCTTTGCTTTCTCCGCGGCTGCCAGCCGGTTGACTGCCAGCTTTGCCGGGTCGTGGGGGCGGAAGTGCTGCACGAGGAGAACGGCGGTGGCAGCGATACAGCTGACGGCGGCCAGTACCTGACTGACCCGGAAGGGACCCCAGTACAGGCTGTCCATCCGCAGTCCCTCGATCATGGTTCTGCCGAGGCCATACCACGCGCAGTAGCCCAGCGCAATTTCTCCGTCGTACTTCTTTTTCTTCGACAGGAAGTGCAGGATCACGAAGCCGATGAGATTCCACCCGGATTCATACAGAAAGGTGGGGTGGTAGTATTCCGTCACGCCGGTGACGGTATTGTAAAGTCCCATGCGGGTGAAGCCCTCCGTGGCGGCGCCGAAGGCCTCCCGGTTGAAGAAGTTGCCCCAGCATCCCATGGACTGCCCAATCAGAAAGCCGAGGCTCACAAGATCCAGCAGGGCAGGGAGGGAACACTTTTTGATTTTGCAGAACAGCGCCACGCCAATGGCCGCGCCCAGCACGCCGCCGTAGATGGCAAGCCCACCCTCCCAGATGTACAGCACGGAAATGGGGTTATTTTTATACAGGGACCAGGAGAAAGCGCAGTAGTACGCCCGGGCGCAGAGAATGGTGAAGGGAGTGACCCACAGGACGCCGTCCAGCAGGGTATCCTCGTCCAACCCGGCCTGACGGCTGCGCTTGCAGGCGTAGTATACCGCCAGCATCAGCCCGCAGGCAATGATCAGCCCGTAGAAGTGGATATACAGCGGCCCGACGGAAAATCCCCGGGGCGGGTTCAGACTGATCCCCAGAGCGGGAAAGGAAATTACGGAATAATTGGCGGGATTCATAAAAAGACCTCCTGAGGAAAGTGAAAAATAACTGCGGTGCCGAGAGCCGTGTTATATTGCGGGTTCGGCCACAGAATCAATAACGGACAGGGCACAGCGGTCCGGCTTTACCACCCGGGCAAGGAAGGCAAGAACCTCTTCCGGGGTGATATCCTGATAGATGGCAGGGAAGCGGAAGTAATCGAAGCCCGCAAAGTGGTAGGCACACAACCGGAAGCAGGTGCCGTCGAAGCTGTCCAGTCCCTTGATCCGCCGCCCCAGGGCACTGCGCTTCATGCGGAGAAAATAGTCCGCCCCGATGCCTTCCCGGAGCAGTGCCTCCGCCCGGCTCAGAACAGCTTCCCGCACCCGTTCCGGCTCCTCACTGTCGCCGGAGCACAGCAGCATGGCGCAGCCGTCGGCGCAGTCAAGGCCACCGCCGAAGGAGCTGTCGATGATGCCGGATTCGTACATTTGCAGATACAGTTAAGCCCTACAAGGCTCAGATCGGTTCGATACCGACTGAAAGCCTTGTAGGGCTTATTTTTTTGTTTTTTTCAAATTTATTTGTGAAAAATGTTGTCCAAGACTTGACATCGGCCGGCGTTGACTGGCAGCGCGAGAAGTGGCAGTCAGGGTTTGGCTCCAAATTTATCCGTCAGGGCGAAAAAAATGCCGTGAAATATGCGGACGAGATTATTGTTCTAAGCAAGGGCGTGCAGGACTATTTCAAGGAAACTTATGGCAGAGAAACACACTTTATCCCTAATGGCGTGAATAGGCCGCAGATTCGGAAAGCAAATCTGATTACGGAGAAGTTCGGGCTGAAAAAAGATTCCTACATACTGTTCCTCGGGCGTCTTGTGCCGGAAAAGGGAATTCGATATCTGGTCGGGGCCTTCAAGAATGTCAAGACGGATAAGAAGCTGGTCATTGCAGGCGGCTCCAGTGATACGGATTCCTTTATGGAAGAACTGAAGGGGCTAGCGAAGGATGACGAACGGATTCTCTTTACCGGGTTTGTACAGGGAGCGATGCTGGATGAACTGTACAGTAACGCCTATATCTACACGCTGCCATCTGATTTGGAGGGAATGCCCCTGAGCCTGCTGGAGGCGATGAGCTACGGCAATTGCTGTCTGGTTTCCGACATTCCAGAGTGCGCAGAGGTTGTGGAAGATAAGGCACTGATTTTCAAAAAGGCTGATGTGCAGGATCTGCAAGAAAAGCTGCAGGACGCCTGTGACCATCCTGAAAAGGTAGATACACATAAAGAGCAGGCCGCAGACTTCATCTGTAAAAAGTACAACTGGGATGAAATCACGGAAGAAACCATGAAGCTGTATAGGAGAAAATAATGAAGGCACTGATAGTAAATAATCTCCTCTGACCGAACGCAGGTAGTGAGATGTACATAGTGAAAATGTAAAAATAACGTATTTATGACACTTTTCAAGACGAGCTGGGATCTGCAAGAGCAGCTTTTATCTCGCTAGCTAGGTTCAGCAACAGCAGATGAAATTATCATAAGAACTTTCAGTATCACTACCTGCGTTTGTATGGAGCACTCTGGTTTATGAACAACACATTGGAAGTGCTTCATCTGAACAGAGGTAGTGAAATAGAACATAGAACAAAGGAGAATATAAATGGAACAAGTAAAAAGAATTGAATGGGTTGATATCGTTAAATACATCTGCATCATCATGGTAATGCTCTCTCATCTTGAAACACGAACCGAGATTTGGAAGGTATTTTACTCACCTTTTTTCTTGTCTGCTTTTTTCTTTTCAGCGGGATATGTGTATAAGCAGCGAGGAGACTTTAAAGAATTTTTATATAAAAAAATCCGACAATTACTTGTACCGTGGTTGCTATTTAGCGTCTTTAACCTTGCACTTTCACATACGATTTCGTTCAATACGCATGAAAGCTTTCTGGAAGAATTGAAGTGGAATTTTCTTCAGATTAGAGGACAAGGAGATTCGATTTGGTTCGTGGCTGCCCTGTTTGTTGCTTTTATGCCGTTCTATTTTTTTATTCAGTGGTATGAAACTAAATCTCAGAAAATGAATGGGGGGTACTGCCGCAATTGTTTAATCGCAGTTACGTTTGCGTGGCTCCTTTCGTTTGCTAGTATTTTATACACACGACTGGTACCAGCTGATATCTTTCCTTGGAATACTACTTCACTGCCGTGGCATATCGAGTATATGTTTCAAGCTATGTTTTATATGGTGTTGGGGTATATGTTCCGCCATAATATTGAAACCGTTTTTGACAAATACAATATTCCAAAAACGAGAATAGCAGCGTTACTAGTATATTTGATTTTAGTGTTTGTTCCATTCTTCGGCAAAATGAAGATGCCAATGGTTGTAGATATCCTTTATCAGTATCTTACATCGATAGTAGGAATTGCCACATTGATTTTAATTGCAAAGGTGGTAAAAGCCAATAAGTACATTAATTATGTAGGGCAGAATACATTGATTTGCTTTGCTTTACACGGAAAGGCATATAGTATTATTCAGACATTATTGAAGAAGTTTGCGGTGGATTTTTACTCGACAGTTTTGAATAGCGTGGTGATTTCGTCAGTGTTTTGCTTGGGACTGTCGCTTATTCTGTCGGTGATTTTGATAGTTCCTGCATATATCATAAATAGATGGTTTCCTTTTATTGTCGGAAGGAAAAGTATAATAACAGAAAAGAGAAAATAAATGAGAATTGTTCTTATCAATAAGTTTTTATTTCGAAACGGCGGCAGCGAGACGTACATATTTAAATTGGGTGAGGCGCTGGAGCAGCATGGACACGAGGTTCAGTACTTCGGTATGGAGCATGAAGGCCGTTGCGTGTGCAACCGGGTCAATGCTTATGTACGAGCTGAAGATCTGCCGTGACTACCGTGATGGCAAAGTCACCAAAGAGGATCTGGACAAGTGCAGCACCTGCGACATGAACTGCGTGATCAATAACGGTTTGAGTGAAGCTTCTAAGGAGCAGCTGAAGCATAAGACCGGCGAGGAAATTGTGGATGCTGATATCGCACAGCAGATGGGAAAGTGATACGGTATGAAAATCTTAATTGTTCGTACAATTGCAATTGAAGAAGATTGCTCTCAAAAAACATATAATAATCAGGGCATTGGTTTGGCAACCGAACTATCAAAGCGGGGACATCAATGTGGTCTTGTGTATTATGCAAAACCCGGAAATCGAAAAATAGAGACAGTGGTGTCAGATGGACAGGAATTGGTGATATATCACCTGGAAGGAAAAAATATTATCTGGAATGCAATTTATAACAAGGAGATTTATGATATTGCAGCGGAATACGATGTGATCCAAGTTTCGGAATGTGATCAGATTGCAAGTTGGTTAATGTTTGCAAGATTCCCTGATAAGACTCTGATTTATCATGGACCGTATAAATCCCGATTTACGGTAAAGTATAATCTTCGCAGTCAGATATTTGATCGGATATTTTCATGGCAAAAGAATTTCAAGTCAGTGCGGGTTATTACAAAAAGTCGTCTGTCAGCAGAGTACTTGAATAAAAAAGGATTTAAAAATACAACAACATTGGGGGTTGGATTGAATCCTGGTGCGTTGGAGAAGCATGGACAAACTAATGAAAAACTGATACAAAAGCTGGAAAGCGAAAAAGGTGTTCAAAAATATATATTGTACGTTGGTGCTATTTCCAAGCGAAAAAATCTTACCTTTGTAATAGATATCTTAGAAAAGCTTGTAGCAAATCATAAAAATTATAAGCTCTTAATCGTGGGAGGAAAAGCATACAAGGAAGATGACTACTTTGAGAAGTGCTTCCGGGAAATACAAACAAAAGGGTTAAATGACAACGTCGCATATTTGGGTACGGTAAACCAGGAAACGATAGCTGAAATTTATAAGTTAAGTGACGTTTTTGTTCTTCCTACACAGTACGATATTTTTGGAATGGTTTATCTAGAAGCTATGTATTTTGGCGTTCCAATTGTAACTTCATTGTGTGGTGGTTCGTCTTTGTTGATTGAAAATGGAATAACTGGTTATATTTGCGATTTGGAAGATGCCGAAACATGGGAAAAACAAATTGAGAAAATACTTGAGAGCCAAGAAACAATCAAAATGATGCGCGAAAATGGAAAAAAACTCATCTGTGAGAAATATACATGGTTTGCACTGGCACCAATGTTTGAAAATGAATACAAAAAATTGATGAGAGGAAAAAATGAGCAGAAAGAATATTATATTGACTGATTGCGAGCCGGAAGAAATTCTCGATTTTTCAGAAGGACTTTCCAATATATCTCAAAAAAAATATGATATTTGTTCGTACCTGTGTAATCAGGGACGCTCTGGATTAAATAATGCAAGGAGATATTGGATTTATGCAACGTACCCATTAAAGTTTGTATTCAAACGTCAACAATATGATGAAATTATCGCTTGGCAGCAGTTTTTTGCAATCTTTTATGCTTTTTATAGCAGAGTCTTTCATTTGAAAAAATGTAATACCGTAGTTGTGGTTAATTTTACATTTAAGGCAAAGTCTGGTTTGGCAGGAAGACTGTATGAAAAGTTTATGCATTTTAGCGTTAATAATGAATATATGGATTATATTCATGTGCCTTCAAACAAATACGCGGACCTGTGTGCTGTAGAGTTTGGTATTGAGCGCAAAAAATTTATTGTAACGCCGTTTGGTCTTCCGGATTCTTATGACCAGTGGAAAAACTCCACAACGGAGGAAAAAGATTATACGCTTGCGATTGGGCGCTCAAACAGAGACTATGACTTTTTAATTGAAGCGTGGAGAAAAATGCCGAGCGCTGAGCGACTGATTATTATTTGTGATACATACAAATGCAGTCAGCCTATACCCGAAAACATTATCATAAAAAACAATGTGACAGGAGATAGTCAATTTCCATATATTGCAAATTGCAAAATGATGGTAATTCCGATTCAGGATGGAAATATTTGCTCAGGCGACACAGTGCTTTTGAAGGCGATGTCTTACGGGAAACCTGTGGTTGTTACTGTTCCAAGTACATTGGGGGAAATGTACATAGAAGATGGTGTGACGGGAGTTCTAGTCAAAAAAGATCTTGATGAATTTGGAATGAAAGTTGGACAATTATTACAAGACAAAAATCTTCAAGATCAGTATTCATTGAATGCACGAAAAAAATACGAATTATCTTTTTCTAGAAAAGCCATGGGCAAAAAATTAGGAGAACTAATAAATGATTAAAGGACATATGATTAGGGTCCCTAAATTGTCAGCTATTGAAATTTGTATTACGGTTTGTGTTATTTTGTATCCGATAGCAGGTCTTTTAAATGTATATTCCAGTATATTTTCGTACGTTGATGAACTTTTAATGCTTGTGACAGTTGGACATGGTTGCATATATGGAATGAAATCAATCGGTGCAAAATATAATCCAATAAAGAAAAAAGTGCATTCAATAGGCGGTATCCATGTTTGCAACAGGAAAATGCTTACCGCAAGCTGCGCCGCACAGGAGAAAACCCCGCGGGCAGAGGGCTGCGCCAGAAGCCCCTTCAGTACAAATAACAGGGCGGCAGCCATCATAATAAGGTGCAGCGGATACAGTCGGCGTATTTTTTTAAAGGAGAAAGCTATGGCAGACTGCAGCCCCGGTGCTGTGCGAGGGCGGTCGTAATAGTTGCAGACCATCAGAAAACCGGACAGCGCTACAAATACTGAAATCGCCCACGGACCCAGCCACGGCGCCCCGCAATGGGAGATGACCACGCACAAAAATGCGACTGCCCGCAGTCCTTGTAAAGATGAGATCAGTTTTTTGTCTGTCACGGTATCCTCCGTTCTGCCGCAAAGCGCGGCAGCTGTGTTTTTCTAATGCGCTATAAGTATAAAAAAGGCGGCGCGCCCTGTCAAGGATGCGCCGCCTTTTTTGCGTGGCAGAGTACGATTTTTGGGCGTCATAAATTCTTAACAAAGAAAAATCGCAAAACCCCTTGATTTTTCAGGGCAAGATGAGTACAATACACTTAGCACTCAGAGAAAAGGAGTGCTAAACCACTGCGGGGCACACACGAAGCCCCCGCAGGACGCAACAAAGTTTCAAATAAATTCAATATAATTGGAGGGCAAGAATTATGAAGATCATTCCTCTTGCAGACCGTGTTGTCATTAAGACTGTTGAAGTTGAGGAGACCACCAAGGGCGGCCTGATCCTGACCGGCAGCGCAAAAGAGAAGCCGCAGGTCGCACAGGTCATCGCGGTGGGCCCCGGCGGTGTCGTGGACGGTAAGGAAGTCAAGATGACCGTCAAGGTCGGCGACAAGGTCCTCACCAGCAAGTACTCCGGCACTGAGGTCAAGGTGGACGGCGAAGAGTGCACCATCGTGCGCCAGAGCGACATTCTGGCTGTTGTGGAAGACTGAAACTGAATTTTCCCTTTTCAATTGAGCTTGTATTATAAAGGAGCGATGTATTATGGCAAAGCAGATCAAGCAGGGCGAGGACGCTCGCAAGGCACTGTGTGCCGGTATTGATACCCTGGCTAACACCGTTAAGATCACCCTCGGCCCCAAGGGCCGCAACGTGGTGCTGGGCAAAAAGTTCGGCGCACCGGTCATCACCAACGATGGCGTGACCATCGCAAAAGAGATCGAGCTGAAGGACGAGTTCGAGAACATGGGCGCACAGCTGGTGCGTGAGGTCGCAACCAAGACCAACGATGCCGCAGGCGATGGCACCACCACCGCTACCGTGCTGGCACAGGCTATGGTCAATGAGGGCATGAAGAACGTTACCGCCGGTGCAAATCCCATGGATATCCGCCGCGGCATGAGCAAGGCCGTTGCCACCGCCGTGGAGACCATCAAGGCACACAGCCAGAAGGTGAAGGACAGCAACGATATCGCCCGCGTCGGCACCATCTCTGCCGGTGACCCCGAGATCGGCCGTTTGATCGCCGAGGCTATGGAGAAGGTCACCTCTGACGGCGTTATCACCATCGAGGAGAACAAGACCACTGCCGAGACCTACAACGAGATCGTCGAAGGTATGCAGTTCGACCGCGGCTACCTGACCCCCTATATGGTCACCGATACCGACAAGATGGAGGCTGTTCTGGACAATGCCGCCATCCTCATCACCGATAAGAAGATCAGCGTCATTCAGGACCTCGTTCCTCTGCTGGAGCAGGTCATGCAGAACGGCATGAAGCTGCTCATCGTGGCTGAGGACATCGAGGGCGAGGCTCTGTCCACCCTCATCGTCAACCGCCTGCGCGGCACCCTGAACGTCGTGGCTGTCAAGGCTCCCGGCTTCGGCGACCGCCGCAAGGAGATGCTGCAGGATATCGCCATCCTGACCGGCGGCACTGTGGTGTCCTCTGATCTGGGCTACGAGCTGAAGGACGCTACCGTCCAGATGCTGGGCCATGCCCGTCAGGTCAAGGTCACCAAGGAGAACACCACCATTGTGGGCGGTGCAGGCGACAAGGATGCCATTGCAGCCCGCATTGCACAGATCCGCAGCCAGATCGAGGCCGCTACCAGCGACTTCGACCGCGAGAAGCTGCAGGAGCGTCTGGCAAAGCTGGCTGGTGGCGTGGCTGTCATCAAGGTCGGCGCTGCTACTGAGGTCGAGATGAAGGACAAGAAGCTCCGCATCGAAGATGCTCTGAACGCAACCAAGGCTGCTGTTCAGGAAGGCGTCGTCGCTGGCGGCGGCACTGCTCCCATCAACGCCATCCCTGCTGTCCGTGAGCTGTGCGATACGCTGGAAGGCGACGAGCGCACCGGCGCTAAGATCGTCCTGAAGGCTCTCGAAGCTCCTCTGCGCCAGATCGCCAAGAACGCCGGCCTCGAGGGCAGCGTCATCATCGACAAGATCATCTCCGCCAACAAGCCCAACTACGGCTTTGACGCTCAGAATGAAGTCTACGTCGAGGATATGATCGCCGCCGGCATCGTTGACCCGACCAAGGTCACCCGCTCCGCTCTGGAGAACGCAGCATCCGTCGCTGAGATGGTTCTGACCACCGAGAGCCTCGTGGCCGACCTGCCCGAACCCCCGGCTGCTCCTGCTGCCGCTGGCGGTGACATGGGCGGTATGGGCGGCATGTACTAAGCTGCAGCCTTTCCCAAAACGCGCATACTGTTTCAGTATCTGGGGCAGAGCTTCTTCGGAGGCTCTGCCTCTTTTGTGTACCGTCCCTCTTTTCTGCCCATACTACCGGGCAGGGAAGGGGGACTTTTTATGTCGGGCCGGAGAGTGCTTGCGCTGTACGGGGCGCTGCTGCTGGGGTTCGTGGCAGTGGTCTGCAGGTTGTACTGGCTCTGCTCGAACACGGACTACGCCGTGCGGGCGGCGGCGCAGAGCGAAGCGGTCCTCCGCCTGCCTGCGGCGCGGGGGAACTTTTACGACTGCGGCGGTCTGCCGCTGACGGGGCTTTCGGAGCAGTGGCTGGCCCTCTGCTTCCCGGGTGAGAGCAGCTACGCGCGGCTCTACCCCTATGCGGACGCCGACGGGCAGGCCAGGCTTTACCGGGAGCGGAATACTTCCCGACCCTTTCTGCTGGACGTGGTGCAGGATGTAAGTGGACTGGGCGTGCGGTGCTATGCTGTTCCCCGGCGGTACGCCGCTGCCCCGCTGGCAGAACAGCTCATCGGCTACCTGGACAGCGAGGGCCACGGCGCAGCGGGCCTTGAGGCTGCGCTGGACGATGTTCTTTACACCGGCGAGCGGGATACCCTGCACTGTGCAGTCACAGCGCAGGGACGGCTGCAGCGGGGCAGCGAGCCGATTTTAGAAAAAGCAGACTCTGCCCCGCAGGGTGTGCGGCTGACCCTCTCCCGCAGCATCCAGAGGGCCGCAGAAGGGGTGGCAGCGGAGAGCATGGCCACCGGGTGCATCCTTATTATAGATGTAAGCAACGGCAAGGTGCGGGCCTGTGTCAGCCTGCCGGACTTTGATGCGGCCAATGTGGGCGAGAGCCTGACGGCTCCGGACAGCCCGCTTCTGAACCGCGCTTTTTCGGCCTATGCGGTGGGCTCAGTCTTCAAACCGGTGTTGGCCGCAGCGGCGCTGGAAGCAGGAGAAGGGGACTTCGCCCGGGAGTGTCCCGGCTACGACGCCCTGAACGGTCAGGTCTACCGCTGTGCCGGAAGCGTGCCTCACGGCCTCGTGGGGCTGGACGGCGCTCTGGAAAAGAGCTGCAACGGCTACTTTATCGAGCTGGGGCGGGAATTGGGGCCGGAGCGTGTCCGGCAGATGGCGGCAGCGCTGGGCTTCGGGAAGGGACAGGACATTGCAGACGGCCTCCGGTCGGCTTCTGGCGTTCTGCCCGAAGCAGAGACACTCGAAAACGAGGGGCAGTTTGCCAACTTCTGCTTCGGACAGGGGGAGCTTCTGGCGACGCCCTTACAGGTGGCCGGGATGATGAACACCATTGCGGCGGGAGGCGTCTACCACACCCCGCTTTTCGTGGAGTGTACCGTGGATGAGACGACGGGCGAAGAGCTCACGCCGCTGGCACATCGTTCGTCCCGGCGGGTGTTCGCGGTGCAGACGGCGGAAAAGCTGCAGGAGTTGCTGGCGGGCGTCGTGGCAGAGGGAACGGGCCGGCAGGCCGCCCCCTCCGAGGGGACTGCCGCCGGAAAGACCGGCACCGCCCAGACCGGCCAGTTCCGGGATGGCGAAGAGCTAAAAAATTACTGGTTCGCCGGTTTTTACCCGGCAGAAAAGCCCCGCTGGACCATCGTGGTGATGCAGGACGCCCAGACAGAGCCGGAAGTGTCCAGCGCAGCCGTCTTTGCCCGCCTGTGCGACGCACTGAGCGCCGGGGAGTGAATGGTTTTGCTTTTCTGCTTGCTTTTTTGGCCGAGGTATGTTACTATATACTTGTATTTGTATGTTTGTTATCCAAATTTAACAATAAAAGGAGCGTTTTCATCCATGGCAGTCATTGAAATCGTCGGCGGCGTCATTCTGCTCGTCGTCTCGGTGGTCATCTTTGCCCTCACCCTGATGCAGCATACCCACGGTCAGGGTCTGGCTGGTGCCATCAACGGCAGCGCTTACGGCGCAAACAACACCCGTCTGACCCCTGCGGACCAGATGCTGGCAAAGGTGACCCGCATCGCCGGTATCATCTTCTTTGTGGTGGCCATCCTGGCCTGCGTGTTCGCAAGCCGTCTGGCCTGAGTATGCGCCCGCAGCCCCGTGATGAAAGCGGGGCTGTTTTTGTGTCTATATATTGTTATAAAAAGAGATAAGAGGGAAGAAGCCGCGCCCCGGTGGAGGGCGGGCTATGGTAGTTAAGGAGAAAGAAAATTTATGTCAATGCGCGATAAGATCGAACATGCCATCCAGAACCAGCCCTGCACCGTCAAAGAGCTGAAGCAGAAGTTCGGCGGCGAGCGCGGCGCAGACCGCAAGGTGATGGAAGCTCTGGACGAACTGGTGCGAGAGGCTGTCGTCTGCCAGCGTCAGGGCGTGTTCTTTACCGTCCGCTCCGGCCGTGCCGACAAGGCTCTGCTGTGCAAGGTGGTCAAGCTGGGCAAGAACTTTGCCTTCGTCATGCTGGAGGACGGCACCAGCGACATCTTCATCCCCGGCCGCTTCACCAAGGGCGCAATGCCCGGCGACGACGTGCTGGTGGAGAAATTCGAGCATCCCCGTGTGGAGGGCAGCGACGAGGGCGCGATCCTCGCCATCCTGACCGAGAAAAACGACCTGGTCGGCACTGTGCGCCGGGTCGAGGGCCGTCTGCGCTTCGTGCCGGACGACTGCCCGGCCATCACCATGCCGCTGGCCCGCGACTGCGAGGGCGGCGCAAAGGACGGCGACAAGGTAGCCGTCGAGATCCTGAACCGCGGCAACCGTCAGGAAGACCACCGCGTGGGCGTCGCCATGCGCTTCGGCAGCTCCGACGAGGCCAAGCGCTGCGCCAAGGCTCTGCTTTACGCAAAGGACATCCGCACCCGCTTCCCGGATAAAGTGCGGGATGAGGCCAAGAAGTTCGAGGGCGCAGAGGTCTCCGAGAAGGACTGCGAGGGCCGCATGGACCTGCGCGCCCTGCCCATCTTCACCATCGACAGTGCCGAGACCAAGGACATCGACGACGCTATCAGCCTGACCCGCACCTCTGACGGCGGCTTTGAGCTGGGCGTCCACATCGCCGACGTCTCCAACTACGTCAAGCCCGGCACCGAGCTGGACAACGAGGCGTTCAGCCGCGCAACCAGCGTCTATTATGCAGATCAGGTCGTTCCGATGCTGCCCAAGGCCCTGTCCAACGGCATCTGCAGCCTGAACGAGAACGAGCTGCGTCTGGCTTTCTCCTGCCTGATGCGTCTGGACAAGGAGGGGAATCTGACGGATTACCGCTTTGTCAAGTCCATCATCCGCAGCCGCGTCAAGGGTGTCTACTCCGAGATCAACGCCCTGCTGGCCGGCACTGCCGACGCCGAGATCAAGGCAAAGTATGCCGACGTCATCGACCAGCTGCCCGCTATGAAGGAGCTGTACGGCCACCGCGCCCGCCTGCGCAAGGAGCGCGGCTGCATGGACATCGAGAGCGGCGAAGTCAAGCTCATCCTCGACGAGAATGGCCGTTGTATCGATGTCAAAAAGCGCACTTCCGGCGAGAGCGAGAGCATGATCGAGGAGTTCATGCTGCTGGCCAACCAGTGCGCCGCCCACTTTGCCCGCGTCAAGCAGATCCCCTTCGTCTACCGCGTCCATGAAGAGCCCAACGCCGAGAAGCTGGAGCGTCTGCACGCTCTGCTGCAGGCCTGCGGCATCAATGACCACTTCGCCAAGGACGTTCCCACTCCCAAGGAGCTGAGCGCCATCCTCGAGGGTGTGCGCGGCACCCCCTATGAGCAGATCATCAACACCGGTATGCTCCGCTGCATGTCCAAGGCTCTCTACGAAGAGAAGCCCAAGGGCCACTACGGTCTGGTGCTGAAGGACTACGCCCACTTCACCAGCCCCATCCGCCGTTACCCCGATTTGGCCATCCATCGCATCATGACCGATATGCTCAAGGGTACCGAGAAGGAGACCATGATCCTCCGCTACACCGATTTCGCAGAGCGCGCCTCCAAGCAGTCCAGCGAGCGCGAGGTCATCGCCATGCAGATCGAGCGGAAGGCCGAGGACTGCTATAAGGCCGAGTATGCCCGCCGCCATCTGGGCGAGTGCTACGAGGGTACCATCTCCGGCGTGACCCAGCGCGGCCTCTTCATCGAGCTGGACAACGGCGTGGAGGGCTTCGTGCCTGCTTCCAGCCTGACTCCCTCCGGCACCAGCCTGACCGAGGGCGTCCGCCTGACCGACCCCGCTTCCGGCAAGACCTGGAGCCTCGGCGACAAGATGATGATTACCATCGTCCGCGCCGACGTCAACCTGGGCAAGATCGACTTTGAAGTGGCTCCCGCCGCCAAAGCCTGAGGAGGGGAGAGCATGAGCATCCGTCATGCACTGCCCGCTGATGTGGACACACTGGCCGACATCGAAGCTGCGTCCTACCCGCCCGCTGAGGGTGCGTCCCGGCAGAGCATCGCCGGGCGTGTGGCCGTCTACCCGGACTGTTTCTGGCTGCTGGACGAGGGCGGCGAGGTGAAAGCTTTCGTCAACGGCTTCGTCACCGATATGCCCGACCTCACCGATGAGATGTACGATGACCCCCATCTTCACACGCCGAAGGGTGGGTGGCAGATGATATTCAGCGTCGTCACCGCCCCGGCCCATCGGCACGAAGGCTGTGCCTCCCGCCTGCTGCGTCAGGTCTGCGCCGACGCGAAAGCCGCCGGGCGCAAGGGCATCGTGCTCACCTGCAAGGAACGGCTCATCGGCTTTTATGCGCAGTTCGGCTTCGTGGATGAGGGCGTTTCCGTCTCCACCCACGGCGATGTGGTCTGGCATCAGATGCGGCTGACATTCTGAGTCATCATAAAACTTTTTATCCGTCTCCGGTACGCCGGGGGCGGATTTTTTATGCAAACCTGTCCATTTGCCAAAAATTGCGGCAGTTGGGCGGTTTTGTTTGTTGTAGGGCGGGAAGCGGCGGGGTATACTGATGCCAGAACCAAACAAGCCGGGGCCGAACGTGCTGCCGGTACAGAACAAAATGGAGGTCACGTCTATGTATTATTCCAGTGGCAATTACGAAGCCTTTGCGAGGCCCCGCAAGCCCGAAGGCGTGGATCGCAAATCGGCTTATATCATCGGCAGCGGCCTGGCGGCCCTGACGGCAGCCTGCTATCTGGTGCGGGATGGCCAGATGAAGGGGGAGAGGGTACACGTTTTTGAAAAAGACCCCCTGCCCGGCGGTGCCTGCGACGGCCACAAGTACGACGTGGGCTATGTGATGCGGGGCGGCCGTGAGATGGACAACCACTTCGAGGTCATGTGGGATCTGCTCCGCTCCATCCCTTCGCTGGAGACCGAGGGAGCCAGTGTGCTGGACGAGTATTACTGGCTGAACAAGGCCGACCCCAACTATTCCCTCTGCCGCGCTACCGTGAACCGGGGCGAGGACGCCCACACCGACGGCAAGTTCGGCCTGTCGGATAAGGGGGCGATGGAGATCATGAAGCTGTTCTTCACCCCCGACGAGCAGCTTGAGGACAAAAAGATCACCGACTTTTTTGACGATGAGGTGCTCAACTCCAACTTCTGGCTCTACTGGCGCACCATGTTCGCCTTTGAGAACTGGCACAGCGCCCTCGAGATGAAGCTCTACCTCAAGCGGTATATCCACCACATCGGCGGTCTGCCCGACTTCACGGCCCTCCGCTTCACCCGGTATAACCAGTACGAGTCCATCATCCTGCCCATGGTCACCTACCTGAAAGACCACGGCGTCCAGTTCTACTACGATACGAAAGTCGTGGACGTCCAGTTCAGCCTCGAGCCGGGCAAAAAGCAGGCGGCGGGCATCACGGTAGACCACAAGGGCGCGGTGGAGACCATTGATTTGACCGAGGACGACCTGCTCTTTATCACCAACGGCGGCTGCGTGGAGAGCTGCACCGTCGGCGCACAGAACAAGGCCGCGGGCTTCGACCCCGCCATCAAGCCGGGCAACGGCTGGGACCTCTGGAAGCGCATCGCCGCGCTGGACGACTCCTTCGGCCACCCGGAAAAGTTCTGCAGCCAGCCGGAGCTGAGCAACTGGGAAAGCGCCACCATCACGACGCTGGATGAGAAGATCCCCCGGTATATCCAGAAGATCTGCAAGCGCGACCCCTTCAGCGGCCGCACCGTCACCGGCGGCATCGTCACGGTAAAGGACTCTAAGTGGCTCATGAGCTGGACCCTGAACCGGCAGCAGCAGTTCCGGGTACAGCCCAAAGACCAGCTCTGCGTCTGGGTGTACGGCCTGTTCAGCGATAAGCCCGGCGATTACGTCAAAAAGCCCATGCGGGACTGCACCGGCCGGGAGATCTGCATGGAGTGGCTCTACCATCTGGGCGTGCCGGTGGAGGACATCGCAGAGCTTGCCGAGCACAGCGCCAACACCGTGCCGGTCATGATGCCCTATATCGACGCCTTCTTCATGCCCCGCGCGAAGGGCGACCGCCCCGACATCGTGCCGAAGGATGCGGTGAACTTTGCCTTCCTCGGTCAGTTCGCCGAGACCGGCCGGGACACCATCTTCACCACCGAATACTCCATGCGCACCGGCATGGAGGCCGTGTACCGGCTGCTGAACATCGACCGGGGCGTGCCGGAGGTCTGGGGCAGCACCTATGACGTCCGGGCGCTGGTGGATGCCTCGGTGAAGCTGCGGGATGGCCGGAAGCTCACGGACATGGAGCTGCCCCTTATGGGCCGCATCGCCCTGAAGGAGGCGCTGAAGAAGATCGAAGGCACCGACCTCGAGAAGTTCCTGCGCCAGTATCACGCTATCTGACAATAACACTCCATTTTTGATCCCTCCATAACCGGAAGACCGGGTCGCTGCAAGCCTGAGGCAGGAAGCAGCGGCCCGGTCTTTTGTGCTGATTTGCGCGAGATTTCATAAAAAGTCGTACTCATAAAGAAAACTATTATGCAGAATGACCATCTTTGTGCTTGCTCTTTCGGCGGTTCTGTGGTAAGCTTAAAACAAAGAATGCGGCACAGCGGAAGAGAGGCTGTGCCGCAAAAACTGGTCTGGAACATAAAGGAGGTTCTTTTTCGTGAAACACTTTATTTCTCGCCGCAATTTCCTGAAGGCTGCCGGTGTCACCGCCGCTGCCTCCGCCATGGCTGCTGCCGTTCCTCAGGCTTCGGCCGGTTTCCTGACGGGCAAGGATGCCGCTGTCACCATCCTGTACACCAACGATGTCCACACCTACATCGACAACAAGTCTCCCAAGCTGACCTATGCCGCTATCGCTGCCATGAAGCAGGGCTACGTGGATGAGGGCAAGCCCGTCCTGCTGGTGGACGCAGGCGACCATATTCAGGGTACTGCCTACGGCTCCATGGACAACGGCGCTACCATCATCGAGCTGATGAACGAGGCTGGCTACGACATCGCTACTCTGGGCAACCACGAGTTCGACTACGGCATGGCCCGCGCAAAGGCCATCATCAAGGAAGCGGACTTCCCCTATGTCTCCTGCAACTGGGTGGACCTGCGCACCGGCCTGCGCGTCCTGCCCGCTGTCAAGCTGTTCCCCGCAGGCGGCAAGTGGATCGCATTCGTGGGCATCACGACCCCCGAGTCCTTCACGAAGTCCACTCCTGCCTACTTCATGAACGCCAAGCAGACCAAGTACATCTACGACATCCTAGGCGGTGACGACGGCAGGAAGCTGTACGACGCCGTCCAGAAGGCCATCGACAAGGCCAAGACCCTGGGCGCAGACATCATCATCGGTCTGGGCCATCTGGGCGTTGACCCGTCCTCCTCTCCCTGGACCAGTGAGGAAGTCATTGCCAACACCACCGGCTTTGACGCCTTCATCGACGGCCATTCTCACACCGTCATGGAGAACAAGCAGGTCTACGACGCCGCCGGCAAGGCTGTCACTCTGACCCAGACCGGCTCTTATCTGGCAAACGTCGGTAAGATGACCATCGCCGAAGACGGCGCGATCACCACCGAGCTCATCTCCACCGCTGATGTCTCCGACGCCGCTGTGGCCGCTACCGCAGAAGCCTGGATCAACGATGTGGACGCTATGCTGGGCGAGCAGATCGCCACCACGGACATCAAATTCTACATCAACGACCCCGCTACCAGCAAGCGCCGCATCCGTATGGGCGAGACCAACCTCGGCGACTTCGTGGCCGACGGCATCTATACTTACTTCAACGAGGTCGAGCAGCTGGACTGCGACATCGCTATGATGAACGGCGGCGGCATCCGCACCGATGTGGACGCCGGCAAGTGGACCTTCAAGACCTGCAAGCAGGTCAGCCCCTTCGGCAACGTGGCCTGCCTGATGTCTGTTACCGGCAAGCAGATCCAGGATGCTCTGGAGTTCGGCGCCCGCTTCGTCGGCCCGGAGGGCAAGGAGAACGGCGGCTTCCTGCATGTTGCCGGTGCGACCTACGAGATCCACACCGACATCCCCAACACCGTCCTCACCGACGACAAGAATGTCTGGATGGGCAGCGCCACCGGCACGCCCCGCGTCCAGAACGTGCGCATCTACAACAAGAAGACCGGCGCTTACGAGCCGCTGGACCTGAACCGCACCTATGCGCTGGCCGGCATGAACTACACCCTGCGCAATCTGGGCGATGGCTTCGCCATGTTCGACGGCGCAGAGCTCATCAAGGACTATGTCTCTGAGGACTACCTCGTCATGTCCACCTACGCCATGATCTTCGACGCCGTGAACGATGTGCCTGTTCTGAGCAGTGCCAACAGCCCGCTGGCAAGCTATCCGGGCTACCTGCTGAACTACGAGAATCCGTATGGTGCAGGCCGCATTCAGGTCGTTTGAGGGATTTAGCGCGTAGCCCTCTCAGTCACCTTCGGTGACAGCTCTCCCAGAGGGAGAGCCTTTGGCAGGTCGGGCAGCATTGTGCTGGACGCCTGAAGCCTGATATAACGTAAAAAGATAGTGCCCTGCTACAGAGATTCACAGCAGCTTAACAAGGGATATTGTCCCGAAGCTGCTGCCCTCTGTAGCAGGGCACTCCTGTTTTAGGATAGAGTAAGCTTTGCTCGTCCAGTGTGAACTTGACCGGCACGCCAGAGGCTCCCCCTTTGGGGGAGCTGGCGCGAAGCGCCTGAGAGGGCTGAGAGGCTTTCGCTCAAGGCTCAACCCTTCGCAAACAGCCCCTTCAGTGCCAGCGGCGTCACGATAGAGGACACGACGATGAGCAGGATGACGGCGGTGAAGTAAACAGGGTCCACCACACCGACCCCGAGGCCCTTCTGGGCCACGATGAGGGCCACCTCGCCGCGGGTCATCATGCCGACGCCCACCTTGAGGGAGTCCGACCAGTTGAAGCGGCAGGCCTTCGCGGCGAGGCCGCAGCCGATGATCTTGGTGAGCAGGGCCACCACCACGAAGCAGGCGCTGAACAGCAGGATGGTGGGCGTCAGGCCGCTGATGTCGGTCTTCAGGCCGATGCTGGCGAAGAAGACGGGGGCGAAGAGGGTGTAGCTGCTGATGTCCACACGGCGCTCGATATAGGGCGCATCTTCGAGGGAGCAGAGCACGATGCCGGCAATGTAAGCACCCGTGATGTCCGCGATGCCGAAGTACTGCTCCGCGATGTAGGCCATGGCAAAGCAGAAGGCGAGGCTGACGATGGTGATGCGCTGGGTGTGGGGGTTGCGATGGTCCAGCCAGAGCATGGCCTTGTGGATGATGAGGCCGATGACGATGGCTGCGATGAAGAAGAGGACGGTGTCCATCAGCACATCGACGAGGCTGGTGTCTGTGCCGCCGCTGGCGCCCAGCACACAGGTGAGCACCACGATGCCGATGACATCATCAATGACGGCTGCGCTGACGATGGTGGTGCCGAGGAAGCTCTTGAGCTTGCCCAGCTCCTGCAGGGTGGCCACGGTGATGGAGACGCTGGTGGCTGTCATGATGGTGCCAATGAAGAGCGCCCGATAAAACTCCGGGCTGCCCAGCGCCGAGAAGCCGTAGAACAGGCTGTAGAGCAGGGTGCCGCCTGCCAGAGGCACGGCCACGCCCACGCAGGCGATGAGGGTGGCGATGGGGCCGGCCCGCATCAGCTCCTGAAGGTTGGTGCCGAGGCCGGTGGTGAACATCAGCAGCACGACACCGATCTCAGCAAAAATGGCGATGGAGTCGCTGGGCTGCACGAGATTCAGCAGACAGGGACCGATGACAAGACCTGCGATGATCTCACCCACCACCTGCGGCGCCCGGCATTTGCGGGCGAGCAGCGCGAAGAACTTGGCGCTGATGAGGATGAGGGCGAGATTCCGAAAAATGGAATACATAAATGATCCTTCCTTTGACGTTAGCAGTCGTTTCGCTCCCCCGTAAGCCCTGCCATGCGCCGCGCACAAAGACAGAAGGGGAGAAGAACATCTTTTATTATAGTCCATCTTTCGGCGAAATGCAAAGGAAAACTGACTTGGAAATGACTAAGGATGCCATATAAAAGAGATATGGCGGATATACTGGAAAAGCATAAAAAGAATGATGAGGGAGATTTTGCTGTCATGCGCTCAAAAATACGAAAAAAATCCTGCGGGAGGGCTTGACAATTTTTGCGGGGCTTGCTATAATAAGTTGCTGTCTGAACAGACACGCCGCACAGTCCGCGCGCCGCCGCGCTGGCTGTGTACCCTTGGCCTCATATTCTTGAGGCCCTTAAGTCCAAAAGGAGGTGCTACAAAATGGCAAAGTACGAAACCATGCTGATTACCAGCGCTGCTCTCGACGAGGAGGCTTCTTCTGCTCTCATCGGTAAGTTCAAGTCCCTGATCGAGGCTAACGGTACCATCGATTCCATCGATGAGTGGGGCAAGCGCCGTCTGGCCTACCCCATCAACGATGAGGAGGAAGGCGTCTACACCGTGATCAACTTCACTGCTGACCCCAGCTTCCCCGCTGAGCTCGACCGTGTGTACAAGATCACTGAGGGCGTTATGCGCAGCCTGATCGTTGCCCACGAGGAGTAATCTTTTCGTGACGAAAAAGGAGTCCGTATTATGTTGAATGTTGTAGCGATCATGGGCCGTCTCGTGGCGGATCCCGAGCTTCGCACCACCCAGAGCGGCACCAATGTGTGCAGCTTCCGCATTGCGTGTGACCGCAACTTTGCCCGTCAGGGCGAGCAGCGTCAGGCCGATTTCATCGACATCGTCGCATGGCGCCAGCAGGCAGAGTTCGTCTCCAAGTATTTCCAGAAGGGCAGTCTGATCGCCATCGAAGGCAGTCTCCAGACCCGCCAGTATCAGGACAAGAACGGAAACAACCGCACCGCTGTGGAGGTCGTGGCAAACAACGTCAACTTTGCTGGCTCCAAATCGAATGGCAGCAATCAGGGCGGCGGCAGCTATCAGAATGCTGCTCCGTCCTACCAGAACGCAGCCCCTGCCCGTCCGGCTGCTGTGGAGGCAGCTCCCAGCTATTCCGCCGGCAATGCAGATGACTTCGCCGTCATCGACGACAGCGACGACCTGCCGTTCTGACACGAAACGGTCCATCCGTTAAAAATCCAATAGGAGGTAATAAGCAATGGCTTTTGAAAGAACCGAAGGCTCTCGCCCCGCACGCCCCATGCGTCGCGGCCGCAAGAAGGTTTGCAGCTTCTGTGTCGATCGCATCGACACCATCGATTACAAGGACGTTCCCCGTCTGCGTAAGTACGTCTCTGAGCGTGCAAAGATCATTCCCCGCCGTGTTACCGGCACCTGCGCTTTCCATCAGCGCGCACTGACCGTGGCTATCAAGCGTGCTCGTCACGTTGCTCTGATGCCCTACGTCAGCGACTAATCTGAGATAATCAACCCAATCAAAATAATCAGCGATCAGCAAAGCGCCCTCACCGATGACAAGGTGAGGGCGCTTTTTTGCCCTCTCAGTCACGCCGTGGGCGTGACAGCGCCCCCAGAGGGGGAGCCCTTGGCAGGCCGGGCCACTTTCGCCTGATTGCTGGAAGTCTGATATTGCACAAAAAATAGTGCCCTGCTACCAAGAGTAACAGCAGCTTGACCGGAAACGCATGTTCCGCAGCTGCTGCCCTCTGTAGCGGGGCACTAGTGTTTCTGATAAATTGGACTTTGTGCGTCCAGACAAAACCTGACCGACACGCCAGAGGCTCTCCCTTTGGGAGCAACGGCGACGACCGCCGCCAGTGGCGGAAACAGGGAGGAGCTGTTGGGGCCGCGGCCAGCAGGATGCGAGCGGTAGCGAAGCAGACGCTGGGAGCCGCAACCCGGGCAGTGTCACCGTAGGTGACTGAGAGGGTTACAGCGTCTTGCAGAACTCTTTCAGGTAGGCGCGGAATGCCTCGCCGATCTCGGGGTGCTGCAGGGCCAGCTCCACCTGTGCCTCAGCGACCTTGAGCTTGTTGCCCATGTCGTAGTGCTTGCCGGTGAACTCCACAGCCGTCATGCCGCCGTAGTTGCGGGCATACTCGGCCATGGCGTCGGTCAGTTGGATTTCGCCGCCGGCACCGGGCTTGGTCCTAGCGAGGATGTCATAGATCTCCGGGGTCAGCAGCACACGGCCCAGAATGGAGTAGTTGCTGAACTCCTGCCCCTTCTTGGGCTTCTCGATCATATCGTCCACAAAGAAGTAATTGTCATGGATGGGGGTGGTCTTGAGGCTGCAATAACGGCTCACGTCGGCCCAAGGCACGGCGGACACGCCGGCAGCCGGACGGCCGAACTCCTCGTAGGCACGGATGAGCTGGGCGCAGACCGGGTCCTCACCCCAGATGACGTCGTCACCGTAGATGACCACGAAGGGGTCGTCGCCGGTGAAGGGCTTGGCCATGCTGACAGCGTGGCCGAGGCCGAGGGTCTGCTGCTGGCGGACGAAGAAGATGTTGGCCAGATCAGAGATGCCGAGGCACTCTTCCAGCATCTTCTCCTTGCCGGGAGCGGCAAGCTTTGCTTCCAGCTCGGGGCTGCGGTCAAAGTGGTCCTGGATGATGTCCTGATTGCGGCTCACGATGATAAGGATGTCGGTGATGCCGGAGCGGACAGCCTCCTCCACCAGATACTGGATGGCGGGTTTGTCCACGAGGGGGAGCATTCCTTTGGGCATCGCCTTGGTGGCGGGCAGCACCCGGGTGCCAAGACCTGCTGCCGGAATGACCGCCTTGGTGATCTTTTTCATGATTCAGACTCCTTTGGTTTATAGTCTCGGCTGAGGGTGCCTCAGCCGGCAAGAGCAGTAAGCAGAGCCTGCAGATCGGGGCCCAGCAGCAGGGTAAAGGCGCTGCCCCCCACCATCAGCAGCAGCATACACAGCAGCACGGCCCCAAGGCTGACGCCTCCCTGGGCGCGGAGCACGGCCTGACGCTGCTGGGCGTCGGGGAACTCGGACTGGATGCGGCGGATGTGGTCGGCGGCGCTTTTGCGGTAGAGCCACTTGCCGTACATACCGCGCACCAGCATCAGCACGAAGCTGAGGACAGAGCAGACCCGGGCAAATACCGTCAGAGCGGAAGCGCTCATGGCGGGGGCCAGGGCGCTGCCGGAGAGCTGCAGCATCTCGATAAAGGTGGGCGCTGCCAGCAGAAGTTCAGCGGCCAGAAAGCCGAAGGCCGGCTTCCACGCCTTGCGGTAGAAGAAGTAGAAGGGGCCGAACAGCAGAGCCGAAAAGCTCATGGATACCTTGCTCTTCTGGAGCTGCATCCGGCTGTAAGCGGCGAGGTAAGCGGGGGCGGCGGGGCCGATATAGTCCAGCCAGTCCTGACGGGCGATGCCGTCCATCTTGGCCTCTTTGCCGAAGGCGTCCTCAAAAAACTCCTTCTCCGGGTCGGCGGAAGTGCCGAACTGACGGTACATCTGGGAGTAGTCGAAAGTCTCTTCATCGCTGTCGTGGGAAGAAGGAGGCTCCTGCCCCTCGGGGGGCAGCACAGCACCGCAGCAGCGGCACGTTTCCTCATCCCGCAGGGTGCGCTCGCCGCAGGACGGACAGGTGCGGAGCTGGCTCTCCTCGTAGGGGAACTTCCACTCGTAGCCGGCGGCGTGGGCGGGGCGGTGGATGCACTGGCCCAGCTTCTCGTAGCAGACGCGGTGATAAGGCGCGCCGCAGTCGGGGCAGACCACGATGTCATCCTGAAGTGTGAGGGGCTTGCCGCAGCCCTCACACGGACAGCCATAGTATTTTGGCATAACATCCTCCAATGAATAGGGTAGTTTATCAGTATTATACACTTAAAATGCGGAAAAGAAAAGGCGGAAATCTTCAAATTTCCAGCACAATGGTATTTTTTCCTCTTTACTTTATCATGGATTCTGGGTATACTAATGAAGTATCTGTGTATAAACTGTATCTTTTGGGAGTAAATCTCTCCGTCATTGGCCGAGTCCTCGGGCAGGCTTTCCTTCGTACAACCTCTCCGTCACGCCTACGGCGTGCCACCTCCCCTGGTAGGGGAGGCTTTGGCAGTCCCCGCAAAGTGAACAGTTTCGCCAGAGGCTCCCCTACTAGGGGAGCTGTCGAGCGTCAGCGAGACTGAGAGGTTGTACTAAGACGGGCCTGCCCCTGTGCGTGGCTGATGATGAAGAGGCTGCTCCTGTTCTTTGAGACGAGAGGAATAAAACGATGATCACCACTGATGAACTGAAAGTACAGCTGGCTGAATACCACACCGCTGTAAAAGACTTGGAGGAGGCGCTGGCCATCGACGCTTCCCGCAAGCGCGTGCAGGAGCTGGAGCACACCATGTCCCGCCCCGGCTTCTACGACGACGCTGAGCTGAGCAAGAAGGTCTTCGACGAAGTGGGCGACCTGAAGGGCAAGCTGACCCGCTTCGAGAAGCTGCAGGGCCTGTACGATGACGCCGAGACCATGCTGGTCATGCTGGACGAGGAGTACGACCCCGAGATGGTGCCGGAGGCCGAAGAGGCCGTCAACGCCGTGGGCAAGGCTGTGGACGAGCTGCAGCTGATGACCATGCTGAACGGTGAGTACGACCACAGCAACGCCATCCTGACCTTCCATGCTGGTACCGGCGGCACCGAGGCACAGGACTGGGCCGAAATGCTGTACCGCATGTACAACAAGTGGGCTTCCAACCACGGCATGACCGTGGAGGTTCTGGATTATCAGGACGGTGATGAAGCCGGCATGAAGAGCGCCTCCATGATGGTGAAGGGGGCCAACGCCTACGGTCTGCTCAAGAGCGAGAACGGCGTGCACCGTCTGGTGCGTGTGTCGCCCTTTGACGCCAACGCCCGCCGTCAGACCAGCTTTGCTTCGCTGGAAGTGATGCCTGAGCTGGATAACACCATTCAGGTGGATATCCGCCCCGAGGACATTGAGATGCAGGTGTACCGTTCCTCCGGTGCCGGCGGCCAGCACATCAACAAGACTTCTTCCGCTGTCCGTCTGATCCACAAGCCCACCGGCGTCGTGGTCAGCTGCCAGACCCAGCGCAGCCAGTTCCAGAACCGTGACTACGCCATGGAAATGCTGAAGGCAAAGCTGTATCAGATCGCAAAGCAGCAGCACATGGATAAGATCGACGACATCAAGGGCGTGCAGAACGAGATCGCATGGGGCCACCAGATCCGCAGCTATGTGTTCATGCCCTACACCATGGTCAAGGATCACCGCACCAACTACGAGACCGGCAATGTGGATGCCGTGATGGACGGCGATCTGGACGGTTTCATCTTCGCATACCTCAAGGCTGCAAGCCGCGGGGAGCTGCAGGATACCTGATCTTGAACGTATAAAATGCAAAGGCCGTGCTTCCTTTTATGGAGGTACGGCCTTTTTTGTGTTCTTACGCCAGATCGGGCAGAATGGTGTCCCAGAGATTTTCCTCCTGCCGCAGGGCGTTGAAGCAGCAGTCCAAGTACATTTTGTTTGCCGCTGCAAGGATCGTGCTGCGCAGAAGCAGCTTTTCATCTGCGGCATCCACGGCAAGGTCGCGGATCTCCCTGGAGCAGCCGAATACAAACGGAAGGCAGTTTTCCATCTCGTCGCAGAAGTAGTCGTAAGCTGCCCCGGCGGAACAGTGCGCCCGCTGCATTTTAAACAGGGCATCGATGTTTTCCATTGAGAGCACCGTTTTGGAGACTGCAATGTACATCAGGGATGCGATCTGATCGCGGGCGTACTTCTTGCGCACCGGGTGGGACAGAATGCCCTTTTTAACGTAGTTGCTGACCATGGAAGAGGTGAGTTCCACGCCGCAGAAGGTGCGGAAATAGCTGTTGACGTACTGCACGGTCTGGTCAAGATAAAGCCCCATCTGCGGGAGATCGGCGTACCGGGGCAGGGCAAACCCGGCGGCGCAGGCCGCAACGCGGCATTTGGTTTCAGTTTTCATATCGTAAGCAGTTTTCTAAGGTTGGTGCAGCTGGGCTGCGCGGGATACAGAAAATGGTTTTCTGGCGGTATTATAGCGCAAATCGGTTCTCTGGTCAACGGATTTTTAAAACTTTTGAAAGAATGCATAAAATCCCTTGACAGGTTTTTAAAAAACTGCTATGATGTCTGCAGTGAACCGAAAAACCATGCAGGCGGAAGTGCGTGTAAGGCACGGAAAATAAAAAAATGACCTGCTATCACAAAATAGATTTGGAGCGTGCATTTTATGAAAACCAAGATCGTTGTGGATTCTTCGTCCAGCCTGTATGCCCTGCCGGGCGTGGATTTTTCCTGTGTGCCGTTGAAGATCGTCACGGATGAACAGGAATATCTGGATGACGGTACTCTGGATGCTGTGGACATGGCCCGGTCTCTGCGTACTTACAAGGGCAAGACCAGCACCTCCTGCCCCAATGTGGCAGACTGGCTGGCTGCTTATGAGGGTGCGGAGCAGATCTTTGTTGCCACCATCACGGGCACACTGTCCGGCAGCTACAATGCTGCACTGCTGGCAGCGGAAGAATACAAGGAAACGCACCCGGAGGCCCGTATTTTTGTTCTGGACAGCCTGTCCGCCGGGCCGGAGCTGCGTCTGCTGGCAGAGCGTCTGCGGGATCTCGTCCGGATCGGGATGGAGTTTGACGAGATCTGCGAGGCGATCCTGGCTTACCACAAGCACACACATCTGCTGTTTTCGTTGGAATCGCTGGCCAATCTGGCCCGCAATGGCCGTGTGAAGCCTGCTGTTGCCGCTGTGGCACGGATGCTGGGCATCCGGGTCATTGGTCAGGCCAGTGAGAGCGGCGAGCTGGAGGTGCTGTGCAAGACCCGCGGCGAGCACGGTGCACTGGAGCGCATCGTGCTGGAATTGAAGGATCACGGCTTTACCGATGGCAAAGTGCACATTGCCCACTGTGATAACCCGGAAGCTGCCAAGCGCCTGAAGCTGATGATCCACGCGGTGTTTGCAGGGGCGCAGGTGGATGTGGCCGAGTGCGGCGGCCTGTGCAGCTACTACGCTGAGCAGGGCGGCCTGATGGTGGGCTATGAGGACGGAAAAACAGAGTAAAAGAGTTTTTGATATTGCAAGCAAGCCGGGCCTGCGGGTCTGGCTTGCTTTTTTTGAACAACGCAAAACTTGAAAAAGTTGTAAAACCGCGCTATACTTACACATAATTATAAATGGGGAAGGAGGGCAGGCCCATGCTTTTTCGTTCACCGATCGTGCGCTTTTTCAGCCGCATTCTGAACCGCGTCACCATCATGGTTGTGTTGGTGGCATTGCAGCTGCTGTGGCTGTGCTGGGTGGCGTTTGCCATCACCACCGGCACGGGCCGCGTGTGGGTGAACGGCCTGCTCAACGCACTGAGCCTGCTCATCGTCCTGTACCTTGTGCGCAAGGATGAAAACAGCGCCTACAAGGTGGGCTGGATCGCGCTGATCGGCATTCTGCCGCTGCTGGGCGGTGCGCTGTATCTGGCCTTTGGCAACAAACGCCCGGCCAAGCGTCTGCGCCAGAAAATGCAGGCGGTGGAGGATGCCCACAAAAAAGACCTTGTACAGGAGCCGGGTGTGCTGGAAGGTCTGGATGCCCGCGAGCAGGGGCAGAGCCGATATGTGGCAAAGTACGGCCCCTATCCGGCGTGGCAGAACACTCGCACGCAGTATTTTGCCTGCGGCGAAGCCATGTATCCACAGCTGCTGGCCGATCTGGAAAAGGCTGAAAAGAGCATCTTTCTGGAATTTTTCATCGTGAGCCACGGCTGCATGTGGAACGGCATTGAAAAGATCCTGCGCCGCAAGGCTGCGCAGGGCGTGGATGTGCGCCTGATCTACGATGATTTTGGCAGTCTGCTGGGTCTGCCCGCCGATTTCATCGTGCGCATGGAGCGGGCGCACATCCGCTGCATCCCGTTCAACCCGGTGGTGCCGCTGCTCTCGCTGGTGATGAACCACCGCGACCACCGCAAGATCGTAGTCATTGACGGTACGGTGGCCTACACCGGCGGCGTGAATCTGGCAGATGAGTATATCAATGCGGAGCAGCGCTTTGGCTACTGGAAGGATGCAGCCCTGCGTGTGGAAGGCGATGCCGCGTGGAACTTTACGGTGATGTTCCTCAACTTCTGGAACGCCTTCCGCTCCAGCGAGACGGATTATGATGCATTTCGTCCCATGCCGCTGGTGCCGCCGGTATCGGACGGCATCGTGCAGCCCTACGCGGACAGCCCGCTGGACGAGGAACCGATGGCCGAGACGGTGTACCTGAACATCCTTGCGCAGGCACAGCGGTATGTTTATATCTACACGCCCTACCTTGCCGTGGGCGAGGAAATGCTGGACGCACTGAAAAACGCGGCCAAGCGCGGGATGGACATCCGGCTGGTGCTGCCGGGCATCCCGGACAAAAAGCTGGTGTTCCGGCTGAGCCGGTCGTACTATCTGCCGCTTTTGAGGGCAGGTGTACGCATTTACGAATATACGCCCGGCTTTCTGCATGCCAAGTGCTGGGTAAGCGACGATGTAACTGCCGTAGTGGGCAGCATCAACATGGACTACCGCAGCCTGTTCCTACACTTTGAGTGCGGTGTACTGCTGCAAAAGAACAGTCAGGTGGCAGTTCTGCGGGACGATGTACGGGCCACGCTGCCGCAGTGCCGCGAGATACAGGTGACGGAATGCCGCACCAGCCTGCCCGGCACGGTGCTGGACAGTGTGCTGCGGCTGCTGAGCCCCTTGATGTGATAAAAACTCCCTTTCCGGGTAAACTAGCCCAAAAGCCTCTTTACGATGGGGGCAGGAAAGGGAGCGTTTTATTATAATGAAAAAGATACCTCGCATGATCCTGGGCTGCACGCTGGCGACAGCTCTGGCCCTGACCGCCTGCAGCCGAAGCGATCCCGGTTCCTCCGGCAGCATGAGCACGAACATGGGCGGCAGTTCATCGCAGGCGGGCCAGAACGCTGCATACCGCACCGGCCTTGGCATCCTGACCGAAGCGTCTGATCAGGAACGCGCGGGCAAGATCGATACCATCGCAGCTGCCGTTCTGCTGGATGCCGAGGGCAGGGTGGCAGATGTGATGCTGGACGAGGTGGAGATCTCGGTCACGGGGGACAGCACCGGCAAGGTGACGATGCCCACCGACGATCGCACCAAGCGCCAGAAGGGCGACGATTACCCGCTGGCGGCGGTGTCTTCGCTGAAAAAGGGCTGGGCAGAGCAGGCGGATGCCTTTGGCAATTATCTTACCGGCAAAACCCCGGATGAGGTGAAGAAGCTTGCCACCGACGATGACGGCAAGCCGAAGGATGCTGACCTGCTCTCCACCTGCACCATTGCGGTGGACGGCTATCGGGATGCTGTGGTGCGCGCCTGCGAGAATGCAAAGGCAGTCGGCTCGGCCCGCGGCGACCGCGCTGTGCTGGGCGTGTCAGTGCGCAATGACACCAGGGAACTGACCGCCGACGATGACCACGATGTGACCGCGCAGGTGGACATCACAGTGGCAGCCCTGACGCTGGATGCTGACGGCCGTGTGACCGGTGCAGTGGCGGATGTGGCAGAGCCTGCCCTTACCGTGGGCGCGGATGGTACGGTGTCGGCACCGGAGATGGTCAAAACCAAGGTGGAACTGGGCGACAGCTACGGGATGCGCGGGGCATCCAGTCTGGGCAAGGAATGGTACGAGCACAGCGAGGGCTGGTGCGATTACCTGAAGGGCAAGACCCGTACTGAGATCGCAGGCATCCCGGACGATGGTTCGGATGCCGACCTTGCGGCACTGTGCACCATCTCGGTGACGGAGCTGCAGAAGGCTGCGCTGGCGGCGTTTGCGGAAGAGTAAAGCGGAGAAAAGAGGAAAGGCGCAAAGCTTTTCCTTTTTTCTTTGTGCAACTAGACCAAAGAATTGGCGCAGAAAAGCCTTGAAAAAGACGAACTGCACTAACTTTTGCATTTCCTCTTGCCAAACGGCTGCAAACGCGCTATTCTATAGTCACAGTTTAACACTTTAGCATGATAAAATGCTAAACCGAGAGGGAACACATTTGGGAAACAAAAAGGGGAGGAACCTTTTATGAAACGTCTTGTCTCTGCTTTTCTGGCTGGTGCCATGGCACTGAGCCTTGCCGCCTGCGGCGGTGCCGCATCCACTTCCACCGTGGCATCTTCTGCCTCTGCATCCGGGAGCGCAGCCGCCTCCGAGACCGCAGCCAGCGATCTGGACTACATCAAGGAAAAGGGCAAGATGGTCATTGGCTACACCGTCTATGAGCCGATGAACTACACCGATGCCGACGGCAACTTTACCGGTTTTGATACCGAGCTGGCAACTGCCGTGTGCGAAAAGCTGGGAGTCGAGCCGGAGTTCGTGGAGATCAACTGGGATACCAAGGTGGTGGAGCTGGATGCCAAGAGCATCGACTGCATCTGGAACGGTATGACCCTGACCGATGACATCATGGCAAACGCCGCCACCACCAAGGCCTACGCCAAGAACGCACAGGTCGTGGTCGTGAAGGACGGCACCGACTACAGTTCCACTGCGGATCTGGTGGGCAAGACCGTGGTTGCCGAGGCTGGCTCTGCCGGTGAAGCCGCCATTGAGGGCGACGAGAACCTTGCACAGGCCGATTACGTCTCCAAGAGCGTGCAGACCGACTGCCTGATGGAAGTTGCCGCAGGCACTGCTGATGCCGCTGTGCTGGATCTGACTCTGGCCAACGCCATGATCGGTGAGGGCACCGACTATGCAAGCCTGAAGATCGTGGACGAGCTGAACGCTGAAGAGTACGGCGTGGCCTTCCGCAAGGGCAGCGATACCGCCGCAGCTGTGGATGCCGCCTTTGACGAGCTGAAGGCTGACGGAACCATGCAGGCTCTGGCCGACAAGTACGATCTGGCTCTGGCCGACTGAGTTCTATAAGAATGTAATTACTCCTTCCGTCATCGCTGCGCGATGCCACCTCCCTCGGTGAGGGAGGCTTTTTGTTGCCGATATGCGTGAGGCTCCCTCATTGAGGGAGCTGTCACCGAAGGTGACGGAAGAAGTTCAAAAAACGGATTGATGGGTGTGTTCTTGTGTCTGTGATTCTGAGTCGCCTTTCCGGCGCGTTTCTGCTCAACTGTGAGCTGTTCGCTCTGACCCTGCTGTTTGCGCTGCCGCTGGGTCTGGTGGTGGCTTTCGGCTCCATGAGCCGGTGCAAACCGCTTTCCGGCGCGGTAAAGACCTTTGTGTGGGTCATCCGCGGCACGCCGCTGATGCTGCAGATCATCGTGATCTACCTTGGCCCCGGCCTGCTGGGCATGAATAACCCTTGGCCCTCCGGCTCCGGCGGACGCATGGTGGCGGCGGTGGTGGCTTTTGCCATCAATTACGCCTGCTACTTCTCCGAGATCTACCGCGGCGGCATCGAAGCCGTTCCCAAGGGCCAGACCGAGGCCGGTCAGGTGCTGGGCATGACCAAGACCCAGATCTTCTTCAAGGTGACGCTGCTGCAGGTGGTCAAGCGCATTCTGGCCCCCATGGGCAATGAGGTGATCACGCTTGTCAAGGATACCTCGCTGGCAAACACCATTGCCAACAAGGAGATCATCATGATGGCCAAGGAGTACAGTGCAAAGGGCCTGATCTGGCCGCTGTTCTCCACTGCCATCTTCTTCCTGGTGTTCGTGGGTGCACTCACCCTGCTGTTTGGCTGGGCCGAAAAGAAACTGGATTATTTCCGCTGATGAAAGGGAGGAAATTGGATCATGGCACTGCTTGAAGCCTCCGGCATCGGCAAAAACTTTGGCGATACCAAAGTACTCAAGGATATCTCACTCACGCTGGAACAGGGCGAAGCGCTGGCGATCATCGGCTCGTCCGGCTCCGGTAAGACCACCCTGCTGCGCTGCCTGAACTTTCTGGAACGGCCGGACACCGGCATCATCAAGGTGAACGGCGAGACCATGTGGGACGCTGCCGACCCCGCCACCCAGCGCGAGAGCGAGATCCGCAAAAAGCGGCTGCACTTTGGTCTGGTATTCCAGAACTTCAACCTCTTCCCGCAGTACACCGCCCTGCAGAACGTAATGCTGGCGGGTGAACTGCTGGCGAAGGAGCGCCCGGACTACAAGGCCAACAAAAAGGCCATCCATGCCCAGCTGGAACAGCAGGCACAGGAACTTCTGGCCCAGATGGGCCTTTCTGCCCGGGCAGGCCACTACCCGCACCAGCTTTCCGGCGGTCAGCAGCAGCGCGTGGCCATTGCCCGCGCACTGGCTCTGCACCCGGACATTCTCTGCTTCGACGAGCCGACCTCGGCCCTCGACCCGGAGCTGACCGGCGAGGTGCTGAAGGTTCTGCGCGACCTTGCCGACCGCAAGACCACCATGATCATCGTCACCCACGAGATGCACTTTGCCCGTGACGTGGCCGACCGCATCATGTTCATGGATGGCGGCGTGGTGGTGGAGGAAGGCCCTGCCAAGCAGCTCATTGAGCACCCGCAGGAGGAGCGCACCAAACAGTTCCTTTCGCATTACGGAGAATAAGCAAAATCACCAATTCTTGCGGCAAAAATTTGGAAATGTTGATGCAATGCAAGTCTTGTAAATCCTGCGTCACTCCACTATAATATCATTCATGAATGTACACGACGTCCTGCCCCTTTCCGGCAGGGCGTTTTTCACGGCAAAAATCACGACATCAAGCCGGTTCCCAGTGTGGCAGGAGGATTTTATACGATGACAAAGGATATGACCCAAGGCAGTCCGCTCAAGCTGATCCTTGCGTTTGCGGTGCCGCTGATGCTGGGCAGCCTGTTCCAGCAGTTCTACAATCTGGCCGATACCA
>ENA-OWRC01000472-OWRC01000472.1-human-gut-metagenome-genome-assembly--contig:-NODE-472-length-50439-cov-4.657014_pt1 | contig 50439 bp, 39 predicted proteins | sample MGYA00248268_ERZ651895 | MGnify/ENA primary metagenome ERZ651895 (study PRJEB26924, sample SAMEA4378242) | human gut metagenome | biome: human gut; feature: human-associated habitat; material: faeces...
TACTACATGATGACAACCCGTCAGTGGACTGCACAGCAGATGCTTGACTGGGGTATGATCAGCGAAGTAGTTCCGAAAGACAAAGTTATGGATCGTGCATGGGAGATCGCACGTATGTGGAAAACAATGCCATACGAGAACAGAACCATCATGTCAAACCTTGCAAAACGTCCGCTGAAAAAACTGTTAGTAGAGGATCTGAAACTGCATACAGTAAGTGAGCAGTATGGTTCACTGCTTCGTATCGCAGCAGGTGATCTGGGTGACGAGAATTCCGGACAGCAGGATGAGAAATACATCAGCCGTACAAACGACTGGAGATATACATTCCCATACATGCAGCAGCCACAGAACTGCGAGACATGGGAGATGTTCCGTACAGAGCCGTTTGAGTGGTTCAAGAAGGTAGAAGCTGGTGAGGCAGAGAATCCATATGGAGCAAAAACTGCAACACCATACAGACCAAAACCAGCAAAATAGGGATTCATACAGAGGGAGTATAATTCATTATAAAGATTTTCTGCATAAGCTGTAGAAATGATGAAGAAGGAAGTGATGTCCCGGGCAACAGTGTTGTCCGGGATGTTTTTTTACAGTCAGAAATTGTAATCTGACAGATCTGATTGAAATACAGAAATGCATGCCACGGGTACGTGCAGACATAAAATTTGTTTGACCATTTGATCATCACGGAAAGACAAATGTTCGGTGTATAAAGAAAAATGCTTGCATCTTGCAAAAACCTGTGATATGCTTTTCTACGGACTTGTCACAGACGGGTTCACTCTGGAGAGTCTTCGCAATAGCGAAGCGCCGAAGGTGTCGCGGTTATAAAATGTTTTATAGCTGCTTATCTCTCAGGCAAAAGGACAGAGCATACCACAATATATGCATGTTCTACTCTTTAGAGGCTGATATTTTATCAGTCTCTTTTTTTAGAACAATTTTCCCGTGCATGTTGTGCAAAAAATCATTCTATTGGCATAAATGAGATGTTGGATAGCATAGCGCGAAAAGAATTGTTGTAAAAAAACGTACTGATCTAAAACATACGGAGGAGAGAAGAAAAATGTTTAATCAAATTCTATCAACAATTGACGATTTTGTATGGGGCGTTCCCCTGATCGTCCTCATTCTGGCAGTCGGTGTATTTCTGACCATAAGAGTCAAAGGTCTGCAGATCCGACTTCTGCCACGTGCAATCAAGGAACTTTTTGTAAATGAAAAAAGTGGTGACAGCGGAGAAGTATCTAGTTTTGCAGCATTGTGTACTGCATTGTCCGCAACCATCGGTACAGGTAACATCGTCGGTGTTGCAACCGCGCTGGTAGCCGGAGGTCCGGGGGCGTTGTTCTGGATGTGGGTAGCTGCCTTTGTAGGTATGGCTACAAAGTATTCGGAGTGTCTGCTGGCAGTGAAATATCGTACCGTTGCAGAGGATGGTCATATTGTGGGTGGCCCGTTCTACTACATTGAAAAAGGTATGGGAACAAAATGGAGATGGCTGGCAAAGATTTTCGCATTTTTCGGTGTTTGTGTAGGTTTGTTTGGTATCGGAACATTTACACAGATCAATGGTATCACAAATGCCGTACAGACATTTTTTGATCCGGATAAAACATGGACCGTGCATATGTTTGGAATGGATTATTCCTGGACAGTTGTAATCGCAGGCGTATTGTTATCTATCTGTGTCGCACTGGTAGTTATCGGTGGCATCAAACGTATTTCCAGTGTTTCACAGGTTGTCGTGCCGTTTATGGCAGTTGCATATGTAGTTGTTGTATTAATCATTCTTCTGACACATCTCGGAGAGATTCCGGGAGCGTTCAGGACAATTATTGAGAGTGCGTTTGGTCTGCGGGCAGCAGCAGGTGGAGCATTGGGAGCAGTATTGATGGCAATGCAGAAAGGTATTGCCCGTGGTATTTTCTCCAATGAGGCAGGCCTTGGTAGTGCACCGATCGCAGCAGCCGCTGCACTGACAGATTCTCCGGGACAGCAGGGCCTGATTTCTATGCTGGGAACATTTATCGATACAATCGTAATCTGTACAATGACAGGACTTTCTATCGTAATTGCAGGTACATGGAATATCGGTCTGGAAGGTGTGGCAGTTACTACAAAAGCATTCCAGACGACATTACCGTTCCCGGAGCAGTTTTCATCCTTTATTTTGATGATCTGCTTGGTGTTCTTTGCATTTACAACGATTCTTGGATGGGATTATTACAGTGAAAAATGTCTGGAGTATTTATCCAATGGAAATCAGAAAGTAGTCAAAGGTTATCGTTGGTTATATATTCTGGCAGTATTTATCGGACCGTACATGACAGTTTCTGCTGTATGGACCATCGCGGATATCTTTAATGGACTGATGGCGATCCCGAACCTGATCGCACTGGTGGCACTGAGTGGAGTGGTTGTCAGTGAGACAAAGCTTTATCTGAAACGTATTGGAAAAGCGTCTTAAATACCCAAGTTAGTAAAAAAATGATATACGGACGTCGTTCGAAATGATGATAGTTTGTATATAAAGATAATAAAAAGTCCAATGTGGCTTATCCGGAATGGTGTGTAACCAGATGGATAAATCACATTGGACTTTTTATCTATGAAAAATCAATGCGGATTATTTTTATCCCATTATTAATAAGTGCTATGATAGCTTGACTACTTTACACTCATGTTTCTTAGTAATCTTATCATATCCGATTCCCACGGCAAGAATATCACCGGTATATGCTTCCTTTTCGCCGATTTTGCCGGAAAAGTGCGGGGCATATTTCCGGTCAATGATTTGCTGAATTGCTTCATTGGCAGAATGATCGACTTTTAAATAGACACCCATGGAAGCCTCCCGCGTCTACAAGTGGTGAGTAATAACAAATTTATTAAGAAATATCAACATGCATTTTAGTTTTATGTTTTAGTTTTATTCCACAATATGATATTTCTTCAGTTTATAGTACAGGGAAGAACGGTCAATATTTAGCAGTCTGGCAGCCTTTGTTTTGTTTCCGCTTGTCTGAAACAGTGCCTGTGTCAGTGTTTGAAATTTTATCCCCCGGGGTGGCTTGTATGTTGCATTTTTTTTTGCTAGTCTGTAGGGCGTAAAAATAAACAGAGAGGGAGAATGAAAGAAATGGCATATAACAAGAGAAAAAAAGCAGGGGCACTCGTACTGGCCGCTGCGTTGGCAATGGGACTTCTGACCGGCTGTGGAAGCAATGCAGATAAAGCGACAGGATCTGCAGGTACAGAGAGTGCTTCCGGTGAGAAAGTATTTACCTATGGAGATACGACATTTAACGCCGAGAATGATGAATCTGATGTCAATCCGCACAGAGGTTATTCCGGATGGGCCTGTATCCGTTATGGAATCGGAGAGACTTTGTTTAAATATTCAGATTCCATGGAACTGGAGCCATGGCTGGCAAAATCGTACGAAAATATTGATGAGAATACATGGGAAATCACATTACAGGATAATGTAACGTTTACCAGTGGCAGAAAGATGGATGCACAGGCAGTCAAAGAATGTCTGGATGATCTGATCGCTGTTCATGAGCGTGCAGCAGGAGATCTGAAAATCAGCAACATTGAAGCAGATGGACAGAAACTGACAATTACAACGAGTGAACCGGTTCCGGCACTGATGAATTATCTGTCCGATCCATATGGCTGTATTATTGATATGGAAGCAGGAATTACAGATGATGGTAATGTATCCGGAACAGGTCCGTATAAAGTTACAAAACTGGAGACGGATAAAGGACTGACTCTTGTAAAAAATGAAAATTACTGGAACGGAACACCGAAGTTAGATACCATCTATGTAAAAACGATCACAGACGGAGACACCATGACCATGGCAATGCAGTCCGGCGAATTGGATGCAGCGTATGGTCTTCCGTATGCAAGCCTTCCGCTGTTTGAAAATGATCCATATACTATTTCTTCCTGTGAGACATCCCGTTCTTTCTTCGCACAGATGAATTACAGCACAGAGGCTTTACAGGATGATAACGTTCGTGCGGCCATTGCAAGTGCGATTGATAAAGATAACTTTACTTCTGTATTATTAGATGGTAATGGAACACCGGCGGTAGGTCCGTTCCCGGCAAGTTTCACATTTGGAGATGAAACAGTAACCGATGAGACATATGATCCGGATCATGCAAAAGAATTGTTGAAGGAAGCCGGATGGACAGATACTGATGGTGACGGATATGTGGATAAAAACGGCCAAAAGCTGACGATTCGTTGGGTGACCTATCCGAGCCGTCAGGAATTACCGTTGCTGGCAGAATCTGTACAGGCAACTATGAAAAATATTGGAATCGATATTCAGGTAAATAGCACCGCAAATTATCAGGATTATCTGGATAAAGGGGATTGGGATATCTTTGCAGGTGCGTTTGTCAGTGCGCCGACCGGAGATCCGGAGTATTTCTTCACGACACACTGTCTGGATAGTTCAACGAAAAACCGTGGTGGTTACCACAGCGATCAGCTGGAAGCGCTGGAGCAGCAGATGGCAGTTACTTTTGATCCGACGGAACGCGCGACTCTGGCTACACAGATGACACAGACTATTCTGGATGATCATGCATTTGCTTTTGCATCTCACCTGAAGATGTCTATGGTATCCGGAAAAGGAGTCAGTGGTCTGGTGGCACACCCGTCTGATTACTATGAAATCACTGTTGATCTGGATAAAGAATAAAAAATAATATTTGTATTCGAAAACAAAGAAAACGATTATGAAAAAATATATTGTAAAAAGATTGTTGCAGTTGATACCGATTTTAATCGGTATCACACTGCTTACTTTTGTGTTAATGAATGCTTCCTCTACGGATGCGGTAGATGTCATGGAACAAAATACCGGAACTTCATGGACGGAGGAGCAGAAAGAAGCGGTTCGAGCAGAACTTGGTCTGGATAAACCGTTGCCGGTACAGTATCTTGTATGGCTTGGCAATATCCTGAGAGGAGATATGGGAGAATCGTATATTTCCGGACAACCGGTATTTTCACAGTTTGTATCAAAACTTCCGGCAACCATATATCTGACGATTACTTCCGTGTTATTAACAGTGGTGTTGTCGATTCCGTTGGGCATTTTGTCGGCGGTGCGAAAAAATAAGTTTACGGACTATCTAATTCGGGTATTAAGTTTTATTGGAAATTCCATGCCGGGATTTTTTGTGGCGCTTTTACTGATGTATCTATTTTCGCTGAAACTTGGATGGTTTCCGGTGATGGGAAATACTGCCGGATGGAAAAGTGTTGTATTGCCGACACTGACACTTGCAATTGCCATGTCAGCAAAATATACCCGCCAGGTGCGTGCAACTGTTCTGGAAGAACTGAACAAACCGTATGTCGTTGGCGCCAGAGCGCGCGGCGTTCGGGAAAAAAGGATTTTATACGGAAGTGTGCTGAAAGCCTCTATGCTGACGATTGTTACACTTCTTGCACTCTCTATCGGATCTCTGCTTGGCGGAACTGCAATCGTGGAATCTATTTTTATGTGGGATGGTGTCGGAAAGATGGCAGTGGATGCCATACTGACCAGAGATTATCCGATCATACAGGCATATGTGATCTGGATGGCAATTATTTATGTGGTGGTAAATCTGGTGACGGATATTATTTATCATTATCTGGATCCGAGAATTCGTATGCAGAACGAGCAGGTATAAATGCGACCATTATTTTTGAACATATGGTAAGAGCATAGCTTTGTAAATAAATGTGACTTCAGAATTTTTTGTAAAGATTCTGATATTGCATGCAAGAGGAATAAGTGTACAAATGAACAGAAAAAAAACAAAAATAAAGCTGATCATATTATTAATTCTGGTTGGGATACTGTTGTTTGTTGCGGCATTTGCATCGCATTTGGTTCCGTATGATCCTTATGAACAGGATCTGACAAATGCTCTGGCAAAACCGGGTGCGGCGCATCTGTTCGGAACTGACCGCTATGGAAGGGATATGCTTTCCAGAGTGATTCTTGGAGCACAGACGACGGTGTTTGCTTCCCTGCTTCTGGTTCTGATCATAACGGTAGTCGGAACGATAGTAGGGATGCTGTGCGGATATTTCGGAGGGAAACTGGACGATCTGCTGATGCGTATCTCGGATGTGTTTCTGGCGTTTCCGGGTATGGTCTTTGCAATCGCGGTAGCCGGTGTATTAAGTGGAGGACTGATGAATGCAGTTGTTGCGTTGGCATGTATTTCCTGGCCAAAGTTTGCCCGGCTGGCACGCAGCCAGGTGCTGACAGTCAAAGAAATGCCTTATATTGCAGCAGCAAAACTGGCAGGATGTTCTTCCGGAAAGATACTGATGAAACATATTTTCCCAAATATTGCGGGAACCATTATTGTGACAGCAGTGCTTGATATTGGAACGATGATCATGGAGCTGGCAGGACTGTCATTCCTTGGACTTGGAGCGACTCCGCCAATTGCAGAATGGGGTTCCATGATGAGTAACGGCAGAAGTATGCTGCAGACTTGTCCGTGGATTGTACTGGCACCGGGAGCAGCTATTTTTATCACGGTTGCGTTATTTAACCTGCTTGGTGATACGGTAAGGGATATGGTATAGAAATGCAGCAAAATATCCACGGTGCGCAGCTTTCAAAGCAGAATTGCAACATTATGGCTGGATAAACAGAGTACAATTACGCAGGTAACAGACATTTATTCTTATGGAACGGTAGTTTGCGGCGGTGTGTTGTTTTGCAACAGAAGACAAATGGAGAGCAATCTGTTTGGACAGTAGGAAATGAGATCAGAAAAATGAAAGGATTTCGTATGGAAATGAATCAGAATCTGCTGGAGTATCGTCAGGTAGATATTCAGTATGGAGACAGAAAAGTGGTTCAGGATTTCTCATTGCAGATGAAACCAGGGGAAATCCTTGGAATCGTAGGAGAATCCGGAAGCGGCAAAAGTACCGTTATCCGGGCAGCAATGGGATTGCTTGGAGATGGAGGAAAAGTATCCGGCGGAGAGATTTTATATCAGGGTACGGAAATGACCAGAATCAGTGGTGAGCAGTTACGGCAGCTGCGCGGACCGGAAATGGGGATGATTTTTCAGAATGCGGGAGCATCGCTGTGTCCGATCCGGACGATAGAGGAGCAGTTGTATGAAGCCGTATTGCAGCATGAAGATGTGTCAAAGGAGGAAATCCGTGACCGTGCGCTGAGACTTTTTGAACAACTGCGTTTTACAAACGGGGAACAGATTTTAAAAAGTTATCCGTTTGAATTTTCCGGTGGAATGAACCAGCGTGTCGGAATTGTACTTGCCATGGTACTGCATCCACGGCTTTTATTAGCAGATGAGCCAACCAGTGCGCTGGATGTAACGGTACAGGCACAGGTGATAAAAGAAATGATGAAATTGCGGGAACTGTATGGAACCGGAATCGTAATTGTTACGCATAATATCAGTGTGGTAAATTATATGGCAGATAATATTGCCGTGATGCATCAGGGAAAACTGGTGGAATATGGCACCAAAGAGCAAGTGCTGAAGCATCCACAGGAAGCCTATACAAAGAAACTGATCGGTTCCATTCTGCGGTTAAAGCGGTGACAGATAACTGGGGAGAAGCACCTGGTAATGAGTTCACTGTAGCCAGACATCAGGAAAAAAAGCGATGACAAAGACGCGGAGAGAAGAAAAGTGGGTACGATTTTAGAAGTCAGAGATTTAACGAAACAATTTTATAAAAACAAGCAGTTATTTACAGCGGTAGACCATATCAGCTTTCAGCTTCAGCAGGGAGAATGTCTGGGAATTGTCGGTGAAAGTGGTTGTGGAAAAAGTACTACGGTAAAAATGCTGACACATCTGTTACGTCCGGATGGAGGAGAGATTCTTCTGGATGGCAGTGAGATTCAGTATCTGAAAGGAAAAGAATTAAAGAATCTCTATACCGAGATTCAGATGGTATTTCAGACACCGCAGGATTCCTTTGATCCGAGGCGGACGCTTGGAGATGGAATTATGGAAAGTATGATAAATCAGGGTATTTCAAAAAGACAGGCCAGAGAGCGGATGGAGCAGTTGCTGCAACAGGTAGAATTACCGGTAGAACTGGCAGAACGTCGACCGGATCAGGTCAGCGGAGGTCAGTGTCAGAGAGCTGCGATTGCCCGGGCGCTGGCGATAGAGCCGAAAATACTGATCTGTGATGAAGCAACCAGTGCGTTGGATGTAACGGTACAGGCGCAGATTGTGGATTTGCTGAAGCGGTTACAGAAAGAAATGAATCTGTCCATCTTGCTAATCTGTCATGATCTGGCACTGGTGCAGTATCTGTGTGACCGTGTTCTTGTCATGTATCAGGGAAAGATTATGGAAGAAGGAGAACCGGATACCGTGATCCATTCCCCGGAAAGTGATTATACAAAAATGCTGGTGGAAGCAGCAATGTTGGGACAGTAAGAGGTGGGCATGCAATCCGGAGATCTGACAGAAGGAAATATCATTAAGAAATTTATATTATTTGCATTGCCATTACTTGGCGGAAGTCTGTTTCAGCAGTTATACAGTACGGCAGATATGTTGTTTGTGGGGAATTTTCTGGGGAAAAATGCAGCGGCAGCGATAGGTGCCAGCAGTATTCTGGTCAATTGTCTGATTCGTCTGTTTACGGGAATTTCGGTAGGCGCAGGTGTAGTTATTGCACAATATTTTGGCGCCGGTGAAAAAGAAAAAATGCGGGACTGTATGTGGGTGTCGCTCATATCAGGAACGATTGGCGGGATTGTACTGGAAATTGTTGCAGTTTCCTGTGCAAAACCAATGTTGCAGCTTTTGAACACGCCACAGGCGATTATGCCGGAGGCACTTCTTTATCTGCGGATTTATTTCCTGGCAATGATCCCTATGATTTTATACAATATCAGTTCAGGAGCACTGCGGGCGCAGGGAGATGCCAGAACACCTTTTTATATTCTGATTGCCGGTGGTATCATGAACGTGATGCTGGATGCGATATTTATAGGAGTGATCAAAAATGGTGTCGGTGGTGCAGCCATAGCGACGTTGATTTCACAGTGTTTTACGGCAGTGATATCCTGCATCTGTCTGTTAAGGAAAAACAGAAATCTGCATCGACAAAACTTTACGGCAGGTATGCTGATACGGATTTTAAAAGTTGGTTTCCCGGTGGGAATCGAGTCTATGCTGATGACAATCTCAAATGTGGTGATTCAGTATTATATCAACGGATTTGGCGAAAATGCGGTGGCGGCGTTTTCTATTTACTATAAAGCGGAAAATATATTGTATCTTCCGGTTATGGCTTTTGGACAGACAATGCTTACATTTACCGGTCAGAATTATGGTGCCGGAAAAATGGAACGCATCCGCCGGGGAGCATGGATCTGTACAAGTGTTTCCGTTGGCTTCGAAGCACTTTTGTCCGTGGGATGTATGGCGTATGGAAAAGAAATTTTGGATATTTTCTGTCCGGATCCGGAAGTGATTGCTGCAGGTTTGCAGATTATACGGATTTCGTTCCCGTTGTATTTTTTGTACGGTATTCTGGAAGTGACAGGCGGTATGATCCGTGGCATGGGAAAAACTTTCTGGTCGATGATGGTTCTAGTCACCAATTTGTGTGTTATAAGAATTATTTTATTACCAATTCTGTCAGAACGATATCAGTCACTGTCCGGAGTGGCAGCCGTTTATCCGATTACATGGGGACTGACGGCAATGAGCTTTTGTGTAAGCTGTATTTTTTTATTACGAAAAAACGGAAAATATGTAAAAATGCAACAGATATAAAAGAATATTTTTATCCCCTGGGGTGGCTTGTTACCGGTTTGGCTGTCTGGTAGAATCAAGTTCATCAAAGGAATACTTATGAAAGCAGACACTTTCACAGGTGAGAGAAAGAAAACATACTCCCGGTTTTTTAGTGGAATTCCGGGAGTATATTAATGTATGGAGGAAAAGAGCTATGAAAAAGAAAATACTGAGTATTTTACTGGCAGCAGTAATGGCTATGGGAATTACTGCATGTGGAACAACAGGAAAAAACGATAATAGCGTATCGGGTAATCCGGAAGCAACACAGACAGAATGGAATATGGACAATACGATTGTTTATGGATCCAATGATTATGTCAGAATCAACCCGGCGATGGATGAACATGGAGAGATTAATGCGCTGATCTTTGACGGGCTGACAGATCATGACGGGGATAATCAGGTGATTCCACGTCTGGCAAAAAGCTGGGATTATGATGAAGATACTTATACATATACCTTCCATCTGGAGGAAAATGTAAAATGGCATGATGGCGAACCTTTTACAGCGGAGGATGTAAAATTTACAATTGAAGCGATCATGGATCCGGACAATGAATCGGAAAATGCACCGAACTACGAAGATGTCGAAGAAATCAATGTGATTGACGATCATACCATTTCCTTCCGACTGAAAGCTCCGAATGTGGCATTTTTGGACTATATGACCATGGCGATTCTGCCGAAACATCTGTTGGAGGGAGAAAACATGCAGGAATCCGATTTCTTCCGCGCACCGGTTGGCACAGGTCCATATAAATTAGATCACTGGGATGACGGACAGGCAATCGTACTGAAAAGAAATGATGATTATTTTGCCGGTCCTGCAAAGATAGAAAATGTTGTATTTAAAATTGTCGCAGATGATAATGCAAAGGCATTGCAGCTTCAGTCCGGAGAATTGAATCTGTCACAGGTGACACCGAAGGATGCACAGAATTTTACAGACAATGATACTTATACTGTGTATGATATGAAGACATCCGACTATCGTGGCATTTTGTATAATTTTGCAAATGAGTACTGGCAGAAAAATGCTGATCTGATTCCAGGAATCAACTATGCAATTGACAGACAGGCAATTGTAGATGCAATTTTGCTCGGACATGGAGAAATAGCTTATGGTCCGTTGCAGAGAAATATTTATAATTATGAAGATGTAGAACATTATGACTATGATCCGGATAAGGCAGCACAGGTATTTGAGGCAGCAGGCTGCACGAAAGATGCTGACGGTTACTGGTGCAGAAATGGAGAACGCATCGGGTTTACCATTAATGCATCTTCTACCGATCAGGTGCGTATCGATATGGCACAGATCGCAGCGCAGCAGTTACAGGCAGTTGGTCTGGATGTAAAGGCAGCTGTTCCAGCAGAAGGCATTGACTGGGGCGGTCAGGAATGCTGCATTATTGGATGGGGTTCTCCTTTTGACGCAGATGATCATACTTACAAAGTATTTGGTACAGATAAAGGTGCAAATTATTCCAGTTATTCGAATCCACTGGTGGATGAATATCTGACAAAGGCGCGTGAGACAGAGGATACAGCGCAGAGAGCAGAATATTATGCACAGTTCCAGACAGAACTGGCCAAAACACCGGCATATACCTTTTTCTGCTATATTGATGCTATGTATGTGGCAGATAACCATATCAAAGGCATCAGCAGTGATACCGTACTCGGACATCACGGTGTAGGTATTTTCTGGAATGTATGTGACTGGACGATAGAGTAAAGGAGAAAAGACAATGCCAGAACTGCTGAAAGTAGAACATCTGTCGGTGAGTTTTGCAACGGAAGAAGGAAAAATGGAAGCGGTCAGGGATGTGAGTTTTTCCCTGAAAAGCGGAGAAGTTCTGGCAATTGTCGGAGAATCCGGCTGTGGAAAAAGTGTGCTGTGTAAAAGCATTATGAAGCTGCTTCCGAAAAATGCCTGCATTGAAGATGGAAGTATCGTGGTCAATGAGGAAGAAATTGCAGCATATACAGACAAAAAAATGCAGAAATTGCGCGGAAAGATGTTTTCCATGGTGTTTCAGGATCCTATGACAGCATTAGATCCGACCGTTCGTATAGGAAAACAGGTTGCAGAGGCCATTCGTATTCACAACAGAAAAATGACCAGAGAAGAAGTATGGAACAGAGTGGTCGAACTGATGGAACTGGTTGGTATTGATCATGCACAGGAGCGCTGCGAGTGGTTTCCACATCAGTTTTCCGGTGGAATGAGGCAGCGAAGTGTGCTGGCAGTTGCGCTGGCTTCGAATCCGCGGATCCTGATTGCAGATGAACCGACAACAGCACTGGATGTGACGATTCAGGCGCAGATTTTGCAACTGTTAAAAGACATTCAGAAACGTCTGGACACAGCAATGATTTTTGTATCTCATGATCTTGGGGTTGTGGCAGATATTGCAGATCGGATTGCAATTATGTATGCGGGAAAAATTGTTGAAATTGGAACGCAGGATGAGATTTTTTCAGATCCGAAACATCCATATACAAAGGGATTATTACAGGCGCATCCATCTATGGCACAGGGGAAGAGAAGACTGAAGACAATTCCGGGAATGCCGCCGATTCTGATCAATCCACCACAGGGAGATGCATTTGCGATACGAAATCCGTATGCTTTGCCGATTGATTTTGAGCAGCAGCCTCCGATGTTCACGGTCAGTGAGACACATTTTGCGGCAACATGGTTGCTGGATCCGAGATTCGCAGAACAGGCGGCAGCCATTCAAAAAATGCAAAAGTCAGAAAAGGAACCCGAGACAGTATCTGCTTTTTCGGTATCGGAAGAATCACTGGTGGAGATCCGGCATTTGACGCATATCTTTGATAATGGACGACATCATCAGATTAAAGCAGTAGATGATGTGTCCTTTACGATGAAAAAAGGTGAGATTTTTGGTCTGGTAGGAGAATCCGGTTCCGGGAAATCTACAGTGGCAAGGTGTCTGATGAATATTTATCAGCCGTCCGAAGGGGAAATCTTTTTTGATGGGATTAACATCTGTGATAAGAAAGAATTTCGGGCACATCGGAATATGCTGCAGACACAGCGGCAGATTATTTTTCAGGATTCTGCATCCAGTCTGAATCCGCGTATGAAGGTCGTGGATATTATTGCAGAGCCACTTCGTATCAGCCACAGAAAAACAGAGCGTGGAACCGTGTACAAAGAAGCGGAGTTTCAGCTTCAATATGTCGGGATGGAATCAATGTATCTGGATAAATATCCGGCGCAGTTGTCGGGAGGACAACGTCAGAGGGTAGCGATAGCCAGAGCTTTATCTATGGAACCAAGGCTTCTGGTGGCAGATGAGCCGATCGCAGCTTTGGATGTGTCCATACAGGCACAGATTGTGAATCTGTTTCGCCACTTGCGGGATGAACATGGATTTACGATTTTGTTTATTGCACACGATCTGACGATGGTGGAATTTTTGTGTGATCGTGTGGGAGTTATGAATCATGGAAAGTTGGTTGAAACTGGAACGACAGAAGAAGTTTTTTGTCATCCGACGCATCCATATACCAGAAAATTGCTGCAGGCAGTACCAACGCTGCCAGGAAGAAGAAAACGATAGGGGATATTGGATGAACAGTAGAAAATTTTGCTGTGGCGCAGGAAAAATTTTAACTTTGCAGAAGAACGGATAACAATAGTGGAATCAGGAGGAATGATGAGATACAGAAAGCAGTTTTTTTATTTGGGAAAGAAAATAGTGGTATTCTTGTGCAGTCTGCTGGTACAATCTGTGCTTGTGTTTACTATTTCGCGCCTGACACCGACAGATCCGTTACAGTCTTATTACGGTGAACGAGTGGAAAAAATGAGTGTAGAGGAAAAAGAGGCTGCACGGGACAGACTTGGTCTGAATGATTCTGTCCCGGTGCAGTATATGCGCTGGATACAGAATGCTTTTCGGGGAGACTTTGGCATTTCCTATAAATATCGGCAGCCGGTGACACAGGTGGTGCAGGGCAGAATTGGAAATACGATCATTCTTGGTGGTATTGGATTTGTGCTCACATTTGCAGGAGCATTATTGTTGGGACTTTTCTGTGCAGCAAAAGAAAACAGTCTATTTGACCGTATCATGTGCAAGATTGGAACTTTGTCAAGCTGTATACCTGAATTCTGGCTGGCGCTGGTTTTTATTCTGATATTCTGTGTGATCTGGAAAGTGTTGCCAAGCAGTGGGGCTTATACTATAGGACAGGAGACAAATCTGACAGATCGTATCCGCCATCTGATTCTGCCAATGACGGTGGTTGTACTGGAACATCTGTGGTATTACGCTTATATGATTCGGAACCGGCTTCTGGATGAAACACGCAGGGAATATGTATTATTATGTAAGGCAGAGGGAATGTCACGCAGACAGGTTATGAGCAGACACTGTCTGCGCAATATTATGCCGACTTATATCAGTCTGATGGCTATTTCTGTGCCACATATTCTGGGAGGCACTTATATTGTGGAGACTGTATTTTCCTATCCGGGGATCGGAACGCTGTCTTACGAAAGTGCCCGTTACGGTGACTATAATATGTTGATGATTCTGTGCCTGCTGACGGGAGCAGTTGTGATTTTCTGCAACATGATCGGGCAGATTATAAATGAACAGATTGATCCGAGAGTACGGAGTGAGCGGGGATAATGACAGTGAATAAAAAGAAATATATTACCTGTGGAAAGAAGAAAATGCCGATTGTTTCGGCAATTATATTGTTTGCTATCGTACTTGGCTGTGTTTTAGCGGATCTCATCTGTAAAAAAGATCCATCTTATCTGGATCTGATGAACTATACGAAAGCACCTAATGCCGAGTTCTGGTTTGGAACGGATACGCTTGGGAGAGACATGTTTTCCTGTATCTGGCATGGAGGACGTGTATCTTTGCTGATTGGTTTGGCATCGACGGCTCTTTCAACGGTGATTGCGATTGTATACGGTGCCATTAGTGGAATCGCCGGCGAGAAAGTAGATACGCTGCTGATGCGTTTTACTGAAATTATATTGAGTATTCCAAATCTGCTGCTTATTATCTTTTTACAGGCAATTATGGGAAAAGCAACGATTGGCTCAATATCCGTTGTCATCGGTCTGACAAGCTGGTTTGGCATTGCAAAAATTATCCGCACCGAGGTGCGACAGTTGAGAAGCAGTGAATATGTCATTGCCGCAAAATGTATGGGTGGAAGCTTCTGGCACATTCTGTGGAAGCATCTGGCCCCGAATTTTGTGTCGTCGATTATGTTTATGGTGGTAATGAATATCCGTTCCGCAATTGTAGCAGAGTCAACACTCAGCTTCCTTGGAATAGGATTGCCACTGGAAGTGATTTCCTGGGGAAGTATGCTGTCACTGGCAGAAAATGCGTTGATGACAAAAGCGTGGTGGATCATTCTGATTCCGGGTGTTTTTCTGGTGACAGTATTGATGTGTATTACAAATCTTGGGCATTGGCTTCAGACGAGAGTCAGTCATCAGGAGGCAAAGCTGTAAATAACTGTACTGAAAATGAATGTTGATAAAAGTATCGTCTGTGTTGTAAATGTCAGATTACAGGAAAGATATCAGACAGAAGTTGTTTTTCTTATCGTTTGCTTTTTTGCAACAAGTGTGAAATAACCCCCTGGGTGGCTTGTGAAGCCACCCTTTTGTTATATAGAATAGTGTATAAGAGAGAACAACGGTTAAGTCGTTTTATAAAATCACAGGAAATGATTTTTTGAGCCGGGCTTTTGGATGAACATGCAGAGCTTTGGCGGAAAAGCTTTTGTGTATTCATATAGAAAAAGGGGGATAGGTAATGGGCAACGTAGCAGAATATTATGCAGAACAGGGGATAGCGTATCTGGATCCAAAAATGAGAATCAAAAATTACTGGACACAGAGAAGCCATTCCTTTGCTGAACTGCGTGTAAAAGAATTAAACAGTGTGATGGCAGATCGCTGGCTGCGGGAAATTGCAAAGCATATTCCGGCCGGAGGACAGCTTCGGATTCTGGATATCGGAACCGGAACCGGATTTTTCGCATTTCTGCTCAGCAGTCTGGGACATCGTGTTACCGGGATCGATCTGACTCCTTCCATGATTCAGGAAGCAAAAGAAATCGGACAGACATTACACAGCCCGGCACAGTTTCGTGTCATGGACGCAGAAAAATTATTATTTGCAGATGAAAGTTTCGACATGGTTATTTCCAGAAATCTGACCTGGACCTTACCGCATCCGAAGGAAGCATACCGGGAATGGCAGCGTGTATTAAAACCCGGTGGATTACTTTTGAATTTTGACGGCAATTACGGAAAAGCAGATTTTACCGGAAAAGGCGAAAAACTTCCGGAAAACCATGCACACAAACAGATTGCCGGAGATCTGATGCAGGAGTGCGAGGCAATCAAAGATCAGCTGGAGATCAGCTATCATGTGCGCCCGGCATGGGATGTTACCGCATTGGGGGAGGCAGGATTTGAACAGATCAAATTAGACCTTGGCATCAGCAAACGGATTTATATCGAAAAAGATGAATTTTATAATCCGACACCGTTATTCTGTATTGCAGCGACAAAGAACTAGTACAACGATTTCTAAATAAGTACCATATAGAAAACAGACAAGTTATATGCGGCACTTATTTAAGAAACATTGTACTGAATTTAGGGGTACTATTATGAAAGAACTGGGAGAAAAAATTGTCAGCTACTGGGGAAACCGCGCCGAAGGTTATTCCGAATATAACCGGGAAGAACTGGCAGGCGATAAGTGGCAGGACTGGATCACAGAGATAAAAAAACAATTACCGAAAAAAGAAAAATCGGAAATCCGGATTCTGGATATCGGAACCGGTCCCGGTTTTTTTGCTATCCTGCTGGCGCAGGAGGGCTATCAGGTAACAGCAATAGACTGTACCGCAGAAATGCTGGCAGAAGCGCAGGCAAATGCCGGAGCACTGGCAGCGCAGATCACATGGAAGTTGATGGATGCACAGAAACTGGAATTTGCGGACGAAAGTTTTGATCTGGTACTCAGCAGAAATCTGACGTGGGTATTAGAAGAACCGGAAACTGCTTATGCAGAGTGGTATCGGGTATTAAGACCAAAGGGAATCATGCTGAATTTTGACGCGAACTGGTATCGCTATCTGTATGACGAAGAAATGCGAAAAGGTTATGAAGCCGACCGTGCAGCCACAGAAGCAAATCAGGTGCGGGACGAATATATCAATACCGATATTGATGCCATGGAAGAAATTGCGAAAAACGTTCCATTGAGCCGCAAGCTTCGCCCGGAATGGGACAGAAAAGTCTTACAGCACATCGGTTTTTCAGACATAGATATTGATACCGACATCTGGAAGCATCTCTGGACGGAAGACGAAAAAGTAAATTTTGCATCGACACCGATGTTTCGTATCGCGGCGATGCGATAATACGATAGATAAAAAGGTTCAAAATTTTTCCATTCTGCAACAAAAAAAAGCGAAGCGTTGTGAATCTGAAACAGTATCAGTTTTGCAACAACAAAAAACCCCGAAAAACCGTGCATTTTTGTAAAAACAAAATTGGCACGGTTTTTGCACTATATAAAAGCGTAACCAAAAACAATAATAAAAAATTATTTATATAAGAAAAGGAGAAATTATAATGTCAGAAATCGCTGTAAGACACACACGTGAAGAAAACTACGCGCACACAAATGACTGGAAAAAACCTTACGACGGAAATATCTTTGATATGTTCAAAGATGGCTCTTTCGAGCTGATCGATCTGTCCAACCCATTTGGTAGAGGAAATCCACTTTGGCCATCCAACGGAGACTTCCATATCGACAGAGTACAGCATATGCCGATGCATTACAGACTGCTTCAGACTTTCAACTCATTCCATATGCACAACTCTACACATGCAGATTCACCGGCTCATGTTATTCCGGAGAGCCCATACACACATGAACTTCCGATCCAGAACTACTTTGGTGAAGCTGTTTGTCTTGATATCCCGAAAGGAAAATGGGAGCTGATCACTGTAGAAGATATTGAGAACGCTGCGAAAAAAGTTCCAGGCGGAATCAAAGAAGGTGACTGGGTTCTGTTAAATACAGGTACACACAGACGTTGGGGTGAGAATGATGATTACTTCGCATACAGCCCGGGACTTTCCATCGATGGTGCAAAATGGTTCGTTGAACATCGCGTAAGAGGTGTTGGTTTCGATATGCAGGCAATCGACCACATCCTTTATACATATGCAGCAGATCACGGCCCTGGCCCATACGTTCCACGTATCTGTGAAGAGTACGAAGAGCAGTTCGGACATCCGGCAAAAGACGATTTTCCAGAGTGGGAGCCATGTCATGATATCTTAATGGCAAACAACGTAATGGGTATCGAGAATCTTGGCGGAGATCTGGATAAAGTAACAAACCAGAGATTCTTATTCTGTGCATTCCCGCTTCGCTGGTACATGGGTGATGGTACAATCGTTCGTGCCGTTGCATTTGTTCCATCTGACAGAATCGACAGAAGTGTACCGGACAAAGAGTATCCGTACGGCGTATACTAAGAGTTAAGGATACGATTTAACGATTAACATACCGCAAACATAACTGTTCAGAGCTGGGTTACAGATTCCTGAACAGAACAAGTAAATAAATGAATAAGGAGCCAGACATCAGAATATGGTAACTGTTCAGAGCAGTAAAAACTAAATAATGGCTCTGGACGGTGAACACCACATATGATGTCCGGCTCCATTTTTAAGCAAAAAAAGGGGAAATTATGAGTAAAAAGAATATTGCTGTCCTTGGTGCAGGTAAAATGGGACTGGGAATTGCCCAGCTTTTCGCAACAAAGGGACATCAGGTAAAAGTAATTTATGTATATGATGATAAGATCCGCTGTGATGCAGCCGCAGTTGTAAGAAGCAACTTGAGCGTATTAGTTGAGAATGATGTAATGACACAGCAGGAAGCTGACGATGCAGCTGCAAGAATCAGCTTTGTAGACACCATCGAAGAAGTGGCAGATTTTGCAGATATCGTATTCGAGGGAATTATTGAGAAACTGGAGATCAAACAGGATTATTTTGCAAAAATGGATGCGATTTTCCCGGTTTCAACAATTCTTGCAACAAATACATCCGCGATCAGTATCACAGAGATTGCAGAGAAATCCGTACACAAAGAGCGTATCATTGGTACTCACTACTGGAATCCGGCTTACCTTGTTCCGTTAGTAGAGGTTATCAAGACAAAATATGTATCTGATGAGACGGTACAGGCTACTTACGATCTGTTAAAAGAAGCAGGAAAACGTCCGGTTATCGTAAAGAAAGATGTTCCGGGATTCCTTGCAAACCGTATGCAGCATGCATTATTCAGAGAAGCATTAAATATCATTGAGCAGGATATCGCTGATCCGGCAGACGTTGATGATGCAATCAAATATGGCTTCGGTATGCGTCTTGGCATCTGCGCACCGGTAGAAGTTATGGATATGGGTGGACTGGATCTGACTTACAACATCCACAGCTATCTGTTCCCGCATCTGTGCAACAGTACAGAGCCGTCCAAACTTCTGACAGACAATATTGCAAAAGGCAACCTTGGCTTCAAGACCGGACAGGGACTTGAAACATGGTCCAAAGAAGATGTAGAAAAAGCAAACAAAGAACTGACAGAGGGACTGATCAAAGTTGCCCGCGTTCTTGGCCGTTTATAGGAGGAAGTTAAATGAGAGACGTAGTAATCGTAGCAGGATGCCGTACCCCGATCGGTACCATCGGTGGTCAGTTTAAGACACTTGCACCGGTAGAATTAACCATTCCGGTTATGCAGAATCTGATAAAAAGAGCAGGCATTGATCCGGTGATCATTGACGATGTCATCTGGGGATGCAACTACCAGAGAACTTACAAAGAAAATAACCTTGCCCGTGTAGCAGCAGTAAAAGCAGGTCTGCCTGTAACTGTACCGGGTATTACCATCCATAGAAACTGTACCTCATCCATGTCTGCCATCCAGATGGGATTTTATCAGATCCGTGCCGGAGAAGCAGAGTGTATCATGGCAGGAGGTTCTGACAGCATGAGTACCGCACCACATATGGTATTCAATGCCCGTTACGGACAGAAATACGGTCATATGGAGATGCGTGATTCCATGTGGGATTCCCTGACAAATCTGGGTGTTGGACCGGCTATGGGTATCACAGCAGAGAACGTAGCTGACAAATACGACATCACAAGAGAGCAGATGGATGCATATTCTCTCCGTTCTCAGCAGCGTGCAGTAGCAGCCATCGATGCAGGACGTTTTGAGGAAGAAATCATTCCGGTTACTGTAAAATCCAGAAAGAGCGAGACTGTTTATACCGTAGATGAGTATCCGAAACGTAACGCCACGTTAGAGGGACTTCAGAAACTGAAACCTGCATTTAAAGAAGGCGGAAAAGTAACAGCAGGAAATGCTTCCGGTATGAATGATGCTTCTTCCGGTGTCATCCTGATGTCTGAAGAAAAAGCAAAAGAACTTGGCTGCCCGATCATGGCAAAGGTTGTCAGCGTAGCTACAACAGGTGTAGAGCCTGAATTAATGGGAATCGGACCGATCAGCTCCACAAAGAAAGCACTGGAGAAAGCTGGTCTGACCGTAGATGATATCGATCTGTTTGAGATCAATGAGGCATTTTCTTCTCAGTGTCTGGCCTGCCAGAAAGAACTCGGTGTTCCGGATGAGAAACTGAATGTAAACGGTGGTGGAATTTCTCTTGGACATCCGGTAGGAGCAACCGGTTCCAGAATCGTCATCACACTGATGTACGAGCTGAAACGCCGCAAACAGCGTTACGGTGTTGCAACACTTTGCGCCGGCGGTGGAATGGGAACAACCGTTGTCATTGAAATGTGTGAATAGTAGATAATATTAAAATTATTCCTGTAAATTCAATGACTTAGAAAAAATGTACTCTCGGAATTCATCGTTTAAAAGATTCCGAAATTACATAAAAGAGCAATGGAGGATTGCGTGAAAGATTTTGAATTTTCTTTTCCAACGCAGATCATTTTCGGAGCGGATGCAGAAGAAAAAATCGGAGCTCTGTCACAGAAATACGGACATCGTGCGATGATCATTTACGGAAGCGAACGTATCCGAAACAATGGTCTGTATGACCGGCTTGCCGCAAAACTAAAGGAGTATGGAGTGATAAGCCTGCCCTTTGGCGGTATTGCCGAAAATCCGCGTCTTATAAAGGTTGATGAGGGAATAGACCTGGTGCGGAACAATGAAATAGACCTGTTGCTTGCCGTTGGCGGGGGGAGTGTTATAGATACAGCAAAGGCAATCAGCCTTGGAAGCTACTATCCCGGAGATGTCTGGGATCTGTATGAACAGAAAGCAAAAGCAACAGAAGTGCTGCCCATCGGCGTTGTACTGACGATGGCGGCAACTGCCAGCGAAGCAAACGGAGTCTCTGTTATCTGGAATGAAGAACAAAATAGAAAATGTGCATTGACGGACGCACGGGTTTGCCCGAAATTTGCACTCATGAATCCTGAATTGACCTACACAGTGCCTGCACGCCAGACGGCGGCAGGCTCTTTGGATATATTTGCACATGCATTTGAGCGGTATATTGTGCGGTCACAGGAAGGGGTATTGCGGGATCATCTGTGCGAATCCATCATGCAGACAGTGATCGAAGAACTGCCGGTTGTTCTGGCAGATCCGGCTTCCAAGGAAGGGCGCAGCGAACTGATGTGGACAGCGACCATGGCACACAGCAATATGATCGGTTTTGAAGGGGATTATGCCTGTCATGCGATTTCCCATATTTTTACGGAACTGTTTGGACTGTCCCACGGAGAGGCACTTGCAATCCTGATGCCGGCGTGGTGCTGTATGATGAGTTCGCGGGAACCGGAATTTATGAAAAAATTCTTTTCCCATGTATGGCACGCCGAAGGCGGGGATGATGAGGCGCTGCTCTGGGACGGTGTGAAGCGCTTTTACCGTTTTATCAGTAGCTGCGGACTGGCAACAACGCTGAAGGAAGCTGGATTTATTAATGTGGATACCGACCGGGTAACAGACAAAGTACTGCAGGGTGAAACGCAGTTTATTGGCGGCGGATTTCAAAAACTCTATAGACAGGACGTGAAAAATCTGATTGAATTGTGTTTATAAGATATCGACAGAACGAAAGATGAGAGGTGCATAAAATGACAGATTTGACATTAAATGCCAGACAGAAGAAGTTGTTATCGATTTTAAACGCAAGACACAATGTAGAGACAGGCAAAGAGCTGGCAGCAAAGCTTGGCGTGTCGGAACGAACCGTCCGAAACGATATCCGCGAGATCAACAGCAAATTAAAACAGTATGAAATACAGATTCTTCCCCAGTATGGAAAAGGCTACACGATATCTGTCAACAACCGTGAGGTATATCTGCAGCTTTTTTCGGAAAAAGCAAACTATGAGACGAAGGAAGACCGTATCCGAACGATGATGCTGCGGCTCATCCGGGAAAATGACTGGTATGAGCTTGGCAACCTGGAGGATGAAATGTTCGTCAGCCGGACAACTTTAGAGAGCGATATCCGTGCCATGCGGCAGCGCGTATCTGTGCGTTATCCGTATCTGCAGATCCAGCGTCAGGGAAATTATATCAAGTTTGAGAAGGATGAAATCAAGCGGCGGGCACTTCTGATCCGTCTGTATGCGGAAAACTGGGATTATGATTCCAGAGACGGAATCGTGTTAAAGCAGGATGAATTTGGCAGAGAACGTCTGGAAGAAATTCAGGATGTGTTCAAGGATGAACTTTACCGCTGTCAGACCGATCTGGATGATTTCGGACTGATTTATATGGTTCTGGCAATTGCGGTCATGCAGTTTCGGGTAAATGGCGGCAATACGATTGAAGCATTTGAGAAAAAAGGCGAGTCTCAGGGGATTGCGGCAGTCGTCCGCTACGTGCTGGATGCGTTAAAGGAACTGTGGCAGATTGAACTGCAGCAGAACGAATATCTGTGGCTTTCGGATATTTTTTATCAGATTCAGATTTTAAATACACAAAATATGACCAAGGCAGCGGTGCTTGAATACACGAGCCCGGTCTGTCATAAGATCGTTAGAGAGATGCTGCAACAGGTAAAAGCGGTGTATGGATTGGATTTTACCACAGACGACCGGTTGTTTGCCGATCTGTGTGTGCATGTACAGACCTTGAAAAACGGTATTATCGCGCCGCAGATTCAGCATCATGTCTTTGGCGATGAACTGCGGAACCGTTATCCCCTGTTGGGGGATATCTGCCATTTCTTAAAGAACTGTCTGGGACAGGAGTGTGAGGTGCTTTTAGGAAAAGATGAGGAAGATTATCTGCTTCCGTTTCTGATTTCCGCACAGCGTACACTGTATCAGAAGATCCGCGGCAAAGGGCTGTCCACCGTAGTGATCAGCCATTTCAATGGAAGCGTTACACACTTTCTGATGGAACAGTTGCAGAAATTTTACGGTGACATTTTAGATCTGTACGGACCGTATCCGGTTCACGGCAAGGAAAGGGCAAATCAGGATAAGCCTATGCTGATCATCACGACAGTTCGGATGAAGGACTTCCGGCGTCTGTTTCATGCGCCGATGCTGACGGTATCCCCGCTGTTGGATGAGGAGGATCAGGCGCGGCTGGAGCACTGTCTGACAGATATCAAATGCAAATTGTTATATCCGGAGAAAAAACGTGCGATTCAGGATTATATCCGACCGGATATGATTTATAAAATGAAAAATAAGGATAGCCTGTCCAGCGTTATCGCTGCCATTCAGGATCGTTTTTATGTAAAAAAATACATGGTAGAAAAAGTGGCAGTTGATCTGGAAAATGACTATCTGGCGATTTTACCAAATGGATTTGTGTTTATGTATCAGGAAGATGCCTATATTACAGATACAGTAGTCAGTCTGGTAAAACTGGAGCGTGCGATTTCCTGGAAACATGCCCGTAATATCCGTGCAATCATGTTTATGGCGCTTCGCCCAGAGGATCGGACGCAGCTTGGATGGTTCTATCATCTGGCATTTGAACTGGCAGGAAATATACAATTACTGGATTCGGTGATCGAAAAGGAATCTCTGGAAAATATGGATAAAAAATGAATTGGGAACTGTGTAAACGAAAAGGATTAAGTAAAAAGGAGAGGGGCAATTATGGATGCAAAATATATTAAAGCAATGAAACCGCGTGATCTGACAGAAGAAGAAAAGCAGAGACCATATGCGAAACTGTTTTACAAACCACAGCCGGATATCAGTGACAGAACGAAAAAAGTACTGGCAAGCGGTGAGCCGATGGATCCGAAATATGCGATGACACCGGATAATATCCGTGAAAAAACAGTACATATCCTTCCGGAAGAAGAATGTGGATGGTGTTATCTGCCGGGCGGTGGTGCTTATGTCACGAACCGTCATGATATGCCGGGAGTCACAGTGGAGATGTACAGACACTGGTTATACTGGTGGAATGAGATTCCGGAGGAAAGCGAAATGCGTTATAAATGCTGGTGTCCGGATTCCCATCATTGCAGTGATTTCATGTGGAGTACTGAAAATATCGGAGATTATATGTTAGATCTGACACTGACAGATCCGCTGGCAGATCACCCGGAAGCCATCGGTCTGGACGAGGAGATCTGCAAAGAGGCAGGTATCCTTATGGTGGACGGTGCCAGTGCAAGGCAGAAACTGTTCAGCACAGATCTGGAAGAACACCCGGTTCCGGCAGTCGTAATGCATTTTGTTTATGATGCGCCGGATGGAATCATTATGCGAAGTCATTTCTGGATCGGTTTTCAGGCAATGGGCGGAAAACTGGTCAATGTAATGGGTGAGCGTCCAATGCCGGAGAAAGATCTGCTTATGGGACTGCTAGAGCACAACAGCAAAGAGATGAACAATCTGAGAGATCTTATGCCAATCCTGTATACAGAGTTCCGTAATAAATAACAGATAAAATAAAGTTTATGAAATTATGCTGAAAAAAGAACCGTGCGGAGGGTTGCCACACGGTTCTTTTTCTGTTGCTTTTTTATAACGTTACTATACATGAGGAGGGTATAGGAGTTATAGAGCAGGATTATTTCGGCTTGAGGCTGCCTGAAATTCCTGCCTTGATCTATATGTTATCAACAGTGGTACGGAAACTGCGTAAATCCGCATCCAGATGCTGATACATATCTAAGTAATACGGGTAGAGTTTGTCATAAACTGCTTCCCATTCCGGAACTGGTTCGATAACTTCTTTGACCGGAATCAGTTCCTTGATCGTCTGAGTCAGATCGGAGAATACACCAACGGCAGTACCTGCGATCAGGACATCACCGAATGGCACATCGCCGGAGCGCTCATCCAGAATATAGATCGGCATATGAAGCATAGATGCTTTGATCTGTGACCAGGTACGGCTTTTGGAACCGCCGCCTGTGATGCGTAAGCATTCCGCCTGTCCGCCGGCTTCTTTGATGGTCTCCATAACATGTCTGAGTGCAAATGCAGTTCCCTCAAATACGGAACGGACGAAATGTTTGCGCTCTGTGTTCAGAGACATTCCGATGAACATACCTCTTGAATAGGAATTCCAGAGTGGTGCACGTTCACCGAGCATATATGGGAAAAAGAGTAATCCATCGGAACCCGGAGCTACTTCTAATGCTTCACGGTTCAGATATTCATACACGTTAATGCCAAGTTCTTCCGCTTCTTCTTTATCAGCCTGTCCGAAGGTATCCAGATACCATTTGATGGAAGCGCCGGAAGCGTTGATCGGTCCGTCAAAAATATATGGCATGCCGTCAATGGCACATGGTTTTGTGACAACCGGAACATCGGAACGGCTCTGAACCGGAGATCCGACAAATACGAGAGAAGTTGTTCCGGAGGACTCACCTGCTTCACCAAGCTGGCTTAGTCCGGTTGCATACATGGAAGCCATTGCGTCGCTGCATCCTGCAACTACAGGAATACCGCTTACCAGTCCGGTTTCAGCAGCAGCTTCTTCGGTAACTGTACCGATGATATCTGTGATCTTGGACGGCTGTGGAAGTAATGCATTAAAATCGACATCCAGTACTTTGGCGATCTCATCAGACCATGTTAAAGAATTGATATCCAGACACTGACATCTGGAAGCGCAGTCAAGGTCGATGGTCATCTCACCGGTCAGCTTATAGTTGATAAAACCGTTTGCCTGTAACAGTTTTTCTGTTTTTGCAAATGCTTCCGGTTCGTGTTTTTTGAACCAGAGCAGTTTTCCCGGTAAGAATGCAGTACTTGGCTGTCCGCCAACGATGGATACGAAATGGTCAAAACCAAGGGTATCTGTAATGTAGTTTAATTCCACGTCTGAACGGGTATCCATCCAGATCATAGCGTTTCTTACCGGATTTCCTTCTTTATCTACAGGAAGTAAGGAAATTACGTGAGAGCTGATGCTGATACCGCGGATATTTTCCACGATCTCTTTGCCAGCGGTTGTTGTTATTTCTTTAAAAACAGCTTTTGCATTGTCCCACCATTCATTTGCATCCTGTTCGATCTGGTTTGCTGCCGGAAAGATCAGGTGGCTTGGACGGGAAGCTGTTGCAATGACATTTCCTTTGGTATCCATAATGTTCGCCTTAATATTTGTGGTTCCCATATCCATACCAAGTAAATAGTTTTCTGCCATATCAGAATCCTCCTTAAATATGAGCCTTAGTAAATACCTTTAATACTTATTATTTATCTCAGTCGAGAAGACTCCCACTTCTGCAAGTGGTGAGTAATAACAAGTCTTTCTCAGTGGGAGTACAATCTCCGACTGAGATAAACGCTCCGCGGGGATGTGCAGTGATTCTGAGAAGAATATGTCAGCTTTCGCTGACCAGAATCACGCACCAAGTCTCACATGCGTTCGACTTGAAATGATGTAAACCTTATAGGAAAGTTTTTTAAACAGGATCATTTCTATAGGGTAATCTGAGTGTCAAAAGGGGGGGAGTATCTCATATTGAAAAAGTTCAAGTCTTCATAGTCAGTAGTAGTTCCTCTTGACACTCTGATGTTATAACCACTGTAGCAAACGGCACAAAAAGTTGCAATTTATATATTTCCGTTATCTAACGGCAATATCGTGTTTGCCGCTTTTTACCAGATTTCATATACTAGAGCCAGAACAAAGCACAAAGGCGAAAAACAAGTTGAAAAATGGAAGGAGATAATTGTTATGGCAACAATGAAGGCAGCAGTAATGTATGGACCAAATGATATCAGATATGAAGATACAGAAAAACCGGTTTGTCCTCAGGACGGTCTTATTTTAAAGATCATGGCAGTTGGTTTATGTGGATCTGATATCAGAAACCTTACTTCAGATTCCAGAAAAGGAAATTATCCTTTTATTTACGGACATGAGATCGTAGGTGTTGTAGACGAGGTTGGACCGGAGACAACAAAATATAAAGTAGGCGATCGTTTATACTTATTCCCGGGAACTTACTGTATGGAATGTGATAACTGCATCAGCGGTCACAGCGAGAACTGCGAGAACGAGCATGTAGCAAAACTTGCAGGAACAGGCGGATTCGCACAGTACATTGCAGTAGGTGGAGAGAAGATCAAATACGGCGGAATCTACCGTATTCCGGAAGGAATCAAATATGAGGCAGCAAGCCTTGGTGAGCCGCTGACATCTGTATATGCATGCGAAGACAACATCGGTGTTGGTTATAATGATGTAGTTGTTATCATCGGTGCAGGTCCGATCGGATGCTTTATGACAAAACTTGCAAAATTACGTGGTGCTAAAACAGTTATCATGATCGACATCAACCAGATGCGTCTGGATCAGGTAAAACAGTTTGGCGCTGATTACATTATCAACAGTAAAGATCAGGATCCGGTAGCAGCAGTTAAAGAACTGACAAACGGAAAAGGCGCAGACAAAGTTATTTCTGCTAACCCATCCACAGCAACACAGCAGCCGGCACTTGAGATGGTGAAAAAAGGTGGTCTGGTAGTATTCTTCGGTGGCGTTCCGAAAGGAGCTATGACAGAGCTTGATACAAACCTGATTCATTACAACAATATCTGGATCAAAGGACATTTCGGTGCTTCTTACATGCAGTCCAAAAAAGCATTTGAGCTTGCAATCTCACCGGAATTTGATGCATCCAAATTCGTTACACACAGATTACCGCTGGAAGATATTACAAAAGGTATTGAGCTGACACGTACAGAGGCAATCAAAGTTGTATTATTCCCGAACGGAATGAATCCGGACGAGGAGGCATAAAAATGGGCAGAGAAAAGTATTGCGGCAAGCAGTTATATCCGCATCTTTTCGCTCCGATCCGCATTGGTAACCTTCGTTTAAAAAACAGAATTATCGCAGCACCGACAAGCCCGAGCATGATCACAACAGATGGTCATTTCACTCCGGAAATGAATGCATATCTGGAGGAAAAAGCACTGGGTGGCGCAGCGGTAGTTACCTATGGAGAGGCGATTCCGCACTCCAAGACAGGTAAATCTCACAATAAACAACTACAGTTGGATTCCTTTGGTGTAAAACAGATGATGAAAGAGAGCACCACAGCGATCCACAACGCAGGCGGATATGCCAATATCCAGCTTTCCCACGGCGGAATGTACGGTGGACTGGCAAGTGTCGGTGGAGACATCGGATGTTGTGAGATCGCATACGGACCGAGTGATATGATGATGCCGGCAGGACCGGTAAAAGAAATGCCGAAATCACTGATCTATGAGATCGTTGATTCTTATAAAAAAGCAGCAAAACTTTGCAAAGACTGTGGCTATGACATGGTAATGGTACATGCAGCCCATGGCTGGCTGTTTTCACAGTTCCTTTCCCCTGTCATCAACCAGAGAAAAGACGAGTTTGGTGGTTCTCTGGAAAACAGAGCACGATTCCTGATGATGGTATTAGATGCCGTCCGTGAAGCTGTTGGACCGAGATTCCCGATCGAATGTCGTTTATCCGGTGATGATATGGCAGATAATGGTCTGAACCAGCAGGATTGCATTGAAGTTGCAAAATTAATTGAAGATAAAGTAGACCTGTTTAATATTTCCTGTGGAAATCACGAAGATCCGGCAATGTTCTGCAGAACACATCCATCTTCTTTCTTCCCGCGTGGCGTAAACGTTTACCTGGCAGCAGAGATCAAAAAGCATGTCAGCAAACCGGTAGCTTGTGTAGGTTCCTTAAATGATCCGGCACAGATGGAAGAGATCATCGCCAGCGGTCAGGCAGATCTGGTAGAGATCGCGCGTGGTCTGGTAGCAGATCCGTACCTGCCAAAGAAAGCTCTGGAAGGCAGAGCCAATGACATCAACCCTTGTCTGAGATGTTATGAGTGTTTTGGTGAGACAGGAAAGAGCGAGACCGTAAAATGTACGGTAAACCCGACACAGGGACAGCAGTTATTCTGCAAGACAGATCCGGAGAAAGCACCGACAGAAAAGAAACGTGTGCTGGTAGCCGGTGGTGGTCCGGCAGGTATGGAAGCAGCGATTACCGCAGCAGCCAGAGGACATGAAGTAACTCTGGCAGAAAAAGCAGACAAGCTTGGCGGCAACTTGTATCCGGCAGGAGCACCGTATTTCAAAGAAGATATCCTGAAATTATGTAACGTACTGATCCGGCGTGTGGAGGCTTCCGGCGTGAATGTTGTACTGAATACAGAAGTAACAGCAGATTATATCCGTGAGTTTGATCCGGATGCGCTGTTTGTTGCGATCGGTTCCAACGAACTGGTTCCACCGATCAAAGGAATGGATCTGCCAAATGTGATCATGGCGATCGATGCAGAGCTTCATCCTGATAAACTTGGTGAGCGCGTAGCGATCATCGGTGGTGGACTGGTAGGAGCAGAAGCAGCCGTTTCCTTCGCGCATGAAGGAAAAAAATGTTCCATCATTGAGATGAAACATGAAGTAGCAGAGGAAGTAAATTCTTTCTACCGTGGTGGATTAATGCCACACGTAAAAGAAAGCGCTGCCCTCTATACGGATACAAAGGTAAAAGAGATCCGTCCGGAAGGCGTTGTCTGTGAGAATGCAGAAGGCGAATTCTTAGTAGAAGCAGACAGTGTTGTCTGTGCAGTTGGTTTCCGCGCACCGTATGCAATGGTTGATGAGTTCTGTGATCTGGTTGACGAATCCTACATCGTAGGTGACTGCAACAATGTGGCACAGATTTATCAGGCAATGAATGCAGCATACTGGGCAGCAAGAAGCGTATAAGAAATGGATATCCCCTCACGGGGGATACAAAACATGCAGGTAAATAAATTCATATATGAAGGAGGACAATCCAATGGCATATAATTTTTTCGTACATAACGATCTGACATTTGGAAAAGATGCAGTTCAGGAACTGCCAAATATTCTTGCCGGTGAAGGCGTAAAGAATGTAATGATCATCTATGATGAAGGCGTAAAAGTAGCCGGAATCGCTGAGAAAGTAGTTACTCAGGTAGAGAAAGCAGATGTAGAGATCACAATTTTTGATAAAGTTTTACCAAATCCATCCAACGAGCTGGTTGAGGAAGCAGCAGCCATCGCTCAGGAGAAAAAAATCGACGGTTTTGTAGCAGTCGGCGGCGGAAGCAGCATTGATCTTGCAAAAGCAGTAAACGTATTAATGACAAACCCGGGTCCGATCGGTCAGTATGGCGGAATCGGACTGGTAAAAAATAAAGTTCACCCGTTGATCGCAATCCCGACTACAGCAGGAACATCCAGTGAGATCACAAACGTTACCGCACTGACAGATACTGTTGCAGTATGCAAATACGTTGTCATCGATAACAAATTGGTTCCAAGCCATGTTATCGCAGATCCGGAGTTCACAAGAACAATGCCGAAATCTGTTACAGCAGCAACTGGTATGGATGCCATCACACATGCAGTAGAGAGCTACATTTCCAATATGGCAACTCCGCTGACAGAGTACAACTCCATCAAAGGTTTACAGATCTTCCGTGAGAACCTGCCGAAGGCAGTTGCAGACGGAAACGATATGGAAGCAAGAGAGAACATGATGCTTGGATGTATCATCACAGGTTTTGGCTTCTCCAATGCAAACCTTGGTCTGGTACACGGAATCGCTCATACACTGAGTGCACATTTCCACCTTGCACATGGTATGGCAAACGCAACCGTACTTCCGTATGTTATCGCATACAATGCACCGAGCTGCCCGGAGAAAATGGTAGATCTTGCAAAAGCAATCAATCTTCCGCTGACAGGCAACATCGAAGAAGATCAGTATGCACTTGCAAAAGAGCTGGAAGCACTGACAAAAGAACTTGGCATCAAACGTCTGTCCGAGCAGGGTATCAAGAAAGAAGATTTCGACATGCTTGCTGATGACGTATTAAAAGAGCCGGTACTGAACTTCAACCCACGTCAGGGTATTACAAAAGAAGATGTTCTGGCAATCTTAGAGAAAGCATACTAAGAAATGCATTCTTGAACAGTATTAAAATTTGCGTGAAAGCGCATAAGAAAACAGCTAACAAAATGGGGCAACCATTTCATATTAAACATCTCAAATTGAAAGGAAGGTATTCAAAATGAAATACGAAAAAATCAGAAAAACAGTTTTAGAGGCAATTTTAGAGGCAGTAGATCAGGGACTGATCCATGGTACATCCGGAAACATCGCTATGAGAGATGACGAGGATGATGTAATCGCAATCACACCAAGTGGAATTTCTTATACAGGAATGAAACCGGAAGATATCGCAATCGTTGACTTAAACGGAAAATGGATCGATGGACCATACAAACCGTCATCAGAAGTTCCAATGCATACAGCAGTTATGCGTGCTAGACCTGACGTAAAAGCGACTGTTCATACACACAGCATGTATGCAACCATCATGGCTATGGGCGAGAATCCGGAATTGAAACCGATTACACCGCCACAGTGTGAGTTCACACCGGTTGGAATCGTATCCTTCACAATGCCAGGTTCTAACGATGTAGCTGATAAAGTAGTAGAAGCTTTAGGCGAGAAAGGCCGTGCTTGTCTGATCAAAAACCATGGTATGTTCACATGTGGTAAAGATATGAAAGCAGCTATGCATGCAACAATCTACACAGAGGAGATGGCTCAGACAACATATCTTGCAAAAGTACTTGGAACATATGAGCCAATGCCGGAAGAAGCTGACAAAGCTATGAAAGCATTAATCGCAGCTGATCAGGCAGTATAAGTAAGTAGTGTAAGCGGATTGCAAATATCTGCTTGTTATTTAGATATGTAAATATTTTTGGGAGAAAAATTGACATGGCAAAGAAAAAAATGGCTTTATGTACTCCGATTCCTGAGAAAGAACTGGAGGCAATCAAAGAATATTGTGATATTACAATCTGTGGTGAGTTAAAACACGGAAAAGGAAATGTAACAGAAGAAATGACAAAAGATGAGTGCATGGGCAACGAACTCATCGTTCTTGGTGATGAATATGCAGGTACAGATACCATCAATGCATGGGTTGACGCAGGCATGAAATTCATCGGCGTTGCAAAAGGAACACCGGTTACGGTGGATCATGATGCTATCGTAAAAGCTGGTCTGGATCTCACATACACACCGGGTAGAAATGCGGTAGCAGTAGCAGAGTTCTGTATCGGTCTGATGATCGCTTCTACACGTAACCTTGCATTAAGCTGCGTAGGTCTGCAGAAAGGTGAGCATCTTGGTGCACCGGTAGATGATATCTACAATGTTCCGGAAGAAAAAAACGTTACATGGGGACCGCTTGACGAGAATCATCCTTACACAGATTACGGTATCGGATTTGAGTTATATGGTAAAAAACTTGGTATCGCAGGTTATGGTGCTATCGGTCGTGAAGTTGCAAAACGTGCAATGGCTTTTGGTATGGAAATTCTTGCATATGATCCATATATGCCAAAAGAGGCAGTAGAAGCTACAGGCGCTGAGTATGTAGATCTTGATACAATGCTTTCCCAGAGTGATATCGTAAGTATCCACCTTCCGGTACTTCCGTCCACAAAAGCAATTGTAAATAAGGACTGGTTCTCCAAGATGAAACCGACTGCTTATGTGATCAATACAGCCAGAGCAGCAGTTATTGATCAGAAAGACTTCGTAGAAGCTCTTGAGAACAAAACAATCGGCGGCGCAGCTGTTGATGTATATTGGCAGGAGCCGGTTCCGGCAAACCATCCGTTACTGAAAATGAGAAATGTAACATGTACACCTCATTATGCAGGATTAACAACAGATGTAGACAACTGGTCCGGAAGAATTATGTCTGAGAATATCATGGCATACTTAAAAGGCGAGCCGGCAAAACATATCTGGAAAGTAAAAAAATAAAACAGAAATAAAAAATGTACGCTCGGAATTTTTCAAAAACGAGGCGTTCTTGAATGAAAATCTATCTCAGAATTCATCGTTTAAAAGATTCTGAGCGTACATAAAAGCCCAGGGGGGAGAACGTGACATGCGTTCTCCTCTTTTTTTGCACTTTAACGTACTAAAATGGCATGAGATTTGCATGTTAAAATAGTAAATAAAAATGTATAGCAGGGAGGAATTTTACTATGAATGGCATTGCAAATGAACGACTGGGACAGTCATTACAGGCGTTTGAGCAGGCTTTTTCTGATTTTTTCCAGCCGGGGCAGAGTATGGAAAACAGGAGAAAAGACAGTGATACAATGCGTTCGATTGTTGCAGAAATCTTATTTGTGTTGCAGAGGGACAAAAAAGATGCGGATTTTGTACCGCATGTACTCATGGAAAAGGAGAAACATGAGTGGTCAGACTGTGAATTATTATCGGAGGCATTGATCAACGAATATCATGTGCCGAAAAATGCAGCTCTGGCAGTTACGATGCTGGCGTGGTGCAAATATTTACTTCGGACAGATCTGGATGCAGTTGTGATCTGGGCAGAACAGGTGTGGAATGTGACCAACCGGGATATTTCACAGAGTACGGTAGCACAGGAAGGAATTGCCCGCTTTCAGGATTTTATCAGTCAGTGTGGACTGTCAGTAACACTTCGGGAATACGGATTGCGTAATTTTGACAGTCGCAGAGTGGCACTTCGAATTGCCCAGACAGATGTGGTGGAGGTTCCAACAGAAAGTGATATACAGGCAATCTATGAATTAGCGAAAGGCTAAGGAGGATTTTGAATTGAAGAAATATCATTTTAGCAGACGGCACTGGATAAATAATTGTCCGGTGTCTTTTGTTGTTTATGGGGAAATATAAACAGACAAGTTGCATCGTGGAAACAGCAGTTGTCCGAGCGCAACAACAATCAGGTAAAAGCAAAGCCGAAAATGCAAAAAACGTGTAAAAAATAGCCAAAAAAGAGAAAATAGAATTGGCACACAAATTGCATTATATATAGACATCAGGACAAAGGTCCACAAAATTTCCAAACAAAAAGAAAGGAAGAGGAAAAAATGAAGAAGAAGGCGATTAGTTTATTACTTGTTGGGGCAATGGTAGCAGCTATGGTTGCCGGATGTGGAAACGCATCATCCAATGATAATGGAGCAGCAGCAGGAGGCGACAGCTCAGCAGCATCAGAGTCAAACAGCTCAGCAAAATCAGAGGGCAGCAAAGATGGATATACCATCGCAGCAAACATCTGGGGAACAGGCGCATATCCGCTTGACATCATCGTACATGCAGATGAGAAAGCAGCAGCAGTTGCAGGAGCAAAAGTAGATGTGGCAGATAACCAGTTCACAGCAGACAAGATCGTAACAGACTTACAGAGCCAGTTAGCATCCAAACCGGACGCAGTACTGATGTTCTCAGTAGTAGACGCAGTATTCGGTTCCGTACAGGAATTATGTGATGCACAGAAAGTACCATATGCATTGGATACAAACTTCCCGTCCGATCAGGAAGTATGGGACAGCATCAAAGCAGATCCGTTATTTATCGGCGGAATCGCAGCAAGCCCGTATGAGATGGGAAAAACACTTGCAGATCAGGCAATTGAGGCAGGAGATAAGACAGCAGTTGTTCTTGGAGCAGCAATCGGTGATTATTCCCATGATCAGCGTATCGCAGGTTTTACAGAAGAATTTGAGTCAAAAGGCGGAAAAGTATTACAGACCATGCACTGTTCTGATCCATCCGAGTCCACAACAAAAGCAAATGACCTTGTAATGGCAAACCCGGATGTAGACGCAGTATACTGCTCAGGCGGTGACTACTTATCAGCAGTTGCAGCAATCAAAGCAGGAGATTCTTCTTATAAGTTCGACCTTTACGGAACAGACGTAGCACCGGATCTGATCGATTACATCGAGCAGGGAGTTATCCAGGCAATGAACGGTGGTAACCACGTAAACGGAGCAATTTCCTTATGCTTATTAGTAAACTACTTAGATGGACATCAGATTCTGGATGCAGACGGAAAACCACCGGTACTTGATTATTTATCCACATACCTGATCACACCGGACAACGCAGCACACTTCAAAGCATTATATGCAGATGAAAGCTGCTTCATCTCAGACGAGCAGTTCCAGTCTCTGTTATACAAATACAACCCGGATGTAACAGTAGATACATATGATGAGTTCCTGAAAACATATGCAGATACCATCTACAATCTTCCGGAATAATGGAAGTCAAAGATCAGAGATTAAAAAACTGAGCTAACGATTACTTTAGATTCTTCTCTAACGTGTTAAGACAACAAAAAGGATCGGCACATGCAGACCGCATGTGCCGATCCTGTTGTTGTTTTGACAGATTGTACATATTGCACATATGAAACAGGATGTGAGTACTGTTGCACAATGTAAACTGCTGTAAAAGACAATAATTGCGTTGCTGCAACGCAACGTTGTTGCATGAACGGAGGCGAAAACAGTGAAACACATGGTGCAAAATGCCGAAAAACGGGCGTTTGCGGCGAAACCAAAATTGGCACGGGATTTGCATAATATATAGGCATCAGGATATTTATGAACAACATGAATTAAAGGACAAGGAAAAATCATTAAAGAGAAAGAAAGGGAAAGTAAACATGAAGAAGAAGGCAATTAGTTTATTACTTGTTGGGGCAATGGTGGCAGCTATGGTTGCCGGATGTGGAAATGCATCATCCGATAACAACGGAGCAGCAGGCGGTGACAGCTCAGCAAAATCAGAGTCAAACAGCTCAGCAAAATCAGAGGGCAGCAGTGATGGATACACCATCGCGGCAAACATCTGGGGAACAGGTGCATATCCGCTTGACATCATCGTACATGCAGATGAGAAAGCAGCAGCAGTTGCAGGAGCAAAAGTAGATGTGGCAGATAACCAGTTCACAGCAGACAAGATCGTAACAGACTTACAGAGCCAGTTAGCATCCAAACCGGACGCAGTACTGATGTTCTCAGTAGTAGACGCAGTATTCGGTTCCGTACAGGAATTATGTGATGCACAGAAAGTACCATATGCATTGGATACAAACTTCCCGTCCGATCAGGAAGTATGGGACAGCATCAAAGCAGATCCGTTATTTATCGGCGGAATCGCAGCAAGCCCGTATGAGATGGGAAAAACACTTGCAGATCAGGCAATTGAGGCAGGAGATAAGACAGCAGTTGTTCTTGGAGCAGCAATCGGTGATTATTCCCATGATCAGCGTATCGCAGGTTTTACAGAAGAATTTGAGTCAAAAGGCGGAAAAGTATTACAGACCATGCACTGTTCTGATCCATCCGAGTCCACAACAAAAGCAAATGACCTTGTAATGGCAAACCCGGATGTAGACGCAGTATACTGCTCAGGCGGTGACTACTTATCAGCAGTTGCAGCAATCAAAGCAGGAGATTCTTCTTATAAGTTCGACCTTTACGGAACAGACGTAGCACCGGATCTGATCGATTACATCGAGCAGGGAGTTATCCAGGCAATGAACGGTGGTAACCACGTAAACGGAGCAATTTCCTTATGCTTATTAGTAAACTACTTAGATGGACATCAGATTCTGGATGCAGACGGAAAACCACCGGTACTTGATTATTTATCCACATACCTGATCACACCGGACAACGCAGCACACTTCAAAGCATTATATGCAGATGAAAGCTGCTTCATCTCAGACGAGCAGTTCCAGTCTCTGTTATACAAATACAACCCGGATGTAACAGTAGATACATATGATGAGTTCCTGAAAACATATGCAGATACCATCTACAATCTGCCAGAATAATTAAAACATAAGAAACGAAGTTAGAAAATAATTTTGGAGGCAATATATGAGTGCACAAGGTTTAAGTAAGCAGTCGAAAAAGAAAATGATTACTTTCGCAGTCATCGCAGTAGCGGTCATTGTAGCAATCATTATCTTAAACGTACTGACAGAAGGCAAACTGCTCAACCCGAAGAACCTGAAAAACGTTCTTGCAGGTTCCGTAGTTCCGACATTAGTAGCTTTTGGCTTTTTGATCGTATTTACCGGTAACGTAACAGACCTTTCCCCTGGTGGAATCGTAATCTTAGCCTGTACAGCAACCGGTCTTCTTGGAAACGCATACGGCGTTCCGGTAATGGTAATCGGCGGTATCGCAGTTGGTGTTGGATGTATGCTGTTAAACTTCTTAGTTTACCGTATTACAAAGATCCCGCCATGGATTGCAGGACTTGGCCTTTTGATGGTATATGAGGCGATCGCCGTAAACTATGCAAACAGCGTAGCTGCAAAAGGACAGAAAGTTGTTGTTATGAACAATGACATCCGTTTCTTAGGACAGCAGCCGGGTATCTACATTTGCTGGATCATCGGTATCGTTGTTGCATACATCATCTTTAATCACACATCACTTGGTATCAACTACCGTGCAACCGGTGACAACGAAGATGTAGCAAAGGTAATGGGTATCAACGTAGATAAAGCGATGATCCTTGGCGGTATCGTAGCAGGTGCATTCTTTGGATATGCAGGTGTTATCAAAGAGAGCTACGCAGCATTCGTAAATGCACAGTCAGGTCTGACCAGTTTAAGTACCACATTCCAGCCGATGGCAGCAGCGTTACTGGCACTTGCTCTGGCAAGCTCCATCAATGTTATCATTGCGGTACCGATTTCAACATTCCTGATCACACTGATCTTTAACGTGTTGACATTATTTGGTGTTCCGTCTGGTACATTCCAGGATTTCATCCTTGGTGTTATCGTAATCCTGTTTGCTATCTTAGCACAGCGTAAAGTTAAGGGGGTTGTCAAGTAATGAGCGAAGTATTGTTGAAAATTGAAAACCTTAACAAAAGTTTTGGAATTACACATGCAAATGTAAATATCAACTTTGAGTTAAAAGCCGGAGAAGTTCGCGGACTTGCCGGTGAGAATGGTTCCGGTAAATCCACACTTCTGTCCCAGATCGCAGGTCTGTACGGAAGTGATTCTGGAAAAATGTACATCCGTGGAGAAGAGTATTCTCCGAAAAACCCGGTAGATGCCAACAACCATAAAGTAGCAATGGTCGTACAGGAGTTGGGAATGATCGGTTCTCTTCCGGCAAGCATCAATATCTATCTTGGAAAAACAAAGAAATTTATCAAAATGAACGACCTGCAGGATCAGGCAAACGCAGTTTCCGATCGTTGGGGACTTCCGAGAGTAAACCTGAAACGTATGGCAGGCAGCATGAATATTGAGAACAGAAAAATGGTCGAGCTGATCCGTGCACTGGCAGCTGATCCGGACATTCTGATTCTGGATGAGGTGACACAGTCACTTTCCCACGATAACCGTAAAGTTTTATATAATCTGATCGAAAAATTCAAAGGCGAAGGACGTTCCATCATCCTGATCTCCCACGATCTGGACGAGGCAATCCAGCTGACAGACTCCATCTCCATCTTACGAGACGGTGAGCTGCTTGAGACAATTTCCAGTGAAGGTCTGAACGAAGACATTCTGAAACGCAAAATGGTAGGTCGTGAACTTGGCGGCGCTTACTATCGTACCGACTGGGAAAACGATTATGATGACGAAGTTGTATTTTCCATCAAAAACGTTACAACAGAGGGCGTAAAGAACTTAAATGTAGACTTACATAAAGGTGAGATCCTTGCATTCTGCGGACTGAGTGATTCCGGTATCCACGAAGTAGGTCCGATCGCGTACGGTCTGACCACACCGAAGGAAGGCGAAGTATTCCTGAACAAAGACAATGTCAAGATCACACAGTCTATTCAGGCACTGGAGCACAAGATGGCTTACGTTCCGAAGGATCGTGACGGCGAGGCTATGATGATGAAGACAACCATCATGAGAAACTTTGTACTTCCGTCCATCGAGGATGTTGCAGGAAAAGCAGGTTTCCTGAATTACGCACAGTTAAAGAAAATGGCAGAGGAAAACAGAAGATCTTTCCATCTGAAATGTACCGGCACCAACCAGAACGTAAACGGTCTGTCCGGTGGTAACAAACAGAAAGTAAACTTAGGAAGATGGCTTGCAAAAGATCTGAGCATCCTGATCGTTGACTGCCCGACACGAGGCGTTGACGTAGGTGTCAAAGCATATATCTATGATTGTCTGAGAGAAGCCAAGAAAAAAGGTATCGGCACGATCATGATCACCGATGAGCTGGTAGAGGCAATCGGTATGGCAGACAACATTGTAGTTATGAAAAACGGCGAAGTTAAGAAAACGATCGGACGTAGTTCCGGCTTCAACGAGGAAGAAATTATTGAGGTGATGGTATAATGAAAAAGCAGGGTAAAATTCAATTACTGGATATTGTGCCAATCTTTATTCTGGCAGGTATCTTTATTATCTTTACTGTCGCATCAAACGGTGCAACATTATCATCCTACAACTTAAAACTGCTCTGTACAAACGTGGTTCCGGTCATCATCGGAAGTTTGGGATGTATTTTCGTTATCGCACTTGGTGGTACAGATATTTCCATCGGTGCAAGTGCAGCTCTCTGTTCCAGCATCGCAGCAGTTATCTCTGCACAGACAGCAGGATGGGTGGCAATTCCGGTCACAATTATCCTTTCTACCGCTTTAGGTGCACTGATCGGTTTTATTGTTACAAAATTCCATGTAGGATCCTTCATGTGTACACTGGCAATCCTGATCGCAGGACGTGGACTGCTGAACTTTATGCTTCAGCAGAGCTCCATCGCAGCACCAAAAGGAATCAGCTTTGTAACATCTTTTGCATTTACAATTATTCTGCTGATTGCTCTGATCGTGATCGTATGGTTTGTATTTGAGTATACCAAATTCGGTTTCTACTGCAAATGTATCGGTGAGAACGAGAGAACCGTTCACTCCGTAGGTATCAACGTAAAGAAAATCCGTATCATCTGCTTCATGATCTCCGGTCTGATGGCAGGTATCATCGGTCTGGTACAGATCTGCCGTGTCGGTGGTTCTACAAGTACACTGTGTAATATGCTGGAGATGAAGGTTCAGATGGCGATCTTCCTTGGCGGTATTCTGACAACCGGTGGTTTTTCCGCAAAAATTTACAAACTGATCATTGGTTCCTTCACAATCGTAGTTATTGAGAACGGAATGATCATCCTTGGTGTATCCAGTGCCCTTTCAGAGGCAATCGAGGGAATTATCCTTGTTGCAATCCTGATCACAACTGTATACTGCAGCAAAGTGGCAGTAAATAAGGATCTGAAGATGGCAGCTCTGGCAGACAAGGAGAGTGTTGCAGAATCTGCGGCTCACTAATGAATGTTATTGAAAAATAGCGTCATACTATAAGAGATGAATTTATGCACTGGCAATGATTGCGTGTGTAACATTGTCAGTGCGTTTTAAATTCATAGGAAATTACAGAAATTCCTATGAACAAAGCACTTCGTGCAGATAATGCACATTCGCACAAGAGAAAATTATTGCGTTGCAATTGTGCTCAGCGCGGACAAGAAAGATGTGCTATTCAAAGATGATTATTACGGAGGTGCGCAATAGCACACTTTCTTGATAATAATAACGGAATCTGATGGAAAAGGGTTAGGTTCTATTTTTTTTGACTTTTTTGTTGTTGAAGGGAGTTTTATTATGGAAAAAAACAAAAAAAATGGCAACTCATTGGTAAGTTTTGGTAAAGCCGGATGGGGTACGATCATTTTCTGTATGGCAATGTTCTGGTTCTTCGTAGGATTTTGTACAGATGGTAACAACATTACAGCACCGGCAGTAGCGGAACATCTTGGTATTCAGTCCGGAACAGTTCTGCAGATGAATTCTTACGGTGGAATTCTTGGTGTTATCTTCTACATTGCATTTTCCCAGCTGACCAAAAAGATTGGCGCCAGAAAAGTGGCAGCGATCACATTGATCATCTCCGGTGTTGCATATATTGTTATGGGTAACTGCCCGAATCTTGCAGTGTATACCATCGCTTATACCTGTCTGATCGGTTCTATTATGTCCGCAGGTTATGTGGCAGGTGGTGCGCTGGTAGCACAGTGGTTCCCGAAACGTAAAGGTGTGGTTATGGGATATACAACCATGGGATTAAATATCGCATCCGCAACCTGGGTTCCGATGATGACACTCATCATTGCAAAAATGGGATTTGAAAAAGGTGTTATCGTTCCGGGCGTTTTAGTAGCAGTTCTTGCAGTAATCGGTCTGGTATTTATGCGCGATACTCCGCAGGAACGCGGTTTAAATCCGGATATGGTATCTGACGAAGTGTTTAAAGCAGAGTACGATACAGACAGTGCAGAAGATGACAAACGCTGGACGGTTGGAAAACTGTTAAAAACTCCGGCAGTATGGACAGTAGGTATCGCAACAGGTCTCTTACAGTGCTGTTCTACCGGTGTTATGAGTCAGCTGGTGGTACGAAACCAGGAGCTTGGAATGTCTGCAACTCAGGCAATTTCCATGATGACCGTTATTGCTGTCGTTGGTATCTTTGGTTCCTGGTTCATCGGAATTCTGGATGACAAATTCGGTACAAAGAAAGTTATGATCCTGTTTTGTATCTGGTATGCAGCAGCAATTCTTTCCAATGTTACCAATACCACAGCAGGTATGTATATCGCAGTTATTATGATTGGTATTTCCATCGGTGGTTCCGCAAACTTTATGACATCCTTCCCGTCATCTGTATTCGGACGCCATGGTTTTGAGACTGTAAACAGTGTCATCTTCCCAATTCAGTCTATTTTGACCGCAAGTGCATTTATGATCAACGGTATCAGCTTAAATGCAACTGGAAGCCTGAGATGGAGTTATCTCATTCTTGCAGTGATTGCTCTGCTCAACATCATTTTCGTTGGTCTGACAAAAGATCATCAGTTCAACCTTGACTGGAAAACAACTAAATAAGGAATAAGAGGTTGTTGCACAAATGTGTGACAAATCTGCAACAAAAATAATTGAAAAATGCGTTGACGCAACAAAAAAGTCAGAAAAACCGCACAAATGCGCCATTTAAAACTGGCACAGAATTTGCAATATATAAAGTAAGTAACAAGGTATCATAAAAAGGAGGATTATAATATGGCGAAAAAATCTCTGGTTGCCCTTGTAAAAGGAACAGACATTCAGGAAAATGTCACCAAAGTATTCGACCTTATGGGTGGAGTAGAAAACGTAATCAGAAAAGGTTCCACAGTTGTATTGAAACCGAACGCAGGACATGCAGAGCCACCTGAGACATCTGTATGTACGAACCCGGAAGTAGTTCGTGCCGTTATCCGTGAGGTGAAAAAAGCGAACCCGAAACGTATCATCGTTGCAGAAGCAGCTGCAATCGGATGTGATACAGAGGAGTGTTTCCGCGTAAGTGGAATCGCTGCTGTAGCAGAGGAAGAGGGCGTTGAATTAAAAGATATCAAACGTGACAAAGATCTGGTAAATGTTGCCGTTCGTGGTTACCGTTCCAATATCGATCATGTATTACTTCCAAAATTCTTAATGGAAGCAGATCACCTGATCAACCTTCCGATCCTGAAAGCACATGCCAGCATGGTATTCTCAGGAGCATTAAAGAACATCAAAGGTGTCGTACAGGATAAAGTACATATGCAGATGCATCAGCAGAACCTGACTATGGCTATGATGGATGTATGGAGTGCATGTCGTGCCGATATCAACATCATGGATGCTATGCGTGCAGCAAGTGGATACAGCCCGCATATGCCGGTTCCGATCGAGACAAACATGATTCTTGGTTCCAAAGATCCGGTTGCTATCGACCGTGTGGCCTGTGAAGTAACAGGTATCGATACTTCCTGTGTAGATTACTTCAAAGTAGCAAAAGAGACAGGTCTTGGAAACTATGACCTTGAGGATATCGAGGTTGTTGGTAATACCATCGAAGAGAGCTACAAAAAAATGTGGATTCCATATATCGGCGACATGAGCACACGTTGGCCGGAATATGATGTAAAATGTGAAGGCGCATGCTCAAGCTGCCAGGCACTTCTTGCAATCAATATGGAAGAACTGAAAGCTGTTAACGAGTATGACAAGAACGCAGGTATGACAGTTGTTATCGGTGGAAAGAACGAGATTCCGAAGGATATTCCGGATGAGAAGATCGTACTTCACGGAAACTGTACAAAGAAATATCTGAAAGATCATCCGAATGCATACTGGATCCTTGGCTGCCCGCCAAATGAGCCGGCACTGTATCTGACCGTTCAGAGAAAAGAAGTCATCAATGGTATGGGTGACCAGGAGGAAGAAATCATCCGTCCATGTATGGCAAGAGACGCAGCAGTATGGCGTGACTTTGTATTCAAAGCTGCTGACAAATATTACGAGGAGCATCCGGACGAGAGATAATGGAAGGATACGTGTATGTAGACATGGATCAGAAGCTCCGCAATTTGCTGAATACCATTTTTACCGATGAATTCATGGAGGAAAATACTAATTTTTCTAATTTTGAAGGATTTCAGTATTCCAGCGCAGTTATCACGAACTGGAAAGCCGATAAAATGGTTTACGCTCAGCTTCTGATGGATAACTTCGTAAAAGAAAGTACCAGATTTTCATCCTGGGAAGAAATGGTACAGGTAGCGGCAGAACAAAGATTCGGTGCTGCAGCAACCGCGTAATTCATAAATATTACCGAAAGGTGTATTACTTTCTCTATATAAAATGCCCCGCCGGCTGGCGGGGCATTATTATTGCTGTGAATGCTGTGAACGATGCGTTATCATCACGATTTCATCGGGGGGGGGTAAAATGTTATACAATTTTATTTTCCGTGAAACCGTGGATGGATTCAGATTTAATTTCTTTGCCGCTTTTCTCAGACTTCCGCAGGAAGTAAGCGCTTCTTCAATCAGCTGTTTTTCAAATTGTTCCACCGCACCGTAGAAATCTGTATCCAGAATGGTGTGCACCGGTGGAAGACTTAAGTTCAACAGACTGGACAGAACGGAATCTTCGATCGTGCCTTCTCCGGCACTGCATAATATCACGTACTCAATAATATTTTCCAGTTCACGGATATTTCCCGGCCAGTGATAGGTTTTTAACAGATTAAGCTGCTGATTTGTGAAAGCAAAAGCGCAATGATATTTTTCCGTATATTTCCGGATAAAGGTGTTGCACAGTGCTTCCAGATCCTGCAGGCGCTCTCGCAGAGGCGGTACATAGATCGGAATAACGTTTAACCGGTAGTACAGATCCTGTCGGAAGGTGCCGTTTACAATCTTTTCTTTCAGATTGGAGTTGGTTAATGCGATAAAACGGATATCCAGTTTGATGGGATGGGAACCGCCGACCCGGGTAATCTCCTGCTGTTGGATGGCACGGAGCAGTTTGACCTGTAGTTCCATTGGCATATCACCAATCTCATCCAGCATTAACGTACCGTGATTTGCCTGTTCAAATAATCCCTTTTTGCCGTTTGGATTCGCACCGGAAAAGGCACCTTTTTCATAACCGAACAATTCGGATTCCAGCAGGTCTGCCGGAATGGAGGCGCAGTTGATTTTGATGCAGGGTTCGTTTTTTCGTGCACTGTTTTGAAATATTTCATCGGCAACTACTTCTTTTCCGGCACCGGATTCGCCGGTGATCAGTACGGTAGCATCTGTCGGTGCAATATGTCGGATCAGATTCCAGATATTGGCCAGAGATCCGTTTTTTCCGATCATAATATTTTCCGATGAGACTATGGAATTGTCATTTGTGTCGGGGTTACTTGAACTGTTAGGAGCTACTTGTCGGAGTTCCTGCAGAAATGTCTGGAAATCTGATTGAAGGTCGCGAAGTGTGATGAGAGAACGGTGACAGACTACGATTAAATGAAGTTCGCCGTTTTCGTTGAATATAGGTGTTCCTGCCAGATATCCACGCAATGGCGGATCTGTTTTATAAGTCGTGCATAGTCGAAACGCACTTTTATGTGTTGTTATAATTTCCTGAATGACGCCGCCGGTGTAGAGCCTGTCCTGGCCCTGCAAGTCTTGTATTTTGTGGTTCAGGATTTCTTCCGGGAGAATGTGTGTGCTCTGGGCAAAGGCATTGTTTATATACAATACCATTCCGGTTGCATCGCTGATTAAAATGCCATCGGTCAGATGATCGATGGCAGATTTGTAATCAATATTTCGTAACTGAAACGTATGAAGAGCCTGTAAAATATCCTGAATTTTGCGCTGTGCAGATTCGTTCTGAGTAGACGCTGAGATGTCGGCAAGCTGTTCACACACATTGGATATAATAATTTGCTGATTCATCATGATTCTGACGCATTATTCCTTTTTGTTTGGATAGTCAATATTGTATTGTTTAATTTTTCGTGAAATGGTGGAAGCATTGATATTCAGTTTCTTGCCTGCTTCCCGAAGGTTTCCGGAGGTCTTTAATGTGGTCTCCAGAAGATTTTTCTCAAACTGGGCAACCGCGCTGCTGAAATCCATGTCTGCGGTGATTGTCGGCTCCTGTTCCTGAGAAATATTTAACAGTCCTGCAATGATGGAATCGTCTACCTGTCCGATACCGGAACTGCAAAGCACCAGATACTCAATAATATTCTCCAGCTCACGGATATTGCCCGGCCAGGAATATTGTTTTAGGTAGGTTAACTGCTGTTCGGTCAGAGAGAACGGACGGTTGTATTTTGCAGAAAAGACTTCAATAAAGCGGTTGCACAATGCTTCGATATCTGCAACACGTTCCCGCAGAGGCGGAACATAGATCGGAATTACGTTTAAACGGTAATAGAGATCCTGTCGGAAGGTTCCGTTTGCTATCTTCTCTTTTAAGTTGGAGTTGGTCAGTGCAAGGAAACGGATATCCAGTTTGATGGGACGGGAACCACCGATTCTTGTGATTTCCTGCTGCTGGATCGCACGCAGTAATTTGACCTGCAGATCCATTGGCATATCACCGATCTCATCCAGCATCAGAGTTCCGTGGTTTGCCAGCTCAAAAAGTCCCTGTTTTCCCTTTGCATTTGCACCGGAAAAGGCACCTTTTTCATAACCGAATAATTCGGATTCCAGAAGGTGTGCCGGGATTGCCGCACAGTTGATTTTTACAAATGGTTTGTCGTTGCGGTTGCTGTTTCGGTAGATCTCATCCGCGATGACTTCTTTACCGGCACCGGATTCACCGGTAATCAGAACGGTGGCATCAGATGGTGCTACATGACTGATCAGCGTCCAGATATTGGCAAGGGTTCCGTCTTTGCCGATCATTTCGTCATTTAAGGATTTTTCTGATTCTGCACAGGAATTTTGCGGATTCATCTCCTGAATCTCTTTGATAAAGGTGTTGAAATCTTCTTTCAAGGACTGCAGGGACACAATCGGTCGGCTGCTGGCAATGACCTGCTTAAGCGATCCGTCAGAGTCAAAGATTGGTGTTCCGGAAGCGTATCCGGTCAGCGGTGTGCCGTTGGCATAAGTCGTAGAGAGACGGAATGCCGGTTTTCCGGTGCTTAAAACATCCGGAATCGCGCCGCCGCTGTACAGCTTATCCTTTTCAATCAGATCATAAATGTTATGGTTAATTACCCGTTCCGATTCAATCCCTGTGTTGCGTGTGTAGGCAGGATTTACATATAACACATTTCCTTTGTTGTCTGTGATAAAGATACTGTCGTCAATCCCGTCTACCACTTGTTTAAAATCGATTCCCTTATCTAAAAAATAATTTAACTGGTGATCAATGTTTTTCAGTTTGTCAGCAAGATCTGCATCAGCTGTTTCCGAAATCAGCTTTTGCAGCATTTGCCGAACCTGGTAAATGGCTAAATATTGATTCATATGTATACAATCCCTCCCCTGGGGTTTTAACTGTTCTGTTATTATAGCAATTTTTAACAATTTTGTAAACAGTCGTTGCAGGTCTGTTCGAAAAATGCAACAAAGGAAAAAAGAAGGGTGTTTAAAAATTGCAACAAAAATGATATTATTTTGAAAAAATGGAACAGTAATTGCTGTAAAATGCCCGATTTTCTGCTAGAATATGGGAAAAATGGAAAAAACAAAACTGGCACAAAAATTGCTGTATATTATAATTAAAGTAAGATGTTGGGGTCAAAAGATGCTATACGAATTGTAACTGGAGGGCAAATCATGGATGTAACATATTTATCAGATATATTAAAGAAAGTTTCGGAAAAGAGCATGGATGTGGATACGGCACTGGAGTCTTTGAAACATTTGCCGTATGAGGATATCGGCTATGCCAATATTGATCAGCACAGAAATCTTCGCACCGGAGAGGCAGAGGTGATTTTTGGACAGGGCAAGACACCGGAGCAGATTGCAGGTATCGTGAGCCATATGATGCATGACAATGCAAGGATTCTGGTGACACGGGCATCTGCAGAAGCTTATGAGGCAGTAAAAGCGGTTGCCCCGGAAGCGGTATATGAAAAACTTTCCAAAATCATCATGGTTGGCGCGATGCCGGAGCCGAAAGCAGAAAAAGGAACCATTGCAGTAGTGACTGCGGGTACTTCCGATATTCCGGTGGCAGAGGAAGCAGCACTGACCGCTGAATTTTTCGGTGACAAAGTAGATCGTGTATACGACGTAGGTGTGGCAGGTATTCATCGTCTGTTTGGCAAGATCGATCGGATCCAGAGTGCAGATGTGATCATCGTGATCGCAGGTATGGAAGGCGCGCTGGCAAGTGTCGTCGGTGGTCTGGTGGAAGTGCCGGTGATCGCAGTACCAACCAGCGTAGGTTATGGCGCAAGTTTTGGAGGACTGGCAGCATTACTTTCCATGCTGAACAGCTGCGCGAATGGAATCGGTGTAGTAAATATTGATAACGGATATGGAGCAGCATGTCTGGCAAACAAAATCATGAAGAGGTAGGAACATGGCAAAGGTAAAAGAGTCAAAGGTGGAAAAACAGCAGAGATCCGATGCGGCAGAACAGGCGCACAGACTGGCACATGAACTTGGACTGGATCATGACCATTTGCATGAGGAAGGCACATCTCATGAGCATGGTCATGGACATCATCATCCAAATTCCAAGGCAGTTTCTAACCGGTTGGCAAGAGCCATTGGTCATCTGGAGGCAGTAAAACGGATGGTAGACCGGGAAGATGACTGTTCGGAAATTCTGACGCAGCTGGCAGCGGTTCGTTCTGCGATTAATAATGCCGGAAAAGTAATTTTGATGGATCATCTGAATCATTGTATCATAGAAGCAGTTGAGGACGAGGATTACGACAAGATCAAAGAGTTTGGAGATGCGATCCAGAAGTTCGTGAAGTAGATTTTTTTGAGTGAGGGAATTTAAAATGAAGAAAGTATTATATCTGGAATGTAAGACGGGAGCAGCCGGGGATATGCTGATGGGGGCATTATACAGCCTGCTCACAGAGGAACAGAAAACCATATTTTTGAAAAAAATAAATGCAATCAGCGAAGAAGTGCACGTAATTCCGCAGGAAACATGCAAACAGGGAATCGGTGGCATTCATATGAAAGTTGAGATCAACGGGGAAGAAGAAGGCGTTGAGCATACTCATGAGCATCATCATGATCATGGAGAGATGCATGAGCATACCCATGAACACAGTCATTGTGCAGAACATACCCATGAGGAAGTCCATGTACATACTGATGAGGATGGTCATGGACACGATCATGCTCACGAAGATGCACACGTACATACTCACGAGGATGGTCATGGACACGATCATGCACATGAAGACGCACATACCCACGACCCTCACCATGAAGATGGACATATGCATGCACATCGTCACGGACATCATGCACATACAAGTGTTGCGTCCATTTTGGAAAAAATCAGTTCACTGGATCTGAGCGATATCGTAAAGAAACATGCAGAAGGCATTTACCGCGCTATCGCAGCCGCAGAGAGTACCGTTCATCGTACCGATATGGAGCAGATCCACTTCCATGAAGTTGGTTCTGTGGATGCGTTAATTGATGTGGTTGGCAGCAGTCTTGCCATCGAGATGCTTGGCGTGGATGAGATTCAGGCTTCTCCGGTCTGCGTGGGAAATGGCACTGTTCGCTGTGCACACGGTGTACTTCCTGTTCCGGCTCCGGCAACCGCAGAGATCATCAAAGGCATGCCGGTATATTGCAGCAGCTTTGACGGGGAATTACTAACACCGACAGGTGCCGCTATTTTAAAATACTTTGTTGAAACATTCACAAGACAGATGAATATGGAAATTGAAGAAATCGGATATGGTTTCGGCACAAAAGAATTTGAACAGTTAAGCTGTGTAAGAGCTTTTCTTGGATATCAAAAATAGAGATGACTGATACCTCTGTAAGTGTTGAGGTATTTCCGGATAAACAAGTGAAAGATAACAGCTCATATATTACGTTACAGTTCACTCATCACATGTATTCAGGTAATGACCATGCTTGCATGAGGAATTAGCTGGATACATAGTGATGAAGGGAGCGCCTTTTTATGAGCAAAAGTAGTAGCGAAGCTACGGAGAAGCCCGAAAGGGCATTTTGCGAATGGCGCGTGTGAACTGTAACTGTTCTCCGTGTATTTGGCGTGTAACATCTATAATAATGTAAATCATTTCACACCTAAGGTATCATTTCCGTAAAATACTACAGATTTGCCTTATTATAATTTGTTAAGAGATACTTTCTTTTTTCTTCATATTTCAGCCACAAAAAGAACACAATTTCCCGGTAATATAACAGTATCAAATAAATCAAGTGAAACGCATAACAAACATTTGAAATTTGATGAAAGCCTTAACCTGAGGTAAAAAGATCAAGTCGAACGAATATGAGACTTGGTTCAGTGATTTTAATTAATATGAGTTGATATACTTTTAGAATCACTGTCAGATATAAAAAGCTTCTGAGGGTAGTCAGTTAACCAGCATTGGCACATTCAGGGGCGACAAAAAACTATTTCCTTTATATAGATAAATTTTTCATAACTCACTCTCCCCCCAAAAAACCGGATTCGTAAGGAACCCGGTTTTTTATTTCGTATCTGAACATAATTGGTCAAGCGGATATTCGCAATCCGCTTCGCTACTTGCTCATAACCGAATAACT